>Ga0065165_1000372_pt1 | contig 73262 bp, 57 predicted proteins | sample AraplaMF_Cvi_mMF_FD_63813 | JGI IMG/M metagenome (GOLD analysis project Ga0065165, IMG submission 63813) | Arabidopsis root microbial communities from the University of North Carolina, USA - plate scrape MF_Cvi_mMF (version 2) (version 3) | ecosystem: Host-associated > Plants > Roots >... | reverse complement strand
CATTGCGATCCCGACGCGTCAGCACGCCGAACGCGTGGAGCGGGCGGAGGCGATGTTCAAGGAACGCTGCAAGAGATCGGGTGTCTTCATCCATCGCACGGTTCAAGATGTCGAGGAGATTCTCCTGATCAACGTCAGGGACAGCGGTCAAAGGTCGGACCAGCAATTCGTGTTGTGGGACCCGTATGGCGATGAACCGGGTGACCTGGCCTACATCGGATCATTCCTTGACGATCCAGAAGATCGCATCCGACCCTCCGCTGATGGCGCGATTGTTTCCCCGACCCGGTATCGCGCTGTTTTTGCCGAGCTTCCCGGCAAGGGCCTGAAGCGATTCCGAAATGTCCCGCGCGACATCGCGTTGCACGAATGGCCTTCCTATCGAGAGCCGGAAAACAAGGAGATCGTGGAGCATTCGACCTTCCTGTTCTCGGGCCAGCCCGTCTCCGGGCCTACTCCTCGATTCGGTGTCCGTTTCCAGGATATCTCGACGCGCGAAGAGCGTAACCATTGGATCGCTGGTAGCTCGCTGCAGGTCCTGGATCTGCAGACGGACGAAGTGATCGCAGAGCGCATCGGATATCTGTGGGATGCGGGGCTGGGTGATCGCGCCGGCGGTAGATCGCCATGGGCCTTGGCTGCCGACCATGCTTGTCCGGACTTTCGTCCAGGACCTGGAATGGGCGGCTTCACGCCGCCCCAGGTGGTTCAGGACGGGCAGGCTTTTCGCTTTGTCAGCCAAGTGCTGATTCCTAGAGGACGTGAGAGGAGTGAACGCATGAACACCTTGACATTGGATGACACCTGGGCGCTTGCCCGTCTTCAGATGGCCGCAGAAGCGAACCTGCCGTTGGATCCTTTTCCAGATGACTCTGCCAAGCGGCGACTGGCGGACCGGCTTCGGGTCGGCAACAGATGGAGCAGCAAAACGACTGCCAGCGATGCGCAGCTGTTCGTGAATCAGTGGACCGTCCAGGCTCAGACGAATAGCGATCGCTCCGGCTTCTCCGGCACCGTCTTTCGCAATCTCCAAACGCAGCAGACCGTCATCTCCCTGCGTTCCACCGAGTTCATCGACGACGCCGTGCGCGACAACCTGGCGACGAATGCGTTGGAGATCCGCAAGACGGGTTTCGCCTGGGGCCAGTTGGCTGATCTGCAGAACTGGTACGGGGAGCTCAAGCAGCAGGGCCTGGTGGAAGACGGCAAGTTCACGCTGACGGGCTACAGCCTGGGCGGGCATCTGGCCACGGCGTTCAACCTGATGAATCCCACGGCGGCCGCGCAGACGGTGACCTTCAACGGCGCCGGTATCGGGCAGGTGAAGAGCGGCACGTTGGCAGAGGCGCTGAAGGACTTCGAGCAACTGCGCGCGTCACCGCACCTGATCCTGTCAAGACTTACGGCCTCCGAGCGCGAGGCCGCCCTGTACCGCGATCTGCGCGCCCATCTGGCCGATGGAAGCTGGACGATCGAGCACGCGTTGCTGGAAATCGACGCGCGTTTTCCGCCATCGCAAGCCCATGACCCCGGAGGACGGTCGCACAAGATTCCGTACACATCGGCGGTCGTCGATCAACTCCGGACATCGCTGAGGGAAATGATCCTCCTGCGGGACGAGATCGCCCGCTTGAAGGAGGTCACTGCGGGAGACCAGCGTCCCCACCCAGTGCCTGCGAGCGAGGTCGCCGCGTTGGACCTCGACTACCGGATGGCCGTCGGCCTGGTCGGCACGAAGACACGATCCGCGTCGTCGGCGGCCAACCTCAAGCAGGCTTATGGAGAGCGGGCGGTCCTTGCGGTGCCAGAAGGCAATGCCGCACTCGCCAACCAGTTCGACGTGACCGGCGACACGAGTCCTTCCATGGTCGCCAACTGCCAATGGCACTACGGTCAGGAAGTCCGGGTGCCGATCGAGAACCAGCCGTCCTATCGCGGCGGGATCGGACGGGGCGTGGTCGACGCGTCCATCCGGCATGGCGACGTCAAGCTGCTCGTCAACGACTTCGACCGCAAGGACTTCGGCGACACGCACAGCCTGGTTCTCCTCGTCGATTCGCTGGCGGTGCAGCGCACGCTCTGCGGGTTGCTTCCCGAGACGGCGCGAGACGGTGCGGCCGGCCTGCTGTCCACCATGATGAAGCGTGCATCGTCTCTTCGCGCCGAGGACGGCAGCCTGCTGATGGGCTCGGGCCAGGGCAAGGCCGAAGGTGACATGCTGGAGAACGTGACCAATGCCCTGGCGGCCCTGTGCCTCGGGCCGACCGGTTTCGCGCGGCTGAAGGGAAATCCGGAAGGCGGCACGTGGGCCGACGTGGCAGACAGGGACGGCTACTCCGGTCGCGAGTCGCTGCACGCCCTGCTGAAACGGATCGGCGACAGCCCGGTCTATCAGGCGTTGAAGGAGGCCTCTTCCCATCTGCGATTCGGGCTGTCGGACCGGGCGACCGGCGACGCTGCGCGCAAGGACTTCGGCGCGTTCGCCGCGCTCTTCGCGCTGAGTCCGTTCACGCTGTCCATCGACAAGGCGATGAGCGTCTCGGCCGCGCTGAGCTCCGCGTTGGCCGCCGCCTGGGGCGATCACTTCTCGATGTGGCAGGAAGACCAGCCGGTCCGCGGCAGGGAGCCGATCCGCAACGTCTCCCACGACTGGATCGAAGCGCGCTCGGAGATGCTGGAACTCCTCATGACCCGCAATGAGGCCAACGAGCGCGGTCCGAGCCGGACCGGTACCCATCGGCATTTTCAGGACCTGCACGGCGGCATCGACTTCCACACCACGCCTTCCGTGTCATCGGCCACCGTGCGCGAGATGAGCGACGTGGTGAGGCGCCTGGTCCTGCAGCCTCACATCAAGCAGGTGAAGTTCGGTGGGGCGGACGCGGAGGAGATCAACGGTCGCCACGGCGCCGATCGGCTGTTCGGCGGCGCAGGCAACGACCGTCTGGTCGGCGACGATGGCGCCGATCACCTCGAAGGCGGCGCCGGGGATGACCTGCTCGACGGCGGCGCCGGCGTGGACCTGCTGATCGGCGGACCCGGCGACGACACCTATCGGGTCACCGACGGCGACGTGATCGTCGACAAGGACGGGCTGGGACGGATCATCCTGAACGGCCGGGAACTCGGCGGCCTGGCGAAGCCGGACGGCAGGGATCGTTGGGTCGGAAGTCAGAAGGAAAACTATGTGCGGGCGGGAAGGGAACTGCACATCGAACTGGAGGGCGCCCGCATCACCGTGAAGGCACCGCTGGACGGCGAGAAAGTGTTGGGCATCGAGCTGTCTCAGTCGGGCGCGGAGCCCCGAGTTCCGGAGTCCATCGGCGGGAATGGCGATGACAACTTCGTCAAGGACGTGAACCTTCCATCGTCCTATCAGCCGCGATGGGTGTTCGATGAGTTCGGTCGCTACGACGCGGGCGGGTGGACCCCGATGACGATGACGCGGGAGACGCATCCTCATACGCTCGTGGGGCAGGACGTGCCCCTCCTGATACACAAGATCCGGGGCGCCAACGCCTCGACCGCGCCCTCCTTGGTGCAGGACCGTTTGCACGGCGGAGGCGGCAACGACTGGGTCCTGTCCGGCGGCGGCAACGACGAGGTCGACGGTGGCGACGGCGACGATGTGATCTATGGGGAACAAGGCCATGACCACCTGTCAGGCGGCGCGGGGAACGACCTGATCAGCGGCGACAACCTCGGTTATCTGGCGGTCTTGTCCGTCGGACATGGTGACGACGTGCTCGATGGCGGCGAGGGAGACGACGTGGTGGTCGGCAACGGCGGTGCCGACATCATCGACGGCGGTGCCGGCGACGACATCCTCTTCGGCGACGGCGCGTTGTTGCCCGCGGCGGGCCATGGTGCGGACGATGTCCGGGGCGGTGCCGGGCGCGACCAACTCTTCGGCAATGGGGGGAACGACCGGTTGGCGGGTGAGGCCGGTGACGACGTCCTGGTGGGGGGATCCGGCGCCGATCATCTGTCGGGCGGCGATGGCGACGATCGGCTCATCGGCGACGAGCCGGAAACGAGCATGACGCCCGCGCCGATGATGATCGCCGTGCGCGGTAACCAGCATGCCGCCGTGGTGTTCCGGGTGCCCGCGGAAGCCGTGCCCGGGCTGCCCGACGCGTCACCCGGCGGCAGCGACGACACGCTGTTCGGCGGCGCGGGCGACGATCGCCTCCAGGGTGGGCGGGGCGACGACCGCCTCGAAGGCGGCTTGGGATCCGACGTCTATACCCGCGCCCTCGGCGACGGCCATGACGTGCTCCGCGAGACGGCGGATCCTGCAGCGCGGGATGTCGATGTCCTGCGGCTCGATGCCTCGCTGCCGGTCGCTCGGACCTCCGTCGAGCGCGTCGGCGAGGATCTGCTGCTGCGCTGGAGCGGCAGCGACAGCGTGCTCATCGAGGGGCAGTTCGCGCAGGCATGCGCGGCACGGATTGAACGCGTCGAGTTCGCCGACGGATCCTCGTGGTCCCACGAGGCACTGGTCAGCCGCGCCCGATGGGATCCGGAGCCCGCCGCGTCCGGCGCGGACCGCGATGAGCGCGGCGCCCTGGTGCGTCACCATTTCATGTCCCCGCGGCTGGAGAGGATGGACCCCGTCGCGACCGTGGCCGACATCGATTGGCGCCAGAGCCGCTTCGTGGTCGACGGCGCGTTCGCCCACGGGCCGCACGTCGCCACGCCACTCCAGACACGGGAACTCGAGCCGGGCCGCGCGATCGCCTGGGTCGGCTTCCATGCGGGGGCTTATACCAAGGCGGTGCGACTGGAGGTCGTGAACGTGGCGCACGGCGGCCTGGCCGCGCACGTGACCGACGCGAAATTCGCCGACGGGGACGTGACCGGCGCCGCCTTCGATTGGGAATCCGCGGGCACGCGGACGCAGGTCGCTGTGAGCGGGCTCTCGCCGGGGTACGGTCTCGCGACGTTGTCGCTCGCCGTCAATCCCGCCGCGCAGGCCTCCTGGCCCCAAGCCGTCGGACTGCCCGGCTGACGATGGCGGTGATGACGCGCACTCGTCACGACGTCACTTCGTCACTTCGTCACTTCGTCACTTCGTCACTTCGTCACTTCGTCACTTCGGCGGCTTCGCGGTCTGTTGGAAGGTCCCGATCAGTTCGCCCTTCGCGATCACGTGGCCTCGCGCGGCGGCCAGCAGCTCGTCCCGGCTCGCGCCGAACGGCAGGTCGAGCACCGCGTCGAGCGCGAGGACCTGGACGTGGTAATGATGCGGCGGATCGCCCACTGGCGGGCGGGGGCCGTAGTACCCGACGGATCCGCGGCTCGTCCTGCCCTGCATCATGCCGTCGGGTTCGGTGAGCCGCGCCTGCTCGTGCAGTCCCTCCGGCAACCGCGTGACGGTGGCCGGGATGTTCCACGCGACCCAGTGAACGAACGGCGTGATCGGCTTCGCATCCGGATCCTCCATCACGATCGCATAAGCCTTCGCCCCCGGCACCGGCGTCCACGCCAACGCGGGCGATACGCCGTCCGCGTATTCGCTGTGCTTCATCGGAATGGGCTGGCCCGCCGGAATCGTCGGCGCGGTGATCTGCAAGGTCGCCCCGGGGCCGCGCAAGGCCGTCTCCGGCCGGTCCTTCGCGAGCGGCACGCCCACGCCCTGGGCTGCCTGCTTCTCCATGACGTCCTTCGGCGCCTGGGGGCCGTCGTTGCGGGCGCCGGCATCCTTGCCGTCCGCCCGGCCGTCCACCTTCCCGGTGTAAGCCACGCGGTAGATCACGCCGTTGGCGTCGTCCGCCATGAGCAGCGCTCCGTCGCGCGCCCACGCCAAGCCCACCGGACGCGCGATGTGCGTGCGGCCCTTGTCGGTGAGGAAGCCGGTGACGAAGGGCTCGAAGCGCTGGGGCACGCCGTTCTCGAAGCGGATGCGCACGATCTCGTACCCCGCCGCTTCCTTGCGGTTCCACGAGCCGCGCATCGTCACGAACGCATCGCCGGCATAGGCGGCCGGAAAGCCGTTGCCCGCCTTCGCGAAGACCATCTGCATCGGCGCGGCATGGGCGGTGTAGCCCAGCACCATCGGCACGCTCCGCGCCTTCCACTGCGCCTTCGTGATGCCGCCTTCGGGCGTGCTCTGCGGGTTCTCCCCGCCGCTGCCCCAGATGTGCGGCCAGCCGTACTGCTTGCCAAGCTCGATCCGGTTGAGTTCCTCCGGCTGCTGCTCGTCGCCGAGGTAGTCGATGCCGTGGTCCATGCCCCAGAGTTCGCCGGTGGCCGGATGCCAATCGAAGCCGATCGTGTTGCGCAGGCCGCGCGCGAAGATCGTCCGCGACTTGCCGTCCGGCGACACGCGCAGCAGCGCCGCGTTCTCCGGGTTGCTTTCGTTGCACGCATTGCAGGTCGAGCCGACGCTGAGGTAAAGCATGCCGTCGGGACCGAAGGCGATCGTCCGGTTGGCGTGTTGGCCGGCATCGGGCAGGTCGCCCATCAGCATCGTCAGTTCGCCGACGCTGCCATCGGGCTGCAGCGGCGCGGAGAAGAGCTCCTTGACGGTGACGGCGTAGAGCGTGCGATCGCGGATCGCCAGGCCGTGCGCGCCGGCGCGGCTCAGCACCTGGCGCGGCGTGCCGTCGGCGACGCCGTCGCCGTCGCGGTCCTCCAGCATCAGCACGTCGCCGGTGTCGCGTCGGCTGACATAGACGCGGCCGTCCTCCGCCACGGCGAGGATGCGCGCGTTCTTCAAGCCCTGCGCGAACGCGGTCACGCGGAAGCCGGCGGGCGCCTTGAGTTGCGCGATGCGGGCCGGCGTCGCCTCGACCTTGTCCGGCTTGAAGACATGGGCTCGCACGGCGACATCGGTGCCGTCGCCCTGCTGGGCGACAGCGGGGAATACGGCGATCGACAGCGCAGCGATCACGGCGGGCAGGGCGGAGCGGTGCATGGGCAGTCCTGGTGGGGGGAAGTGGAAGGGACGGACGGTCCTCACGACCGGCGGTCGGCCCCGGTGCTCGGCACATGGGTCGGCTCGGTGCCGCCCTGCGCGCTCTCCTCGAAGGTCTCCTCGCTGGCCGGTGGCACGTCGATGGGCTCGTCGCCGTAGCCGTCGCGGACGTTGTCGACCGCATCGCGCGCCTGCTCCATCAGTCGCTTGCCTTCGTCGGTCGTCGGCCGCTTCGCCGGTGTCGCCGAGCTGGAGACAGGCGTCGGCGCGTCCTGGGTCTGGGTCGATTCGGGAGACACTTCGCGGGAGGGGTTGCGAGTGGCGTCACCGGAGGCGTCACCTGAGGCGTCGCCAGAGGCATCGCCAGAGACATCGCGTGCGTCTTGGCTGGAGGTGTCAGGTGAGGTCATGACGTGGCTCCTTCGTCGTTGGTGCGATCGCCGCGGCGCAGCGTGCCGTCGGCCAGGCGGTCCCGGTAGTCCTCGATGGACATCGAGGCGCAACGCGCTTCGCCGTCCTCGGTCCAGCGCAGCACGGCGCGGTGCTCGCTCTGTTCGATCGTGCAAGGCCCGCGCGGCACCTGCACGGCCGCCTCCACGGTGGACTGCAGCGTCATCGGGCGCTCCACGAAGCCATGGCACGGCGCGGACAGCTCGGGACCGCCGCCGCGCGACGTCTTGTCGCTCGCGGCCTCGCTTCCCGGCGGTGTCTCGCTGCCTGGCTTCAACGTCCAGTCCTTGGCGTCGCGCAAGGTGGTGTGAGGCTCCGCGATCTTGGTCGCGCCGCCGACGGCGATCGGGTCGCTCGCCGGGAAGGTGTCCTCGATCGCGTTGTCCAGCAGCTCCTGGTAGGTGGGCACCTTCTCATGAGGATGCTTCGCCTCGCCCGCCAGGCGCTGCTCTTCCTTTTTCAGCTGGTCGGCTTGCGGCATGACAGCTCCTTCATGTGCGCGGGGCGCTCCGGGGAGTCGGATGGGTCGGCGTCGGTACCCGCCGGGTCGACAGGGAACTCGGCGCATTCACATGGGCGCCTTCGCTGACGCCGATGCCCAGGCGGTCGACCAGTTCGCCGCCGAGCCAGGCGGTGACCAGCGAGCCGATCGCGCCGCCCCAGGCCAGCGCATAGGCCTGCCACGGCGGCGACACGGGCGCGGGCTCGCGCAGCACCCAGCTCGCCACGAACAGCAGCAGCACGATCACGTTGCCGCCGGCATGGATCAGGCCGATGCGCTGCGCCCGGCTGCCCTTGGGGATGGAGAACCAGTCGACCAGGCCGAAGGGCGCGGCGATGACGCCGCTGATCAGCCCGCCGGCGATCAGGTAGAACGCGACGATCGCGAACTGCGCGCTGTCCATGCCGATCGCCAGCCAGTCAAAGACGACCGAGGCGCCGAGGAGCCCCAGCGGAAATACCACCAGCATCTGGTGAAGCGGGTGGCCGAGGAAGGTGGCTTTGCCTTGCATGAGGTGCTCCGTGTGAGGATGAGTCGTGGGCGGGGAAACGCCAGCGTTGGGGCAACAGCGCGCGGCAATGGGCCGTCGCGCAGGGAACAGGGGAGCAACGCGCGGCCCTCAGGACCGGCCGCTCGAGTTGGCGCGGTCCGGGTCCATGGCCTCCGGCTTCTCGCCGCTCTCCGGCGCGTAGCGCACGTCGTCGTCGCCGGTATCGACATCCGCGTTGCTGCCGGGGCTGCGCGCCCGGCCGCTGCCATCGCTGGGCGCGGCACCGCGTTGCTCGTCCTGACGGCGCTCCGGCGCGTGGGTACCGGGGCGCCCCTGCGACTTGTCCTGCTGACCGAGGTCGCTCGGTTCGCCGGTCTGTCCGGCGTGGCGGCGCTGGTCGCGTTCCGCGCCGGCGCGATGGGGATCGGGATGGGCCATGTGGTACTCCTGATGGCGAGACCGGCGAGCGGTCGACACAGCACTCAGGCAAGCGCGATACCCATGCGCAGGCAAGTGGCAGCGCTTCGCGCCGGGCCGCGCTGGCTCGCTACACGGGCTTGGCCACCATCAGGTAGAAGATCGCGAGGAAGGCGAACAGCGCCGGGAATCCGAGCGCGATCCACAGGCGCAGCCACGCGAAGTAGCGCGGCGGCAGCGGCGACGCGCTGCGATCGGCGGCGATGGCGATGTCGCGCATCCGGATCTGGATCCAGACCACCGGCAGCCAGCACAGCCCCGCGATCACGTACAGCGCCAGCGACCACGCCAGCCACTTCGTCTGCAGCACCGGCAGCCCCATCAGATGGGCCAGGTACCAGCCCGACAGCGGCTGGAAGATCATCGTCGTCGTCGTGAACAGCCAGTCCGCCCACACGACTTGCCGCACGACTTGCGCGGCCACCGCCGGATCGCGGCGCAGGCTGGCCATCAGCATGTGGAAGGCCGAGCCGATGCCGGTGCCGAACACCAGCGTCGACGACAGGATGTGCAGCCACTTGGCGATCTGGTATTCCATGTCCGGTCCTCGCGCGGCATGTGCCGCAGTCATCGGCGGCGGGACGGCCGCCGCGCCGAGTCGTCCGCGATCAGCAGCGCCAGCGCCGCCAGCATGGGCAGGTTCTTGCTGAGCGGTCCGTAGGGATGCCACCAGAACGCCGGCAGGAAGACGGTGAGCACCACCGTGTAGAACAGCATCAGCGCCGCCTGCGACCACCACACCGCGAGCCGCCACCGCCTCGGCGCGAACAGCGTCGCGAGGCCGAGCACCAGGTCCAGCATCGACGCGCCGGACAGCGCGAGCTCCCGCCACGGCGCCGGAACGCCCACCGCGGCAAGCAGCGCCAGGCTGTCGGCGACCGGATAGACGAAGGCGGACACGATCGCGGTGAAGATCCAGACGAAGGCGAGGGACAGTCGCACCAGCCACGACAACCATCCCCACTGCGCGCGCCAGCGCAGTGCCGGCGCATCCCCGGGATCGAGGAAGCGCTCGGGGGGGCGCGGCGACGCGCCGAGCAGCGCGACGGTGTCGGACGCATCGGCCGTGTTCCCGCGCTGGAGCATGCGCCAGCTGTCGCGCGTCAGCAGCGAGCCCGGCAGCCGCCCCGCGAGCGCCGCGCCCCAGGCGGCCAGCGGAGCGGGCACGGAGACGGTCCACGCGCGTCGCAGCCCCATCGCCGCGCGCAGTCCCCCGAGATAGGCGCGCAGGCTGATCGGCTCCGCGCCGACCAGCGCCACGCGGCGGCCGATCCAGGGCTGCGGATCCTCGATCAGCGCGACCAGCGCGGCGACGCCGTCGTCGACATGGATCGGCTGCAGCGGCTGCCGACCGCCGTCCGGCAGCGCGAGCACCGGCAGGCTCGCCAGGCCGAGGAACAGCCGTGCGCTCGGCCCGTCCGGCGCGAACAGCAGCGAGGGCTGGACGACCACCGCCGGCAGCGGCTGCGCCAGCAACCAGCGGTCCGCTTCGCGCTTGCTGAGGTGATAGGCCGTGTCGGCCTGTTCGTCCGCGCCCAGCGCCGAGATCTGCACCGCAAGCCGGACGCCGGCCTGCCGCGCGGCATCGAAGAGCGCGCGGGGCAGCCGGCCATGCAGGGTCTCGAAGCGCTGGCCCGGCGCCTCCCGGAAGATGCCGATCGCGTTGACCACGACGTCGGCGTCGCGCAGGGCGGTGCGCCATTGCCGCGGCGACCAGGTCGCGACATCGTCGACCACAGGCTCGACGCCGGCCTCGATCAGCGTCGCGGGCAGGTGGCGCGCGAGGCCGGCCACCCGATGGCCGCGCGCGACGAGCGCGAGGCAGAGCCGGCGGCCGAGCGTGCCCGAGGCGCCGGCGACAAACACCCGCAGCGGCGAGGCTGGTGGAAACGGCATGGACATTGCCTGTTCCTGAGGCAAGGCTCATTCCCCGGGAACGACATGAACGGATCGAGATGCACGGCATTGGCACTGGCCGCGGGCTGGTGGAGCGGACTGCTGTCCGCGGCGGCGCTGGCCATCGCCAGCCGCGCGAACGGCGACCGCACGCCGACCGGCCTGAACGGCCCGAGCCATTGGTTCTTCGGCGAACCTGCCGCCCATGCGCAAGGCTTCAGCGTCCGGCACACGGTCGTCGGGGCGTTGACGCATCAGGCTTCCTCCTTCTTCTGGAGCACCGTCTTCGCGATGGCGCGGACGCGGCGCGCGGCCTCGGCCCACGGTGCCGCCCGCGTCGCCGCCGAAGCTGCTCTGCTAGGCGCGGTTGCGGCGGCCGTCGACCTGGCCGTCATGCCACCGCGCCTGACGCCCGGCTTCGAGCGCCGCCTGCCGGCGAGGGCGCTGGCCGCGGTCTATGCGGCCTTCGCCGTCGGGCTGGCGGTGGCGGCGCTGCGGGAGCGCCGCCGGTAGCCCGGCCCCGCCTCACGGCAGCGGCTTGTCCATCGCCGCGTTCGCCGCATCGACCGGCGTCGCGCCACTGCCCAGCTCCACGCCGGTGACGGGCTCGCTCAGCGGGTCCGAAGCCGTGCGGAGCCGCACCGCCTCCGTATCGCGTTCCTCCTCGGCCGTCAGCTCCACCGAGGCCTGGCCGTCGCCGCCATCGACCGCGCACTGGCGCTCGCGGTCCGACTCGTACAGGAACAGCTTGTCGTCGTTCCACGGTCCGCGCGTGTCGCCTTCGCCTTGCGACATGTTGAAGTAGACGGCGGCGAACTCCGGCTTGCCCGGCAGCTTGCCCGGGGGGAAGTTCGGGCTGATCGAATACAGCGCCTTCTCGAAGGACTTCTGGTGCGCGATCTCCCGCGTCATCAGGAAGCCGAGCGCCTCTTTCACGCCGGGATCGTCGGTGACCGCGATCAGGCGCTCATAGACGATCTTGGCGCGTGCCTCGGCGGCGATGTTGGAGCGCAGGTCCGCCGTCGGTTCGCCGATGCTGTCGATGTAGCCGGCGTTCCAGAGCTGGCCGGCGGAGTTGATCAGCGCCGGGCCGCCGCCGTACAGGATTTGCGTCACGTGCGAGTCGTTGCCCGCGCCTTGCAGCGAGCGGAACAGGTCCGCCTCGGCCTCGTTGGCTTCGGCCAGCTGGCCCTTGGCGCCCTTGTTGAGCATCGCGACGATGGTGCCGATCACCTCCAGGTGGCTGAGCTCCTCGGTCGCGATGTCCAGCAGCATGTCCTTGCGGCCGGCGTCGTCCTCGCCGAGCGCCTGCGTGAAGTAGCGGCAGGCCGCGGCGAGCTCGCCCTGCGGTCCGCCGAACTGCTCGAGCATCAGGTTGGCCAGGGCCGGATTGCACTCGCTGACGCGGACGGTGTATTGAAGTCGCTTGTTGTGGGCGAACATGGAAACTCCTTGCGAAAGTGGCTGGGGCAGGAATCCCTGTCCAGCAAGGCCCAATCCAGGGCAGCGAGAAGGGTCTCGCAGGAGCGCCCCGGATCCCGGGTCGGCTCTCCGGATCGGTTCTGCGGGTCAGCTCTTCATCTCTTGTCTATTCGGACCGGCGTTGGCGGAGGCGGTGCATCAGCAGCACCGTCCCCGCGGAGGCCAAGGCGGACCACCACAGCTGATCGAGCTGCAGCCTCGACGGCTCGTCGGCGTCGGCCAGCAGCCAGTACGAGAGCATCGCGCCGACGACGCCGCCCACCGTCGTGAAGCGCCGCCACTCGGCGCCCCCCAGACCGAACCGTCGCGCCGACCACTGGCCGATGGCAGCGCCGATGAGGATGCAGAGAACGAGCGTCATCAGGGGTCTCCTTGTGTGGTCGAGACGTCTGGCAATCGCCGATTCCATGGGGCTTGCCGTCGATGCCGCAGGGGCGTGCGCAGGCGGTTCCGATTCGGGAAGGCGTGCCGCACGCCTCACACACTTGTCCAGGCAAGCATCGAAGGGTCAGGCCTTGCGACCGTCACCGCATCGCGTCGCTGGCCGAAGAGTTCGCCCAGACGCCTCGGCGCAATCGGCTGGCGCACGAGTGCGCGATGGCATGGGCCTTGCTGAGTGGAGGGCGTTGGCATGTGCCAATGACCATCACGGAGACGACCATGACTCAGCAATCCAACCAAGGTCAGACGAACCAGGGTCAGCAAGGCGGTTCGGGCTCTGGCTCCAGCCCGGGCTCCGGCTCGCAGCGTGAGCAGAACCAAGGCCAGCAAGGTCAGCAGGGCCAGAACCAGCAAGGCCAGAACCAGCAGAACCAGCAGAACCAGGGGCAGCAGGGCCAGCAGGGTCAAGCCTCGCAAGGCCAGGAGCAGCAGCGCCAGCAAGGTCAACAGGACCAGCAGCGCCAGGCAGGTTCGCAGAACAGCAGCGAGCAGCAGCGGCAGCAGGGCGGCCAGCAGCGCGATGAGGGCAGCCAGCAACGCGAAGACCGTTGAGGGTCTGTCGGCGCACTCGGGGCCGACCTGCGAAGGCCGGCCCCTTCTCATTTCCGGAGCGGGAACATGAGCAGGAACAGGAGCAACAGCAACAGCAACAGCAACAGGAGCAGGAGGGCTCGATGACCGGCACGGACCGCGCGTTCACCCCCGACGACCTTTTCAACGAGCAGCGCATCGAGGCGCTGGACCTGCGGCCAGGATCGACGAGCGCGGTCTGTTCGCTCAAGACGGTCCATCGCGCGGACGACGCCTATCAATCGCATCTGTGGCTGTTGCCGCTGGATGGCGGGCCGCCCAACCGGCTGACCTTCGCGCCCGCCAGGAACACGCGTCCACGCTGGTCGCCCGACGGCGACCGGATCGCCTTCCTGAGCGACCGGCACGGCGGCCCGTCGCAGCTCTACCTGATCAGGCAGGACGGCGGCGAGGCGCGTCAGCTCACGCGTTTCGCCGGCACTGTCGTCGATCTCCTGTGGCGGCCCGGCGGCCGGCAGGTCGCGCTCGTCTGCGCGGTCAGCGTGGATCCCGATGAGCGCGTCGACGGCACCCAATCGATCGACCTGAAGCGGCCGATGGCGTCGACGACGGCGCCGGAGCTCGTCTGGCGGCTGCCCTACAAGATGGACGGGACCGGCTACGTGCTCGGCGCGCGGCTGCACGTGGTGCTCTACGACATCGCGTCGGGCCAGGCGACGCCGCTGACCCGCGGCGACTACGACGTCGGACATCTGTCGTGGTCGCCCGACGGCGCGCACCTCGCGTTCACGCGCGGTCGCGAGGACGAGCACGAGTCCCACTGCACCGACCTCTGGGTGCTGGACGTCGGCGATCCTGCCCGGCCGTTCCCGCCGATGCGCCGGCTCAGCGCGACGGTGGCCACCGCCTCGAGGCCCGCGTACTCGCCCGACGGCGCGACGATCGCCTTCATGGGCGCCGAGAACGGGGGCGACCCCATCATGCGGCTCTGGACGGTCGAGGTGGCCAGCGGCGTGGTGCGCCGCATCGGCGACAAGGACCTTGAGCTTGTCGCCAACGAGCTCTTCTGGGACGGCGACGGACGACGGCTTCGGGCCGTCCAGGCCTGGCGCGGCGTGCAGCGCATCGTGTCGATCGACATGGGCGGCGGCGAGGTCGCCGCGCTGGTCGAGCCGCCTCGGGGACACGTCACCTCCCTCTCGGTGCGCGAGTCGATGGCGTATGTGGAGGAGGGCGCCGATCACCCGATCGAGGCGCATCGCAGCGACCTCGACGGCGGACGTCAGCAGCGCATCAGCGACTTCAACGCCTGGTGGCGCGAGCGGGTACCGCTGACCCTCGAGCGGCGCCGGTTCTCCGTGCCGGACGGCGAGGGCGGCACCGAGGAGATCGACGGCTGGATGCTGATGCGCGAGAGCGACGAGCGGCCGCGGCGCCTGCTCGTCGACGTGCACGGCGGTCCGGCCAGCTACGTGATGCTGCAGTACGCGACGGCCCCGTACTGGCAGGTGCTGGCCAGCCAGGGCTGGATCGTCCTGGCGCTCAATGCCGTCGGCTCGGCCAGCTACGGCCGCCGCTTCAGTGAACGGCTGCGCCGTCGCTGGGGGCGGCTGGACCTGCCGCAGCAGCGCGCCGCCATCGACGCACTGCGACGCGAGGGCCTGGTCGACGAGCGCATCGCTGTGGCGGGCTCTTCCTACGGCGGCTACTTCAGCGCCTACGCGACGGGCAACTGCGGCGACTTCCGCGCGGCGGTGGTCAGCGCGCCGGTGGGCAACCTGGAGACGCATTACGGCACGTCCGACAGCGGCTATTACGCGGACCCGTTCTCGATGGAAGGCAAGCCCGAAGCGAACCGCGACCTGATGATCGAGCTGTCGCCGATGGCGCATGTCGGTCGCAGCCGCACGCCGACGCTCTTCCTCCAGGGCAAGGAAGACGAGCGTTGTCCGAAGTGCCAGTCGGAGGAGATGTTCGTGAAGCTGCGGCGCCATGGGACCGCCAGCGAGATGGTGCTGTATCCCGGTGGCGACCACCACACGCTGGGACAAGGCCGGCCGTCCCACCGCCTCGACGGCCACACGCGCATCGTCGACTGGCTCGACCGCTGGGTCGACATGCCCTTGGCAAGGGACGAGTCGCGGGCGCCCTAGCGGCGTGGGACGGCGTGCCGCGCAAGGACGGGAGGTGGGCCCGCGGGCCCACCTCCGACGGTCATGCGTCAGGCGGCGCGCAGCGCCTCGTCCAGCTTGGCCGCGGCGGCGAGCTGGCCGAGCTTCTCGTCGGTCGACTTCTCTTCGGCGAGCGTCTCGCCCAGCAGCTGTTCGGCCTCGCCCAGCCCCAGCTGCTTCGCCATCAGGATCAGCGCGGTGTAGCTGGCGATCTCGTAGTGCTCGACCTTCTGCGCCGCGCCGATGAGCGCGGCATCCAGCACCGGCCCCTTGTCGATCTCGTCGATGAGGTCCTTGCCTTCTTCGATGAGGCCTTCCATCGCCACGCACTTGATGCGTTTGAGCTTGATGCCGGCCTGCTCCGCCAACTGGTCGATGCGCAGCACCTGGTTCTGCGTCTCCTCCAGGTGGCGCTCGAAGGCTTCGGCCAATTGCGGGTCCGCGGCCGCGCGCGCCATCTTCGGCAGCGAGCGGGTCATCTGCTTCTCCGCGCTGTAGGCGTCGGACAGTTCGTGGATGAACAGGTCTTCGATGGTCTTGACGGCCATGGGGGAACTCCTTGGAAGAGGGGTTGAACGATCACCTCCTGCCTTGGCAAGCCCCATTCCATCGAGGTACCGCGCGGCGGGACCCGCGGCGTGCCATGGCACCCAGACCGCGCGCCGCCGCGCCGCCCCTGACGCGTCACGGAAATCCGGGGCATCGCGAGGCCCGCAACTTGCCCGTGTTCGCGATGCGTGCCGTTTGCGGTGAAAGCGCTGTTCGTTTCCCGTATGGTCGGCCCTCCGATGTTGTTGTCCGTGTTGCGGACACGTCGGAGGAGCGTCGATGTCGATCACATCCGAGACCCCCGTCGATCCCCAAGGCAGTTCCCCGCTGCGCCACGTGTTCCCCGGTGACAGCGAGATGGCCCGCCGCATGCGGGACATGGACTGGCGGTCCACCGGCCTGGGCGATCCGCTCAACTGGCCGACTCACCTGCGCGTCGCCGTCGGCCTGTGCCTCAGCTCGCGCTTCCCCATCCTGCTGTGGTGGGGGAAGGACCTCAACGTCCTCTACAACGACGCCTACATCTCCTTCCTCGGCAACGCCAAGCATCCGTGGGCCCTGGGCCGGCCCGGCCGCGAATGCTGGGCGGAGATCTGGGACACCATCGGCCCGATGCTGGAAGGCGTGATGGCCACGGGCGAGGCCACCTGGTCGGAGGACCTGCAGCTCTTCTTCGCGCGCCGCCTGCCGGCCGAGGAGGTGTTCGTGCGGTTCACCTACGGGCCGATCCTGTCGCCCGAGGGCCGTGTGGACGGCGTCTTCACCCCGTGCACCGAGACCACCGCGGCGGTGGTCGGCGCGCGGCGCCTGCGGATGCTGACGCGGCTCGCGGCGGCGCAGGCCTATACCGAGGACCTCCGGGTGGCGGCACGGCATGCGATGGAGGCGCTCGCGACCGAGACCAGCGATTCGCCGTTTGCCGCGCTGTATCTCGCGGAGGGCGGATCCGCCACCGGCACCTGCATCGCCGCCACCGAGCCCCCGGCGGGCACCGGCCTGGAGACCGACCCCGAACTGGTCGCGGCCATCGGGACGGCGCTCGCGGGCGGCGACGCCGCGCCGACCATCCTCACGACGGACCGCGTGCTCGTCCGGCGCAGTCCCTATCCGGAGCGCCCGGACCGCTGGATGGTCTTCCCCCTGCCGTCGCTGAAGCCCGGCGCCTCCGCCGCGCTGGTGCTGGCACTGAGCTCGCGCTGCCCGATGGACGGCGCCTACCACGACTACCTGCGCCTGCTGGCGCGCCACATCGGCGAACTGCTCGAGACCGCGATGCGGCGGCAGGATGACCGCGAACGCGCGGAGGCGCTCGCGCAACTGGACCGCGCGAAGAGCCTCTTCTTCAGCAACGTGAGCCATGAGCTGCGCACCCCGCTGACGCTGCTGCTGGGCCCGCTGGACAGCGCCTTGACGCAGGCGACCGGCGGCCAGCGCGACGAACTGCTGCTGGCGCGCCGCAATGCCCAGCGCCTGCACACGCTGGTGGACACGCTGCTGGACTTCTCCCGCCTGGAGGCCGGACGCCTGACTGCGCGGCTGGCGCCGACGGACCTCGCCGCGGCGACGGCCGATGTCGCGGCGCTGTTCCGCTCGGCGATGGAGGCCGCCGGTCTCCGGCTCGTCGTGGATTGCGCCCCGCTGCCGACGCCGTTCAACGTGGACGGGGACATGTGGGAGAAGATCGTCTCCAACCTGCTGTCCAACGCCTACAAGTACACGCTCGCAGGCGAGGTCCGGCTGCGGCTGCGTCTGGTCCCGGGCTTCGTCGAACTGAGCGTCGGCGACACCGGCGTGGGCATCCCGAAGGACGAGCAGGCGCGCCTTTTCGAACGCTTCCATCGCATGAACCTCGGTCGCGGCCGGGTCGAGGAGGGGACCGGCATCGGCTTGGCGCTGGTGAGGGAGCTCGTACAGCTGCACGGTGGCACGATCACCGCGGAGAGTGATGGCGTCCATGGCAGCACCTTCACCGTCCGCCTGCCCGAGCGGCTGGCCGCGGAGCCAGCGTCCGCGGCGCCGGGTCGGCAGGTCTCCTGGCGTCGGTCCGCTCCGGGCGGGGGCGAAGGCGACGCGCGGAGCCGCGCTCCCGGCGAGGCCCATCAGCCGGGCACGCGCGGGCACGGCGGCGAGCAGCGTGCCGACGCGACCGCCGGGGACTCGGCGTCGCGACAGTCCGCCGGCGAGGGCGGTCCGTCGCGCGCGCGGGTGCTGGTGGCCGACGACAACGCGGACATGCGCGACTACCTGACGCGCCTCCTGAGGCCGCATTGGGACGTGGACGCCGTCGGGGACGGAGAAGCCGCCTGGGAGGCGATCCGCCATCGACCGCCGGACGTCCTCGTCAGCGACGTCATGATGCCCCGCCTCGACGGACTGGGGCTGGTGCTGCGCGCGCGGGCCGATCCCGCCACGACGCAGTTGCCCATCCTGCTGCTCTCCGCGCGGGTGGGCGAGGACGCACGGGTCGAAGGACTGCGGACCGGCGCGGACGACTACCTCGTCAAGCCGTTCTCCGGCGAGGAACTGGTCGCGCGCATCGAGAAGCAGATGATGCGGGCCCGGCTGGGCAGCGTGCAGCAGCAGTTCAGCTCGCGGCTGGCGGAGGTGCTCGAGCAGGCGCCGGTGGGCATCGCCGTCACCCTGGGGCCCGACCACCTCTATGAATTCGCCAACGAACACTATCGGCGATTCGTTCCGGGACGCACCCTGATCGGCCGCAGCTTGCGGGCGAACTTTCCCGACCTGGAAGGCCAGGGGATCTTCGAGATCTACGACCGGGTCTACGAGAGCGGCCAGCCGGAGTCCGTCAGCCCGCTCCAGGTCCTGCTGAGGTCGCCGGAGTCGGGCGAGCTCGAGGAGCGGCATTTCGACATCGTCTACCAGCCGCTCGTCGGTCCGGACGGCCGCGTGAACGGGATCGCCACTGTCGCCTCGGACGTCCATGAGGTGGTGAGGGCGCGCGCCCGCGCCGAGGAGGCGAGCCGCGCCAAGGACGACTTCATGGCAATGCTGGGGCACGAGCTGCGCAATCCGCTGGCACCCATCGCCAGCGCGCTGGCGCTGCTCCGGCAGCGCGAGACGCCGGCCCCGCGCGAACTCGACGTCATCGACCGCCAGGTCCAGCACATGGTCCGGCTGGTCGGCGACCTGCTGGACGTCTCGCGCATCACCCGCGGCACGGTGGCGCTGGATCGCAAGCTCGTCGAGCTGGCCGAGGTCGTCTCCGATGCCGTCGAGTCCGTCCTGCCGGCGATCGAGCAGCGGCGCCACCGGCTGGAGCTCCAGGTGCCGCCGCGCGGGCTGCCCGTGCTGGCGGACCCGGATCGGCTCACGCAGGTGGTGGCGAACCTGCTGGGGAATGCCGCCAAGTTCACGCCCGAGCTGGGACGGCTGACGCTGCGCGCGGCGCGCCGGGACGAGCAGGTCGTGCTGGAAATCCACGACAACGGCGTCGGGATGACCCGCGACGAGTGCGAGCAGGTGTTCGACCTGTTCGTGCAAGGCGCGCAACGCGCCGATCGCCCGCTCGGCGGGCTGGGCCTGGGGCTGAGCATTGCCCGCAACCTGGCCCGGCTCCACGGCGGACAGCTGGAGTGCCGCAGCGAGGGCCCCGGGCTCGGATCCACCTTCACGCTCACGCTGCCGCTGGCCGTCACGGCTGCCGGCCTTGCCGGCACACCGACTGTCCAGGCCGTGTCGACCGACCCCGGCGAACGTGCGGTAGCAGCCGCGCCGGCCGTGCCAGCTCAAGCGGCCGGTTCCGCGACGGTGACCATGGCAGCCACAGCGGGCGCGATGGGCACGACGGGCGAGGCTGCGCCACCGGACGCCGTGCCGCCGTCCGCGGGCAAGCGCGTGCTCGTGGTCGACGACAGCGTCGACGGCGCGGAGTCGATGGCGGAGCTGCTGCGCACGCACGGCTGCGAGGTCGTCGTCGCCCACGACGGCGTCGATGCGCTGGCCTGCCTCGACCGCGAGGCGGTCGACCTGGTCCTGCTCGACCTCGGACTGCCGCGGCTCGACGGCTACCAGGTCGCCGAACGCGTCCGCGCCAATCCGGCGCTGGACCAGGTGCGCCTGGTGGCGCTGAGCGGATTCGGACAGCCCTCGGACATCGAGCGGTCCCTGCACCTCGGCTTCGAGACCCACCTCACCAAGCCGGCGGACCTCCGACGGCTGTTCGCGCTGCTCGATTGAGCGCGACGGCTGCCGGCCGCATCGCGGCCCGGTCGCGCGATCGGGTGACCGGGCTCAGGACACCGCCGCGTGCACCGCCTCCGCGAGCGCCTCCACGCTGAAGGGCTTCTTCAGGATGGAGCGGGCGCCCAGCACGCTGCCGACGCTGTCCATGTCCGCGTAGCCCGTGGCCAGGATGATCGGCAGCGCCGGCCAGTCGTCCTGCACATGGCGGATCAGTTCCACGCCGTTCATGCCCGGCATCAGGTAGTCCACGATGAGCAGGCTGGGGCGGGCGTGGCGAAGCGCCGCGAGGGCCGCGGAACCGTCCGCGACGGCCGACACCTGGTGCCCCAGCACTTCCAGGCTCTGCACGATGGACTGCCGGACCTCCTCGTCGTCCTCGACCACGAGGATGCGCTGCGCCGGCGTGTCGCGGCGGTCCGACGCCGCGTCCTCCTGGTCGCCCGAGGTCCCGCACACGAGCGGGAAGGAGAGGCGCACCCGCGTGCCCTGTCCGGGCCGGCACTCGATGGCCACGCCGCCGCCGGACTGCTTGGCGAATCCATACACCTGCGACAGGCCCAGGCCGGTGCCGTTGCCCAGGGGCTTGGTCGTGAAGAAGGGCTCGAACACCTTGTCGATGATGGACGCGGGGATGCCCGGGCCGTTGTCCGCCACGGTCAGGCGCAGGCCCGGCATCCCCGGCATTTCCGGCAGGGCGTCGGCGGCCGGCGGCATGACCGTCTCCTCGGACGTGATCGTGATGGTCCCGTTTCCCTTCAAGGCGTCGCGCGCGTTGACCGCCAGGTTGAGCACCGCCATCTCCAGCTGGTTGGGATCGAGCCGGACCACCGGATGCGGATGGGTCAGCGCCAGCTCGACCCGGATGCGCGAGCCCACCGAGGTATGCAGCAGCTCCTGCATGCCGATGATCAGCGCATGCACATCCGTCGCCTGCGGCACCAGCGACTGGCTCCTGGCGAAGGACAGCAGCTGTTCGGTGAGTCGCGCGCCGCGCCGCACGGTGCGGCGCGAGTTCTCCACGATCCGACCCGCCGGCTCGGGACAGTTCAGTCGGGCCAGCAGGTCCAGGTTGGTGCTGATGACGTGGAGCAGGTTGTTGAAGTCGTGGGCGATGCCGCCGGTGAGCTGGCCCACCGCTTCCATCTTCTGCACCTGCAGCAGCGCGGACTGGGCGCGCTCGCGCTCCGCGATCTCGTTCATCAGACGGTTGTTGGCGGCGGACAGCTCCCGGGTGCGATGCTCGATGCGCGCCTCGAGGTCGCGGTTGAGTTCCGCGACCACGTCGTGCGCCGCGGCGAGTTCGGCGAGCACGGCACGATTGGCATACTGCCGGCCGCGGGCGCGGACCGCGGCTTCCACCGCGGTCTGCAGCGTGTCGGGGCTGAGCGGCCGCTCCAGCAGGATCACGTTGCCCAGCAGGTGCAGCGAGGTGGCCGCGTTCAACGGCCGGCGTCCGGTGCGCTTGCTCGTGAGGACCACGAAGGGGAAGTCGGACCAGGGAGGCTGGCGACGCAGCCAGGCGTCGACCGGGCTGCCGGCCGCGATGGAGAAAGCCTCTTCCGTCACGACGGCCGCGGCCGCGCCCTCGCCCAGGCCGTCGAGCAGCTGCTGCGGCGAATGCACCGGATGCGTGGGCGCCAGGCGGGACACCACCTCGGCGATCACCTGCGCGTCCCGGCCGAACGGCGCCAGGATGAGGACACGGGATTCGTGTGCGGTGTTCATTCCCGCAGGCCGACGCCGACGTCGTCGCGACCGTTGTCGCCGCCGCTGTCGTCGCCATCGCCCAGCATGGCGATGTCGCCGGTGTATCGCGCCACCCCGGACACCACGCCCTCGAAGTCGGTCAGCGCCACGCCGACCTCCACGCCGCGCTCGCCGAGACGGAATTCGTGGATGGTGTCGGCATGGCGGTTGGTGCGGCTCTTCGTCACCGACAGCGCCTTGAGCAGCCGGCCGCGCGCCTCGAAGAAGCGGAACAGCACGACCGCGTCGCTGAGGTAGCTGAGGTCGATGTCCAGCTTGCCATGTCCGAGGATGCCGTGCTGCCCCAGGATCAGGATGGTCATCACCCCGCGCTGGTTGAGGTAGGTGAGCAGCTCATGCATCTGCAGCATCAGGAACTTGCCGCCGGGCATCGCCTGCAGATACGCGTTGAGGCTGTCGATCACCACCGTGCGCACGCCGTCCTGTTCCACCGCGCGACGCACGCGCGCGGCGAACTCGCCGGGAGCGACCTCGGCGGGATCGAGCGCGCTGAGCGCGAGGCTGCCGCTCTCCAGGGCCTCCCGGATGTCATAACCCAGCGTCTCGGCGCGCGGCAGCAGCGTGCCCAGGCCCTCGTCGAAGAGGTAATAGGCGGCCTTCTCGCCCCGGCGCAGGGCCGCGTGCACGCAAGCCAGGGCCGTGGTGGTCTTGCCGACGCCCGACGGACCGACGAACAGGGTGTTGCTGCCTCGCGCCAGGCCTCCGCCCAGGATCTTGTCCAGGGCCGCGTTCCCGGAGCTCACGTTCTCCGGCTTGAAATGCCGGTGGTGTTCCGCCGCGACCAGGCGGGGGAAGACGTCGATGCCGCCGGTCTGCAGGACGAAGTCGTGCTCGCCGCTGCGGAAGCCGATGCCGCGCATCTTCGCCACGCGCAGGAAGCGCTTGTCCGCGCCGTATTCGCCGACGATCTGCTGCAGCCACACGACGCCGTGGGCGATGCTGCGCAGCTGCATATCGCCGGTCGCGGCGCTCAGGTCGTCCAGCATCAGCACGGTGCAGTCGAAACGCCCGAAGAAGTGCTTGAGCGACAGGACCTGACGCCGGTAGCGGAGTGGATCCTGCGCCAGCAGCCGCATCTCCGAGAGGCTGTCGAACACCACGCGCCTCGGGCGCCTGGCCTCGACGCGCGTCATGACACCCTGGACGGTCTGGTTCAGCTCCATCTCGGCCGGGTGGATGATCGACTGCTCCGCCTCCGGACCGAGCTGTTCCGGGCTGACCAGCTCGAAGATCTCCAGATTGTCGTTGTCCAGGTTCCATCCATGGGACCTGGCGACCTCGCGCAGCTCCGTCGCGGTCTCCGAGAGCGTGACGTACAGGCCGGCCTCGCCCGCGTCCAGCCCGGCCAGCAGGAAATGCAGGCCGAGGGTGGTCTTGCCGGTGCCCGGCTCGCCTTCGAAGAGGTACAGGTGGCCGCGCGGCAGTCCTCCCTGGAGGATGTCGTCGAGACCGGGAATGCCGGTGGAGCACCGGGCGGGCGGGGACATGGGTGTCGGTGGGGGTGCCGGAATGGGGTTGAGGGGGAAGGGCATGCGGCGTGCCCGTGTGAAGCCTCGCGCGGTTCCCGTGGGATGCCGTCGCCATTGCTCCGAGGCTCGCCGGCCCGGCACCGGGATTGCTTGACGAGGGCTTCACAAGCAGGAGCGGACCGTGACCCGGAAGACCTCTTCAAGTACCTCGCTGCCACCCTCGCGCCGGGTGATGCTGCTGGTGGACTTCATCAATCCGCTGCGATTCGACGGCGCGGAGGACCTCGCGCCCATGGCGGTGGCCGCGGCCCAGGCGACGGCGCGCTTCAAGCGCCGCTTCCGCGCCGAAGGCGGGACCGCCATCTACGTCAACGACAACTTCGGCGAGTGGCAGTCGGACGTGCCGCGACTGCTGCGCGAGTGCCGCCGCTCGGGCGGCGCCGCGGCGAAGCTGGCCCGGCTGCTCGCGCCGGAGAAGGAGGACCTGATCGTGCTCAAGCCGCGGCACTCGGGCTTCTACCAGACGCCGCTGGAACTGCTGCTCAGCGACTTGAAGGCCAAGGATCTGGTGATCGTCGGCCTGTCCACCGACTATTGCGTGCAGTGCACGGCGATGGATGCCTACGTGCGCGGCTATCGGGTCCGGGTACCGGCCGATTGCACCGCCGCGGAGTCGCCGCAGCGGCGCGACGAGGCGCTGCGCTGGATGGAGGGCGCGTTGAAGGCGCACATCGCGCCCGGGGAACCGGTCGGCTGAGCGGTGGGCTGAGCGGTCCGCTGAGCGGTCGCGCCGCGTCAGCGCTTCATGATGCTGATGCTGCCGTCGCTTTCGAGGATCGCCATCTTGAGATCGCTCAACGCGCAGTCGGCCTCGCGCAGGGCCTTCTTGATGTCGGCCTCGCCCAGGCGGTGCTGTCGCAGCACGTCGGGGAACCAGCGGCCGTCACGACCGATGAGCACCGGTGAACCCTCGAGCAGGCGCTCCAGCCGCTTGCTGCGCGAGCCGATGAAGCCGAGCAGGCCGTTCATCACGATCAGGGCCGCGGCCAGGATCCAGGCACCCGTCACCGACTGGTCGCCGCCGCTCAGGCCGTTGCTGACCGCCTCGCTGAGCAGCATCACGACCAGCAGGTCGAAAGGCGTGAACTGGCCGACCGTCCGCTTGCCGGAAAGCCGCACCATCAGGAACAGCGCGAAGTAGATCAGGGCCGCCCGCGCGAGCAGCTCCCACCAGGAGACTTGGAGGTCGAACATGCCCTCGCTTGAGCAAGCGCGGTGCCCAGGCGACGCCTCTGCGTTGGCGCACTTCCACCGTCCTTGGCCCTCACCCCCGCCCTCTCCCGCAAGCGGGAGAGGGAGCAAGAGGCGCGGCGCGTGCGGCGAGCCAATGCGCGCCGCCGCACATTGACCGCCCCAATGGCCGTCATAGCGAGGTTTTTCCCCGCGCGCGGCGGTTGGGAATGCCGCCTGCTATCTGTGTTTTCGACCTGTTCATTCCATTCCTATCACGAGGACGTCCATGGCCAAGAAGCCCACCAGTGCCCCCGCTGCACCCGCCAAGCCCGCACGCCCCGGCGCGGCGACCGCCGCCAAGGCCGCCGCGCGCAACACCGACAGCGGACCGGCCGCCGGTGCGCCGGACAGCGGCGGCGACGCGGCGCTGCAGAAGATGATGGAGACCGAAGCCGCCGCCCGCGCGTTCGCGTTCAACGCCACCAAGTCGAGCGAGCACGGTCCCGAGAACGGCGTGAACCCGCCGGCCGGCGTGACCGTCGAGTTCCCGTCGCGCCTGCCCTCGGCCAGCACGCTGTCGGAGAAGCAGACCAACGCCAAGACCGGCACCCAGGCGCCGGAGGGCCGCAATGCCACGATCGCGCCGCTGGACCGCGTGCGCGTCGATTCTTCCGGTCAGCCGCTGACGACCAACCAGGGCGTGCGCATCGCCGACAACCAGAACTCGCTGAAGGCCGGCACACGCGGCCCGGTGCTGCTGGAGGACTTCATCCTCCGCGACAAGCTGACCCACTTCGACCACGAGCGCATCCCCGAGCGCATCGTGCATGCGCGCGGTTCCGCGGCGCACGGCTACTTCGAGGCCTACGAGGCGCTGACCGATCTCACCCGGGCGGCGCCGTTCCAGGAGGCAGGCAAGCGCACGCCGGTCTTCGTCCGCTTCTCGACCGTTCAAGGCGAGCGCGGCAGCAAGGACACCGCCCGCGACGTGCGCGGATTTGCCGTCAAGTTCTACACCGACGAAGGCAACTGGGACCTGGTCGGCAACAACATCCCGGTCTTCTTCATCCAGGACGCGATGAAGTTCCCGGACCTCGTTCATGCGGTCAAGCCCGAGCCGCATCACGCGATGCCGCAGGCGGCCAGCGCGCATGACACCTTCTGGGACTTCGTCTCGCTGATGCCCGAGTCCACCCACATGCTGATGTGGGTGATGAGCGACCGCGCGATCCCGCGCTCCTACGCGACCATGCAGGGCTTCGGGGTGCACACCTACCGGATGGTCAACGCCTCGGGCGAGTCGGTGTTCGTGAAGTTCCACTGGTCGCCGAAGGCCGGCACCCATTCGCTGGTCTGGGACGAGGCGGTCAAGATCTCCGGCGCCGATCCGGATTACCACCGCCGCGACCTGTGGGAGCGCATCGAGAGCGGCGCCTATCCCGAATACGAGCTCGGCCTGCAGGTCTTCACCGAGGAACAGGCCGCGCAGTTCAGCTTCGACATCCTCGATGCGACCAAGCTCATCCCCGAGGAACTGGTGCCGGTGCGTCCGGTGGGTCGCATGGTGCTGGACCGCAACCCGGACAACTTCTTCGCCGAGACGGAGCAGGTGGCCTTCTGCACGGCCAACATCATCCCGGGGCTGGACTTCTCCAACGACCCGCTGCTGGCCGGCCGCATCCATTCCTACGTGGACACGCAGATCAGCCGGCTGGGCGGACCGAACTTCCACGAGATCCCGATCAATTCGCCGATCGCGCCGGTGCACAACAACCAGCGCGACGGCATGCATCGGCAGGCGATCAACCGCGGACGGGTCGCCTACGAGCCCAACTCGCTGGGCGGCGGCTGTCCGTTCCAGGCCGGCGCCGCACAGGGCTTCACCTCGGTGGCCGCGCGGCTGCAGGCGCGCGAGGACCAGGCCAAGGTGCGCGCCAAGCCGGAGCTCTTCGCCGAGCACTACAACCAGGCGCGGCTGTTCTTCGAAAGCCAGACGCCGGCCGAGCAGGCGCACATCGCCGCGGCCTTCCGCTTCGAATTGAGCAAGGTCACCGTGCCGGCGATCCGCCAGCGCATGCTGGCGTCGCTGCGCAATGCCTCGGAGGAACTGGCGCGGAAGGTGGCCGACGGCCTCAACATGCCGCTGCCCGAGCCGATGCCGCTGGCCATCGATCAGGTGCCCGAACCTGAAGTGCGCCGCTCGCCGGCGTTGTCGCTGATGGCACGTCCGGGCGACGGGTCGATCGCGGGTCGCAAGGTGGTCATCCTCGTTGCCGACGGGGTACAGGGCCAGGCCGTGTCCGACGTGCATGCGGCGCTGTTCGCGCAGGGCGCCGTGCCGCGCTACGCGGCGCCGCGCATCGGGCCGGTCGCCACCGCCGATGGCGTCGAGATCCAGGCCGACGTGTCGCTCGAGAACGAACCGGGCTTCCTGTTCGACGCGCTGGTCGTGCCGGACGGCGAGGCCGCCATCAACGGCCTGCAGCAGGACGCGCATGTCTTCGAGTTCATCCGCGACCAGTTCCGGCACTGCAAGCCGATCCTGGCGCTGGGGCAGGGCGTTCGCCTGCTCGAAGCCGCTGGACTCGGCCCGGCCATCGAGCCGGACCCGGCGCCCGGCATCTTCCTCGCCGCATCGGCCGCCGACGGCGCGAATGCGCTGATCAGCGGACTCGGAACTCATCGCCACTTCGAGCGGGAGACGGATCCGCCGAAGGTGTGATCCTCAGGAGCGCTGCGGCGATGACTGCAATCGCCAAGCGCGGGCTCTCCACGACGGGAGGGGGCTCCCTCCAGGACCCCCTCCCATCATTCCGGCCCCAGTGAGGCCGGCCTGCCTTCGGAAGGAACGCCACAGCGGCGCGCGGCGTACTCCCTCTCCCGCTTGCGGGAGAGGGCAGGGGTGAGGGCCAGCGGCGGTGGAAGTCCGGAGGCCCCTGGCGCCGTGCGCGCCTCAGCGCGCCATCACCTTGTCCGGCGTCATCGGCGTGCTGCGCAGCCGCTTGCCGGTGGCGTGGAAGATCGCATTGCTGATGGCCGCGGCCACGCCGACGATGCCGATCTCGCCCACGCCCTTCGCCCCCATCCGGCTGACGACGCGGTCGTCCTCCTCGACGAACAGCACGTCGATGTCGGGCACGTCGGCATTGCAGGCGACGTGGTACTCGCCCAGGTTGTGATTCATGAACCGGCCCAGCGCATGATCGGTCAGCGTCTCTTCATGCATGGCCTGCCCGATGCCCCAGACGACGCCGCCGATGACCTGGCTGCGCGCCGTCACCGGATTGACGATGCGGCCCGCCGCGACGGCGCTGACCACGCGCGTCACCCGCACCGTGCCCAACGCCTCGTCGACCCGCACCTCGACGAAGACCGCCGAGTGCACCGCCCGGATGTACTTCTTCTGCTTCAGCAGATTGGGCATCAGCAGGTACTTCTCCTCCAGCGGACCGCCGGCCTCCTCGCGCAGCAGCTGCGTCAGCGGGACCGCGGCCTCGGTGCCGCGGCGCAGGACCTGCCCGCCGCGGAACTCCAGGTCGTCGAAGCGCGCGCCCTCGAACCCGGGCGCGCGTTGCTTCGCACGCTTCCACAAGACCTTGCGCAGCTTCTCGCAGACGCCTTGCACCGCGGAGCCCACCGTGGCGACATGCGAGGAACCGCCCTCGATCGGCGCCACCGGCAATGTCGAATCGCCGAGCCGGAAGGTCACGTGCTCCAGCGGCAGTCCCAACTCGGCCGCGGCGATCTGCGACATCGCCGTGTAGGTGCCGGTGCCGATGTCGGTGGCGGCGCTCTCGACGACCAGGCGACCGTCCTCGTCCAGTGTCGCCCGCGCCCGCGCGAACATCTGCATCGCGTCCCAGATGCCGGTGGCCATGCCCCAGCCGACGAATTCATGGCCCTCGCGCATCGAGCGCGGCGCCGGCGGACGGCTCTCCCAGCCGAAGCGCCGCGCCGCCTGCTCGTAGCACTGGCGCAGCGCCTTGGTGGAGTAGGGCAGGTCCTTGGCCGCATCGTGGTCGGTGTAGTTGCGCAGGCGCAGTTCGAGCGGGTCGATGCCGGCCGCATGCGCGAGCTCGTCCATCGCCACCTCCAGCGCATGCACGCCGTGCGCCGCGCCGGGCGCGCGCATGTCGATCGGGCTGTACTGGTCCAGTTCGACCAGGCGGTAGTCCAGCGCCACGTTGTCGCAGGCATAGAGCTGGCCGGACCAGTTGACGACGACCTCGACGTAGTCCTCGCGCCGCGAGGTCTCCGCGACCGCCTCGTGCATCACCGCGGTGAGCCGGCCCGTCGCGTCCGCGCCCAGTCGCACCCGCTGCCAGGTCTCGGGCCGATGGCCGAAGGTGAACATCTGCTGCCGCGTCAGCACCACGCGCACCGACTGCTTGAGCTGCAAGGCCGCCATCGTCGCCAGCAGCAGGTTGTACTGCGGCCGCAGCCCGGAGCCGAAGGCGCCGCCGACGAAGGCGTTCTTCACCGTCACCTTGCGGGCGGGCAGCCCGAAGGCCCGCGACACGACCCAGCGCGAGTTCTGCGACCCCTGCGTCTTGTCATGGATGGTCAGGTGCCCGTCGGGGCCGTAGAGCACCGTGGTGGCGTGCATCTCCATCGGGTTGTGATGCTCGACGCCGGCGTAGTACTCGGCGTCGATCGAGACGGGCGAGCCGCGCCAGGCCGCCTCCGCATCGCCGCGCGGCTTGGGCGGCGGCGAGAAGCCGGCCTTCAGCCGCGAGGGCGTCCGGGCGCGCGACCGGTTGTCGAGCAGGTGCGTCTCGTGCGCCGCGGTGTCGACCTCGACGCGGACCAGCATCGCGGCATGACGCGCGAGTTCCAGCGACGTCGCGACGACCAGCGCCACCGGTTGGCCGCTGTAGTGGATCTCGTCGTCATGCAGCGGCTTGAACGGCGAGCCGGCCGGCGCGGTCATGTCCTTGTAGAAGAGGTCCAGCGAGCGCATGCGCGGACGGTGGAGGTGCGTGAGCACGTCCGCCACGCCGTCCAGCGCGAGGGCGGCGCTGGCGTCGATGGCCGCGATGCGTCCGCGTGCGACCGGCGTGTTGACCACCACGCCGTACAGCAGGCCGGTGCCGGAATGCTCCGCCGCGTACCGGGCGGTCCCCGTCACCTTCGCGAAGGCGTCGATGCGCGGCAGCGGCGTGCCGATCGCGACCGGCCCGGTGCCGTCCGGTGCACGCGGTTGTTGCGTCTCGGTCATGGGAACTCCGCGGTCGGGGCGCGCTGCGCCTTCGCGCCGATGGCACGGAAGGCGTCCTCGCCGGTGTTGGTCGGAATGCCGGCGAGCGCCAGTTCGAGCGCGCGCACGATGGCCCGCTCGGCGAGCGGGATCTTGAAGGCGTTGCCGGGCAGGGACTCAGGCAGCGCGGGTCCGCCGGTCGGGACGGCGTCCTTCAGCAGCGCGGCGGCGCAGGCGCGGAAGAGCTCCGGCGACGGCACCCCGCCGACCAGCAGGCGTTCCGCGTCCCGGACCCGCCATGGCTTGTGCGCGACGCCGCCCAGGGCGACACGGGCATCGATGATGCGTCCGTCGTCCTCCAGTTCAAGGCCCGCGGCGACCGACACCAGCGCGAAGGCAAAGGAGGCGCGCTCGCGCAGCTTGAGGTAGCAGCTGTGGCGCTGCAGCCCATTGGGCGGGAGCACCAGGTGGGTGATGAGCTCCCCCGGTGCCAGCGTGGTGTCGAGGTCCGGCCGATCGCCCGGCAGGCGATGGAAGTCGGCGAAGGCGATCACCCGGTCGCCGCCAGGGCCGGTGACGTGGACTTCGGCATCGAGGGCGGCCAGCGCGACGCACATGTCGGACGGGTGGGTCGCCACGCAGTGCGGGCTGGCGCCGAGGATCGCGTGCTGGCGCGCGAGTCCGGAGGCCGCGGGGCAGCCGCTGCCGGGCACGCGCTTGTTGCAGGGCACGCCGGCGTCGTAGAAGTAGAGGCAGCGCGTGCGTTGCAGCAGGTTGCCGCCGTTGGTCGCGCGGTTGCGGATCTGCGGCGAGGCGCCGGCGAGGATGGCCGAGCGCAGCAGCGGCAGCCGCTCGCCGACCAGCGGATGCCAGGCCGTGTCGGCGTTGGTGGCCATCGCGCCCAGGTGGACCCCGCCGTTGCCGGTCTCGCGGATCTCGGTCAGCGGGATGCGCCCGATGTCGACCAGTCGCACCGGCGCCATCACGCCTTCCTTCATCAGGTCGACCAGGTTGGTGCCGCCGGCGAGGAACCGTGGCGCGTGCGCCTCCAGGTCGGGCATGCCGGAGGCGCCGAGGTGGCGGACCGCTTCCTCCGGCGATCCGGCGCGGACGTAGTCGAAGCGGTTCATTCGCGCACCTCGCCGGTGTCGGCCGGGGAGGCGACCATCGCGGCCGAGGCGGCGCAGACGGCCGGCATCGCGCTGTCGGGGCGCAGCACGATGCGCGACACCGCATCGACGATCTGCGGATAGGCGCCGCAGCGGCAGAGGTTGCCGCTCAGGCGCTCGCGCAGCTCATGGCGGTTCACGGGCCGAGGCTCGTTCATCAGGCCGGCGGCCGAGCAGAGCTGGCCGGGTGTGCAGTAGCCGCATTGCAGCGCGTCGCAGTCGATGAAGGATTGCTGCAAGGGATGCAGCGGGAGGCCGTCGGACAGGGCGGCATCGCGCGCGGCGAGTCCGGCGCCGTCGATGTTGTCGCCGCGGTTGCCGTGGTTGCCGTGCTTGCCGGATGCGGCGTCGCCCGGTGCCGCCCGCGCGGCCAGGGCCGGCAGCCCTTCGACGGTCGTGATGTCGCAGCCGTCCAGGCTGACCGCCAGCAACAGGCAGCTGTTCACCCGCGCGCCGTCGAGCAGCACCGTGCAGGCGCCGCACTGGCCATGGTCGCAGCCCTTCTTCGTCCCGGTCAGGTCGAGCTGTTCGCGCAAGAGGTCGAGCAGCGTGGTCCACGGCTCGACGGCGATCTCGTGCTCGCGCTGGTTGATCGTGAGGCGGACATGCAGCGCGCCCATCGGCGCGGGTGAGGAGACCGCGGGCGGCGTGGCGGACGCGACGGCGGGGCTCGTCCCGGCCGGGGCGGTGGACGTGGCGGTGAGGCTCATGCTGGGAAGCTCCTGGCTCCTGACGATCTCGTCAGGACCTGTCGGCAAGCGACATTCCGATGGCGTGAAGCTTGACGCGGCAAGCGGTTTGCCAGAACGCGCGCAGGACCACTGCCGCCGAAGAACCGATGGACGCCCTGCTCGATGCCCTCCAATGGCCCGCGATGGCCGTCACGCTGCTGGCCGCCTGGCTGGTGGCCTCGCCGAACGCGCGGCGGCGCACCTGGGGGTTCTGGGTGTTCGTGGCGAGCAACCTGATGTGGGCGGCTTGGGGATGGCACACGATGGCCTATGCATTGATCGTGTTGCAGATCGGGCTGTTCCTGATGAACCTGAGGGGCGTCAGGAAGAATCTGGAGGCGGGGCAGGAGCAGGAAGGTCCTGCGACGGCCGCTGGCCCTCACCCCCACCCTCTCCCGCAAGCGGGAGAGGGAGCAAGACGCGGCGCGCATGCGGACACCTATCAGCAGGCGGCAAAGGAGGCGGCGGCGGAGCGGGGCCAGGAGCACTGGCGTGGCTCCCTCTCCCGCAACGCGTCGGAGCGGGGCCAGGAGCACTGGGGTGGCTCCCTCTCCCGCAACGCGGGAGAGGGTGGGGGTGAGGGCCAGCGGCCGCGGCAGGCAGAAACACCACGGTGGTCGCGTCGCTCCCCCCGCACCTGGTGGGCCCTGGTCAGGGACGCCGTGTCCGCGTGGATCGACGACTACGCGCCCAGCATGGGCGCGGCGCTCTCCTACTACACCGTGTTCTCGATGGGCCCGCTGCTGCTGATCGTGATCTCGCTCGCCGGGCTGGTCTTCGGCGAGGACGCGGTCCGCGGCGAGCTGTTCGGCCAGATCGACGGTCTGATGGGTCCCGAGGCGGCCAAGGGCATCCAGGAGGTGCTCGCCAACGTCAGCAAGCCCAGTACCGGCGTCCTCGGCACCGTGGTCGGCATCGTCGTGCTGCTGATCGGCGCGACCACCGTCTTCGGCGAACTGCAGGACGCGCTCGACCGCATCTGGCGCGCCCCCGCGCGCGATCGCGCCAGCGGCCTGTGGTCGCTGCTCCGGGCCCGGCTCCTGAGCTTCGGCATGATCGTCGGCGTGGCCTTCCTCCTGCTGGTCTCGCTGGTTACCGGGGCCGCGGTGTCGGCGCTCGGCAAGTGGTGGGGCGGCTGGTTCGGCGGCTGGGAGTGGATGCTGCAGGCGCTCAACGCCGTCGTCGGGTTCGCGATGACGACCGTCGTCTTCGCGCTCGTCTACCAGGTGATGCCGCGGGTGAAGGTGGCCTGGTCGGACGTCTGGATCGGCGCGGCCGTCACCGCCACGCTGTTCACCATCGGCCGCGTGCTCATCGGCCTCTACATCGGCAAGACCGGCGTCGCCAGCGGCTTCGGCGCCGCCGGCTCGGTCGCCGTCATCTTCGTGTGGGTGTACTACTCGGCGCAGGTCTTTCTCGTCGGCGCGGAATTCACCTGGCTGTACGCCCAACGGGTCGGATCCCGGCGGGGCCGCGCCATCGAGCAAGACCCGGTGCCGGCACGCTCCGAGCCCATCGCGCCCGCCAGCGAGGCGGCCGCCCGCGGCTAAGCCGGTTCAGGCCGCGACGTCGTCAGGCCGGCCGAGGAAAGTCCACGACGATTGCCCGGTGCTCTTCACCTGCAGCCGCGCCCAGTGCGCGCCGCAGGCGGCACACCGCCAGGTGCTGCGCACGTAGCGCGGGCTGCGACGCTCCGTCCCGACGAACTGCAGTTGCGCTTCCCAGTTCGCGCCAGGCGCGGCGCCGATGCCCTGACAGACGATGCATTCAGCCATGAAGGAGGACGGCCGCGCCCGTCCCGACGGGGACGACGCGGCCTGGTGATGACGACATTCATTGCGGAGCAACGTTGATGCCTGCTCGCGCGCGGCATGCGCGTACGCCGCCCCGGCGGCGGCGCGTACGCGTCACGCAGGCCGCTTCTCGAGGATGAACGAGCCGATGACCAGCGCGTCCAGCGGCGTGCTGAAGAAGGCCTCGAGGGCCGCCTTGGGCGTGCCGACGATGGGCTCGCCGCGCACGTTGAACGAGGTGTTCACCAGCACCGGCACGCCGGTCTTCTCGCCGACCGCCTGGAGCAGGTCGTGGAAGACCGGGTTGGTCGCCGCATCGACCGTCTGCACCCGCGCCGTACGGTCGGTGTGCAGCGCCGAGGGAATGCGCGCGGCCTGGCCCGGCTTCACGCCGTACACGAACAGCATGAACGGCGACTCGCCGTCGTTGGCATCGGCCGGTTCGAACCAGTCCGCCAGGTCCTCGCGGTTGACGGCCGGGGCCACCGGACGGAAATCCTCGCGGTCCTTGAGCTCGTTGAGCCGCGCCTGCATCTCCGGGTTGACCGGCGACGCCAGCAGCGACCGGGCCCCGAGCGCCCGCGGCCCGAACTCCATGCGGCCCTGGAACCAGCCGATGATCTTGTCCTGCGCCAGCAGCGTGGCCGTCTCCGTCGCGACATCCTCGACCTTGCGGTAGCTGAGCTTCGCCCATCGCAGCAGCGCTTCGATCTCTTCGTCGGCGAAGGCCGGCCCCAGATAGGCATGGTCCATCGTCCAGCGCCGCGGGGCGAGCGCGACGATGGCGCCCGTGCCCTCGGTGACGGTGCCCGGCGCCGTCGCGGACGCCAGGGGCGTGGCGGTGGAAGTCCCGACCGAGCCGGCATCCGGACCCGGACGGGAAGCCCGGTCGCCCGTCCGGTCGCCCGCGCGACTGCCGTCCCCCGTCTGCAGGCGCTCGCGCGCATCGACCCACAGCGCGGCCCCGAGGGCGGTGCCCGCATCCCCCGCCGCCGGCTGCACCCAGACGCGCCGGAAGATGCCCGCGTCGCGCAGACGCGCATTCATCACGCAATTCAGCGCGACGCCGCCCGCCATCGCCAGGCACTCTTCGCCGGTGCGCTCCCGCAGCCAGGTCGCGAGCCGCAGCGCGGTCTCCTCGAGCACCTGCTGCAGCGAGGCCGCGAGGTCCAGGTAGACCGGCGACATCTCCGAGCCCGGCACCCGCGCCGGGCCGAAGCGGGCGACCAGGTCCAGCGGGAGGTTGCGGTACTGGCCGTCGGCCTCGATGAGCAGATGCTCTCGCAGCACGTCGACATGGCGCGGCGTGCCCAGCGCCGCCATCGCCATCACCTTGTACTCGTCGCTCGAATGCAGGAAGCCGAGGTAGGAGGTCACGCGTTCGTACAGCAGGCCGAGCGAATGCGGCACATGCACTTCACCCAGCGCCTCGTACCGGTTGTCGCGATAGTGGCCGTAGCAGGTGCTGGCCTGTTCGCCGCGACCGTCCAGCGTCATGACGGCGCAACTGGCAAACGGTGCCGCCAGGAATGCGCTCGCCTGGTGGCAGAGGTGATGCGGCACGAAGTGCCAGCGGTACGGCGCCTGCGCATGCTTCACCCCGGCGAAGCGCTTGCGCAGGTGATGCGGCACCGCATCGGTCAGCAGCCGCGGCGCGCTGAGCACGTAGGCGGCGAACAGCGGATCCCACGGGTTCTCCCACGGGCCCGCGTCGAAGTCCGAGGGCTGCAGCGGCAGCGTGAAGCGCCCGTCCTTCGCCCGGTCGCCGAGGAAGAGCGTCGGATCGAAGCTGTAGGCCACGTGCGCCACCTCGGCCAGCGTCGCCCCGGCCTCCTTCAGGCAGAAGTCGATCGCGTGGAAGGGCAGTTCCCAGGCGGTGAAGGGCAGGGGCCGCTTGCCGTGCTTGACCCGCGTGAAGCGTTCCTCCTCCGCCGCCGCGACGACCTCGCCGTCCAGCATCAGCGCGGCGGCCGAATCGTGAAAGCTCGCGTTGATGCCCAGCGTCAAGGGCCGGGACGTCGAGGAAATGCTTGTCATGGTGTCTCCAGTGGGTGAAATCAGGTCGATCCATCAGGGTCGCTTGATCGGGCCGTTCATCAGGGCGTTCATCAGGCCGTGGATCGGGTCGTTCATCAGGCCGCTCATCGAGCCGCTCATCAAGCCGGTTCGCGGGCCAGCTCGTAGAGCGTGCGCACCAGCGCCTCGGGCTCGACGGGCTTGGCCAGGTGGCGCTGGAAGCCGGCCACCAGCGCCCGCAGGCGGTCCTCCGGCTGAGCCAGTCCGGTGAGGGCGATGGCCGGCAGCCGCCGGCCAAGCGGGACGTCGCGCCGGGCCTCGAGCGAACGCAGCGCGCGCACGACCGCGTGGCCGTCCTCCTGTCCCAGCGCGATGTCGCAGACCAGCACGTGCGGCCAGGCCTCGGGCGGGCGTTCGGCCAACCGGCCCAGGGCCTCGCGACCGGTCGTGAAGCGCTCGGTGCGGGCCCCATCGTGCTCCAGCAGCAGGCTCAAGGATTCCAGCGCGTCCTCGTCGTCGTCGATGCACATCACGTCCAGGCCTTCCAGCGGATGGTCGTCGATCCCGAAGCTCGTCTCCATCACCGTCTCGCGGTGCGCGAGCTCCGCCCGTACCAGTTCGGGCGGCGCGGCGCGCAGCTCGTCCTCCGACAACGGCGCCTCGGCCAGCGCCGGCAGCGGGAACTCGACGATGTACTGCTGGAAGCCGGCGTCCGGGTCGCGCTCGATGGCGAGATGACCATTGGCCTCGTTGACCAGCGTCCTCAGCTCCAGCGTGTCGGGCGGCCCGGTGTCCGGATCCAGCCGGCCGTGGAATCCCACCGTCAGCTGGCTCGTGCGCTCGACGCGCCGGACGCGGCCTTCCATGCGGCCGCGCGTGGCGCCGCGCAGGGCCAGCAGGCAGACCAGCTGGACGATGCGCGCGATCCGGCTCGCGTCGCCGTGGATGCTGGCGACGTCCAGGTCGATGTCGGTGTAGAGGTCGATGTCGGCGTCGGCGAGCGTCGCGCGGATGCCGTCCAGGCTCAGCACCAGCAACCCCGCGACGTTGACCGGATGCTGCGCGAGGCGTCGCTCCATCGACTCGGTCTGCTGCTGCTGGCGCTGCAGTTCCCACAGCTGCGCATAGAGGCCGCGGCGCTCCAGCAGCTCGTCATGCCGGCCGCGCTCGACCACCTCGCCCCGGTCCATGACGATGATCTGGTCCGCGTCCACGACCGTCGACAGCCGGTGGGCGATGATCAAGGAGGTGCGGTCGCGCGCGACCTCGTCCAGCGCCCCCTGGATCGCGCGTTCGGCCTTGGTGTCCAGGGCCGAGGTCGCCTCGTCCAGCACGACGATCGGCGGATTCTTCAGGAACGCGCGCGCGATGGCGACGCGCTGCTTCTCGCCGCCGGACAGCCGCGCGCCGCGCTCGCCCACGCGCGTCTCGTAGCCGTCGGGCAGCAGGCTGATGAAGTCGTCCGCCTGCGCGGCCTTCGCGGCGGCGACGATCTCTTCGTGCGACGCGCCGGGGCGCCCGTAGCCGATGTTGTAGGCGATGGTGTCGTTGAAGAGCACCGGGTCCTGGGGCACGATGCCGATCGCCTGGCGCAGGCTGTGCTGCGTGACGCCGCGCAGCGGCCGGCCGCCGATGCTGACCTCGCCGGCGTCGGGGTCGTACATCCGCATCAGCAGCCGGGCCAGCGTCGACTTGCCCGAGCCGCTGCTGCCCACCACCGCGAAGGTCTGCCCGTGCGAGATCTCCAGCGTCAGTCCCTTGAGGATCTGGCGCTGCCGGTCGTAGCCGAAGCGGACGTCGTCGAAGCGGACCGTCGTGTCGCCGGCCGGCAGCGGCGCGGCGTCCGGCGCGTCCCGGATGTCGGGCTCGCGGGCGAGCAGGCCGAACAGCATCTCGGTGTTGAGCAGCGCGTCCCGCGTCTCCCGGAACACGAAACCCAGCGTGTTCAGCGGCAGGAAGACCTGGATCAGGTAGGCGTTGACCATCACCAGGTCGCCGATGCTCATGCGCCCGGCGACGGTGTCGATGCCGGCGAGCACCATCACGCCGCCCACGCCGAGCGCGATGATCGCGGCCTGGCCGAGATGCAGCGCGGACAGCGTCCGCTGGCTCCTGACACTGCCTTCGACCCAGGAGGACAGCACCGCGCCGTAACGTTCGCGTTCGCTGTCCTCGCGGCCGTGGGTCTTGACGGCCTCGTAGTTGAGCAGCGTGTCGACCAGCAGGCCGTGCGCGCGCGAGTCGTGCTCGTTCATCACCCGCTGCCGCTCCACGCGCGACCGCGTCATCCAGCCGGTCCAGATGCTGTACGCCGCCATCGAGGCCACGATGATCAGCACGAACTTGGCGCCGTAGCCGCCCAGGATGATGGCCAGCACCGCGCCGAACTCCACCGCCGTCGGCACGACGGTGAACACGCCGGCGCCCAGCAGGTAGCCCAGCCCGTTCGTGCCGCGCTCGACCTCCCGCACCAGCGAGCCGGTGTTGCGCTGGGCGTGGAAACGGGGGCTCATCGCCAGCAGGTGCGCGAAGGCACGCTCGGAGAAGCTGCTCACCACCTGCTTGCCGACGCGGGCGAAGGCGAGGTCGCGCAGTTCGGTGAAGAGCGTGCTGGCATACCGCAGCAGCGCGTAGCCGATCAGCAGCCAGAACGGCACGGTCAGTCCGACCGCCAGCGCCGTCGACGCGGCCGTGCCGGTCGCCGCCGGCTGCACCGGCGTGAGGTGGTCGACGATCGCCTTGAGCATCGCCGGGACGCCGACCGCCGCCAGCTTGGAGAGGATCAGCAGCGCCAGCGCGAGCAGCGTGCGCCCACGCCAGCGCCACAGCGCGCGCGCCAGGCCGGCGAAGACCAGGCGCGACGACGGGACCGGTGCCGGCACCGGCGCGGAGGCGGTGGCCGGAGAGGCGGGGGCTGCAGGGGCGGCGTCCATCGACGGCCTCTTCGCAAGCGGGATGCCCGCAATGCGCAGGCCAGGCCAGCGTGTTCATCGGCAATCCGAGCCGCAGGGCAAGCAGCAAGCGGTTCACACCACCCGCTTCAAGCAAGAGCCGTGCAACACGGGCGCCACCTGTTCGAAGCCGCGAACAACAGCGCCTGTGGTCCCCTGAAGCAACGACGAGAAGCGGTCCTGCGCGACCCCGGGCGGGGTTCGGCAGCACCTCGGGATGCGTCCTTGCCAAACCGGTGTTCACACCAACGCAGGGACCCCCCAATGACTCAGCTGCCACATCTCCTCGTGTTCTCGCATCTGCGCTGGGACTTCGTGTTCCAGCGACCGCAGCACCTGATGTCGAGGCTCGCGTCGGAATACCGGGTGATCTTCATCGAGGAGCCGGTCCACGATCCCGCCGGTCCGCCGCGCGTCGAGTCGCGCCGGGTCGGCCCGGAAGGGCGGATCGAGGTCCTCGTTCCGTTCAGTCCGGTCGCGGCGCCCGGCTTCGACGACGCGCACCTGCCGCTCACGCTGCCGCTGCTGGAGCGCGAGCTCGCGCAGCGCGAGGTGCGCGACTACCTGGTGTGGCTGTACACGCCGATGGCGTTGCCCTGGATCCGCGGCATGCATCCGCGCGCGCTGGTCTACGACTGCATGGACGAGCTGTCCGCCTTCAAGCAGGCGCCCGCGCAGCTGCGCCAGCGCGAGGCCGCGCTGATGGCCTCGGCCGACCTCGTGCTGTGCGGCGGCCCCGCCCTGTACGCGGCCCGGCATGGCCAGCATGCGAACCTGCACTGCCTGCCCAGCGCCGTCGACGCCGCGCACTTCGCGCCGCCGCGCACCGACGCCGGCCACCCGCTGGCCGTGCGGGCCGAGGAGCTGCAGGGCGGCATCGCCAGGCCGCGGCTGGGCTTCTTCGGCGTCATCGACGAGCGCATGGACCTGCCGCTGCTCGCCGCGATCGCGGACGCGCGGCCCAACTGGCAACTGCTCATGGTGGGGCCGGTGGTGAAGATCTCCGAGCGCGACCTGCCGCGGCGCGACAACCTCCACTGGCTGGGCATGCAGCGCTATGAGCTGCTGCCGCACCTGCTGGCCGGCTGGGACCTGTGCCTGATGCCGTTCGCGCTGAACGACTCGACCCGGTTCATCAGCCCGACCAAGACGCTGGAGTACCTGGCCGGCGGCAAGCCGGTGGTCAGCACGCCGATCCACGACGTCATCGGCCTGTATGGCGACGTGGTGCGCATCGGCGCCGATGCCGCGTCTTTCGTCGCCGCCTGCCAGGAGGTGCTGGACGAGGACGCGGCGTCGCGCGAGTACTGGCATGCCGGCGCCGCCGCCGTGGTGGCCGCCTCGTCCTGGGACGAGGGCGCGGCCCGCGTGCGCGGCTGGCTGGCCGAGGCGAGCCGCCCGGCGCGGCCCGACGCGCCGGTGATCGGTCATTCGCTGCGCGCGGCCTGAGCGATGCGCCCATGATCATCGACGCGCATCTCCACTGCACCGGTCGCGAGACGACCGACGACGTGCTGCGCACGCTGGACGACGCCGGCATCGACATGGGGGTGCTGCTGGCCCCCTTCCTCGGCGACGGCTACTCGCTGGACGACGCCGAGTCGCTGCGCCGGGGCAACGCCCATCTGGCGAAGCTGGTCCGGCACCATCCGGACCGGCTGGTCGGCTTCGCGGTCGTCGATCCGCGCCATCCGGACGCGCCCCGGGACCTGCGGCACGCGATCGAGGACCTCGGCCTGCGCGGCAGCAAGATGGTGCCCACCGGCTGGTATCCGTACGAGGAGCGGGTGCAGCCGGTCTTCGCCGTCGCCAACGAGCTGTCGCTGCCCTTGCTGTTCCACAGCGGCATCTTCATCGACGGCCGTTCCGGCCGGTTCTGCCGTCCGACGTATTTCGAGGCGCTGCGCGACCATCCGCGCACGCGGGTCACGCTGGCGCACATGGGCTGGCCGTGGACGGACGAGGCACTCGCCGTGGCCTTGATCGACCGCATCCACGGCGTGCCGCATGAACGGGCGCAGTTCCGGCTGGACATCTCGTTCGGGCCGCCGCCGCCGTATCGCCGCGAGGTGCTGGCCCGGATGCTGGACGTGCTGGGCGCCGGCTCGCTCCAGTTCGGCAGCGACTGCTTCCTGCCGTGCTCGGGCGCGCACGTGCGCGAGCGCATGCAATGGGTCACCGACCTGATGGATGAGCTCGACCTCGGCGCCGACACGCGGCAGCGCCTGTGGTGCGGCACGGCGGCGGCCTGGCTGGGACTCTCCGAGGAACAGCTCAAGCCCGGGGTGCGCCGCCCGCATGCGGGCCTGTTCACCGGCGCCATCGATGCCGACGTCGATGTCGACGGCGATGCGGGCTCCGGTGGCGGTGCCGATGCGGGCATCGCGCGGGCCACGGCCGCCGGCGGGGCCGGCCATGCGCCGCGTCCGTGGCGTCCGGTCTGCTGCTGACCGGCGTCCTTCTTCAACCAACCGGACTTCCCATGGACAACCCTTCGGACAGCCCGTTGCGCTCGGTGCCGCCGGCACCGCCGCTGCATGTGCTCGAAGTCGTCGGCAACGCGATCGTCGGCGGCATGGAGCGTTGCGTCGAGCGCCTGGTCGCCGGCCTCGGTCGCGCCGGCGATTTCCGTTTCACCGTGCTGTGCCCCAGCGAAGGCGACTTCGCCGACCGCCTCCGGGCCGCGGGCGCGGAGGTCGCCGTCGTCGCGATGCCCGAGGATCCGCCCTGGAGCTCGATCCAGATGGCGGCCTCGCTGATCGCCGCCGAGCGGGTCGAGCTGGTGCATGCGCACATGCCCAACGCCCATGTGCTGGGCGGACTCGCCGCGCGGCTGGCCGGGGTGCCGGCGATGACCACCATCCATGCGCGGCAGGTGATCCTGCCGGACTTCGAGGCCCATCGGCTGGTGGGCAGCTACGTCAGCACGGTCTGCCGGCAGAGCTACTACCACGCGCTGGGCATCGGCGTGAACCGCGACCTGCTGAGCTTCGATCCCAACGGCGTCGACGTGGACGAATTCCGGCCCGGACCTCGACCCGCGCAGGGCCTGCGCGCGACGCTGGGGCTGGGCGAGGACACGCTGCTGGCGGGTTATGTCGGGCGACTCTCTCCCGAGAAGGCGCCGGAGGTCTTCGTCCGCGCGGCGGCGCTGTTGCTGCAGCGATTGCCGGACGCCCACTTCGTGCTGGTGGGGGAAGGGCCGATGAAGACGCCGCTGCGCGAATCGATCGCGCAGCTGGGGTTGACGTCGCGCATCCACGTGCCCGGCGGCGTCGACGACGTGCGACCGGTGCTGCACGACCTGGACCTGCTGGTGTCGAGTTCCAACACCGAGGCGATGCCGCTGGCGCTGATGGAAGGCATGGCCAGCGGACTGCCGGTCGTGGCCACGCGCGTCGGCGGCGTGCCCGAGATCGTCGCCCACGGCAGCACCGGCTGGCTCGTGGCGCCGCGCGACTACGAGGACCTCGCCGGCCGCATGCACCAGATGCTCACGCTGCATGAGCTGCGCCATCGCATGGGCGCGGCGGCGCGCGAGCGGATGGTGCGCGACCACCGGCTGGATCTCGCGCTGGCGCGCCTGGGCGACCGGATGCGCGCGCTGGCCAGGCCCACGGCGCCGGCGGTGCCGAACTCGCCGCCCTTGACCGTGGCCGCCAGCGCCTCGGGTGCCGCAGCCGGAAGGAAGTCGCGATGAGCATGCGCCGCCACGACCCGTCCGGACGTGGGACGCGAGGAAGGGACGTGTCGGAGAAGCGGCATGTCATTTGCCTTTCGAAGAGACCTCCGGCCCTCGTGCCGGGACAGATGGAGCAGTCATGATCGAAGCCCCTTTGAGAGTCGCGCTGATCAGCGAACACGCCTCGCCACTGGCCCAGCAGGGCGGCGTCGATGCCGGCGGCCAGAACGTCTACGTGGCGCACGTGGCGGCGGCGCTCGCGCGGCGCGGTCATCACGTCGATGTGCTCACGCGTCGCGACCATCGTTCGTTGCCCACGGCGGTGGACATGCGGCCGCATGTGCGCGTCCTGCACATCGACGCCGGACCTCCGGAGTTCGTGCCGAAGGAGGAGCTGCTGCCGCACATGCGCGCCTTCGGCACCGCGGCATTGCGGCTGATGCGGCGCAGCCTGCGGCATGACGTGGTGCATGCCAACTTCTTCATGTCGGGGGTCGTCGGACTGCGGCTGCAGCGGCAGCTCAACCTGCCCCTGGTGCAGACCTTCCACGCGCTGGGCGCGGTGCGGCGCCTGCATCAGAAGGACGCGGACCGCTTTCCGCCGGAACGCATCGAGCTCGAGCGCCGCATCGCCTGCGAGTCCGATTGCGTGGTGGCCGAATGCCCGCAGGACGCGTCCGATCTGATCGAGCACTACGGCGCGCCGCCCGAGCGCATCGCGCAGGTGCCGTGCGGTGTCGACCTCGACGAATTCGGTCCCGGCGACAAGCTGCAGGCGCGGCGCAAGCTGCACCTGGCGGAGGATGAATTCATCGTGCTGCAGCTCGGTCGCCTGGTGCCGCGCAAGGGCGTGGACAACGTGATCCGCGCCGTCGCGCACCTGCAGCAGATGCCGGAGCGCCGGGCGTTCCGCCTGCTGGTCGTCGGCGGCGAGTCCACCGTGCCGGACGAGACGCGCACGCCGGAGATCGGGCGGCTGCGTCGCCTGGCGCAGGAGCTGGGCGTGGAGGCGCGTGTCACCTTCGTCGGCCGGCGCGACCGCGACCAGCTGCGCGACTTCTATCGCGCCGCCGATGTGTTCGTGACCACGCCCTGGTACGAACCCTTCGGCATCACGCCGCTGGAAGCGATGGCCTGCGCGACGCCGGTGATCGGCGCGGCCGTCGGCGGCATCCAGCACACGGTGGTGGACGGGCTGACCGGCTACCTCGTGCCGCCGGAGGATCCTCGCACCCTGGCGCTGCGCCTCGACGACCTGCGTCGACATCCCGAGATCTGCCGGCTGATGGGCCGCGCGGGCCTGATGCGCGTGCAGCGCGAGTTCACCTGGGACAGCGTCGCCTTCAAGCTGGCCGGCGTGTATGCGAACGTGGCGGCGAAGCGGGCGATGCTGGGCGGGCGGTCGATCCGGCTGATCGAGCCGGCGACGTCCGCCGACGACGGCGCCATGGCCGACACGCGCGGCAGCGCGACGCTGCGGCATCTCTCGCGGCCGCATCTGGCGCCGGTCGGCCACGACGGGGACGGTCCGCGCTCCGACGTCGTCGCGATGCCGCTGGCCACCTCGGGGGCGCAGGGATGAGCACAGGAGCGATCGCCGATCTCGAACGGGTGCAACGCTGGCGTGCCGCGCGCCGCGTCCTGCTGATCCGGCTGGACAACCTCGGCGACGTCCTGATGACCACGCCGGCGATCGCCGCCGTGCGGGAGTCCTTGCCCGATGCCCGCCTCAGCCTGCTGGCCGCGCCGTCGATGAAGGTGCTTGAGCCGCACCTGCCGGAGGTGGACGAGATCCTCGGCTTCCATGCGCCGTGGATGAAGGCCGGTGCGTCGGCCCTGGAGGCGCTGGCCGCCGTCGAGGCCGAAGACGGCGGCAACGGTGTGGCCGCGGTCAGGCGCGGCGGCCATGAGCGCCGGATGATCGCGCAGCTGATGGCGCGGGATTTCGATGCCGCCATCGTCTTCACGGTCTGCACGCAGAGCGTGTTCCCGGCGGCGACGCTGTGTCGCGTCGCCGGCATTCCGTCGGTGCTCGGCCATGCGCGCGAGCGCGCCTATGGCCTGCTCAGCGACGAGATCCCGGACACCGACGAGATCGCCGATGGCATGCGGCACGAAGTGCGCCGTCAGCTCGACCTGGTCGGCGCGGTCGGGCTGCGCACGCGCGACGAGCGCCTGCGCTTCCGGGTGCTGGAGCGGGATCGGCAGGCCGTCCGTCGAGCGCTCGCTGGCGCAGGGCTCCCGACGGGACGTCCGTTCGTGCTGCTGCATCCCGGCGCCAGCGCGGCATCGCGGCGCTATCCGGCCGACCGCCTGGGCGAGGCAGCGCGGCTCGTGCGCGAGGCGCTGCGCGGCCACGGCAACGGCAACGGCAACGGCAACGGCGGCGGCGGCGGCGGCGGCAACGGCGGCGGCGGCGTCCACGGGGACCTCGGGTCGCCGCGCGGCGCGCCCGCGCTCGTGCTGTGCGGAGGGCCTTCGGAGGACGAGCTGGTGCGCGAGGTCCTGGAGGCCGTCGGCCACCAGGACGTCCTGCCGTTCCCCTCGGGCAGCCTCGGCGAACTGGCGGCGCTCATCGAGGCGGCCGACCTGCTGATCGCCAACAACAGTGGTCCGGTCCACCTGGCGGCGGCCGTCGGCACGCCGGTCGTCGACCTTTACGCGCTGACGAATCCGCAGCACACGCCCTGGCAGGTGCCGGCCCGCGTGCTCTACCGCGACGTGCCGTGCCGCTTCTGCCAGAAGAGCGTGTGCCCGCAGGGTCACCACCAGTGCCTGCGCGGCGTGAGTCCGCGCGAGGTGGCGGCGGCGGCCATCGCGCTGATGCCGGATCGCCAGGCGATGACGCGGCCCCTGCACGACCTGGGAGCCGCGGCATGAGTGCACTGCCGCTGTCGTCGGCCAAGGACCGGGTCGTCAACCGTCCGTACGCTGTCCCCACGGCCTCCACGGCCTCCACGGCCTCCACGGCCCCCGGGGGCGCCGCGGCGACCGAGGGCCCGGCGGTCTCGTTGCCCGACATCTCGGTCGTCATGCCCACCTATCGTCGGCCGGATCTGCTGGAGCGCTGCCTGAGGGCGTTGATCGCGCAGACGCTGGAACGCGGGCGTTTCGAGGTCATCGTCGTCGATGACGGCCAGGAGGATCGCTGCCGTGAGCTGGTCGGGGAGATCGCCGCGAGGCCGGATGCGCCGGTCATCCGCTATCGGCGATCGGCCGCCGGTCGAGGGCCGGCCGTGGCCCGCAACACCGGCTGGCATGCGGCCTCCGCGCCGATCGTGGCCTTCACCGACGACGACACGATGCCCGATGCGGACTGGCTGTCGCGGGGTCTGCGCGCCATGCAGGCGAATCCGCAGTGGGTCGCCGCGGCGGGGCAGGTCCGCGTGCCGCCGACCCTGGAGCTCGGCGGCGCGGGCGCGCCGCCGCCGCCCACCGACCACGAGCTGATGACGCGCGGACTGGAGACGGCCGAGTTCGTCACCGCCAACGCCTTCGTCCGGCGCGACACGCTGGCGCGCATCGGCGGCTTCGATGAGCGCTTCCTTCGCGCCTGGCGCGAAGACTCGGACCTGCAGTTCCGCCTTCAGGAACAGGGGCCGGTCGGACGCATCGCCGACGCGCTGGTCTGGCATCCGGTCCGTCCGGAGCGCTGGGGCGTGTCCTTGCGCCAGCAGCGCAACGTGTTCTTCGACGCGCTGCTGTACCGCAAGCACCCCGGGCTCTATCGCTCGCGCGTGCGTCGCGTTCCGCCGTGGGACTACTACGGCGTGGTCGCGCTGACGGTGGCCGCCATCGCGCTGGGCGTCGCCGGGCAGGGCGTGCCCGCGCTCGCGGCCATCGCCGTCGCCGGCCTGCTGATCCTGCGGATCGCCATGAAACGCCTGCGGCGGACCGCGCGCACGCCGTCGCACGTGTGGGAGATGCTCTGCACATCGGCGGCGATCCCGTTCCTCTCCGTGTACTGGCGCCTGCGCGGCGCCTGGCACTTCCGGACGCCGTTCCTGTGAGGCCGCCCGCGATGATCGATGGCGAGGTCCGCCGCATCCTCGTGTTGCGCGCGCTGGTGCTGGGCGACACGATCTGCGCCGTGCCGGCGCTGCGCGCGATCCGTCGCGTGTGGCCGCGGGCGCACATCGCGTTGATGGGCCTGCCGGTGGCGCGCGAGTACCTGTCCCGGCTGGACTGTGTGGACGAGTGGCTGCCGTTTCCCGGCTGGCCCGGCCTGCCGGAGCGCGGCGTCGACGTGCGCGAGCTGCCGGCCTTCCTGTCCGCGATGCATGCGCGCGCCTGGGACCTGGTCATCCAGCTGCACGGCAGCGGCGGGCTGACCAATCCCTTCGTGGCGATGCTCGGCGCGCGCTGGAACGCCGGGTTCCACGGCCCGGACGCCTGGGTGCCCCCGGCGGACGCCGCGCGGTTCGCGCCCTGGCCTTCGCTCGGCCACGAAACGCAACGGCTGTTGACGCTGTGCCGCCACCTCGGCCTGCCGGCGGACGACGAGCGGCTGGAGTTCCCGCTGCGGGACGAGGACGAGGACGACCTGTTGCGGGTCTGGCCCGGGCGGGCAGGCGTCGGCGACTACGTCTGCCTGCACGTCGGCGCCCAGCTCGCCTCGCGGCGCTGGCCCTTGCGACGCTTCGCGGCGGTCGCGCAGGCGCTCTTCGATGCCGGCCACACCCTCGTGCTCACGGGCACCGCGGCCGAGCGCCCGATGACGCAGGCGCTCTCGACCCAGCTCGCCGCGCTGCAGGTGCCGTGCGTCGACCTGTCGGGCGCGACCTCGCTCTGGACGCTCGGCGCGCTGCTGCGGGGGGCGCGCGCGCTGCTCTGCAACGACACCGGCGTGTCGCATGTCGCGGCCGCGCTCGGCGTGCCCAGCGTCGTCGTCTCCTGCGGCAGCGACCCGATGCGCTGGGCGCCGCCGGACCGGGCACGCCATCGCGTGCTGGCCAAGCCGGCACCGTGCCGGCCCTGCGCCTATGCGGAATGTCCCAACGGCCACGCCTGCGCCCATGCGCTGTCGGTGTTCGAGGTCCTCGAGGCGCTCGAGGACCTGCTGGGACAGCCCGTCCCCCTGTCCCACTCATCCGAAGGAGGGCGTCCATGGCCCGTCGCCTGCGCATCCTGACCTGGCATGTCCACGGCAACTATCTCTACAACCTCACGCAGGTGCCGCATGACTTCTACCTGGTGACGGACCCGGCGCGCTCGCCGGGTCGCGTCGGCCGCGTGGGCACGCTGCCCTGGGGCGACAACGTGCACGAGGCGCCGGTCGAGAAGATCGCCGGCATGTCCTTCGACGTCGTGCTCTACCAGCATCGTGTCGGATGGGACGAGGACCGGCTGCGCTGGCTCGGCGAGGACCAGCGCAGGCTGCCGCGCATCTACCTCGAACACGACCCGCCGCAGCAGCATCCGACCGACACCCAGCACTGGGTGCAGGACCCGGGGGCGCTGCTAGTCCATTGCACCCACTTCAACGCCTTGATGTGGGACGCCGGCCGCACGCCCACGCGGGTCGTCGAGCACGGCGTGCGCCCCCTGACGCAGGACGTCTACCGGGGCGAGGTCGAGCGCGGGCTGGTCGTCGTCAACCACCTGCAGCGACGGGGCCGGCGGCTCGGTGCCGACCTGTACCGGCAACTGATCGAGCGCGTGCCGCTCACGCTGGTCGGCATGGGCAGCGAGGCCATGCCGGGCGGCTGGGGCGAGGCCTCGCAGCACGACCTGCCGGGACACATGGCCTCGCACCGCTTCTTCCTGCATCCGGTGCGCTACACCAGCCTGGGCCTGGCGCTGATCGAGGCCATGCTGATCGGGCAGCCGGTCGTCGGCCTCGCGACCACGGAACTCGCCACGGTCATCCGCAGCGGGGAGAACGGTTTCATCGACAACCGGCCCGATGCGCTGGCCGACGTCATGAACCGCCTGCTGCGCGAGCCCGGACTTGCCGCCGAATGGGGCGCGCGCGGCCGCCAGCTCGCGCGCGAGCGCTTCAACATCGACCGCTTCGTCGCCGACTGGCTGCAGGTCTTTCATGAGGTCAGCACATGAACCAAGCTTCCCAAGCCTCCCAAGCCTCCCGTTCGGCGGATCCGCCGCGGACCGTCCTGGTGACGGGCGCCGCGGGCTTCGTCGGCAGCCACCTGTGCGAGCGCCTGCTCGAGCGCGGGCATCGTGTCATGGCTGTCGACAACCTGAGCACCGGTGACATCGGCCACCTCGAGCGGCTGCTGGGCCACAAGGGCTTCACTTTCCACCGCCGTGACGTGTGCCTGGAACCGACGCCGGAAATGGCCGAGGCGGACCGCATCTTCAACCTGGCGTGTCCGGCCAGTCCGGCGTACTACCAGACGGCGCCGGTGGACACGGTGCTCAGCAGCGTGCTCGGGGCGTGGCGGCTGCTGGAGCTTGCGCAGCACAGCGGTGCGCGGGTGCTGCACACCTCCACGAGCGAGGTCTACGGGGATCCCGAGTGCCATCCGCAGCATGAGGACTACTGGGGCCATGTGAACCCGAACGGCGTCCGGTCCTGCTATGACGAAGGCAAGCGCTGCGCGGAGGCGATGCTCATGGCTTACCACCAGGAGCGCGGCGTCGACATCCGCGTTGCGCGCATCTTCAACACCTATGGACCGCGGCTGAGGCCGGGTGATGGTCGTGTCGTCAGCAACTTCATCGTCCAGGCGCTGCAGGGCGAGGACCTCACGGTCTATGGCGACGGCACGCAGACGCGCAGCTTCTGCTATGTGGACGACACGGTGCGCGCCTTGCTGCTGCTGATGGACCGCGAGCACATCGGACCCATCAACGTCGGCAATCCAGGCGAGCACACGATGCTGGAGCTGGCGGAGCTGATCCTGCGCTTGACCGGCAGCCGATCACGGATCGCGTTCCGTCCCTTGCCGCAGGACGATCCCCGGCGGCGCTGTCCTGACACCGGACGCGCGAAGGCGCTGCTCGACTGGCAACCCGAGGTGGCGCTCGAGGACGGATTGCGCCGCACGATCGATCATTTCCGCGATGTGCTGGGTCAGCGCCGCGTCACGGTGGCCTGAGGTCGCCTGAGATCGGCGAGCAGTCTCGCGTAGGGCCGCACGACACGCCGGCCCGCGGGCGCGCCGCGGGCATCTCGCGGCACGTGCCAGAGCCCGCTGCGATGCCAGCGTTCTGGCTCGTACCAATCGGGCCGATCGAGCATGGGATAGAGGCAGACGCCGGCGAGCGGCAGGCCGAGGTCGATGGCCTTTCGTGCCTCGCGGGCGATGTCTTCGAGCCAGGCGGATCGCCCTCGTCCGATGTGACCGGTCTCGGCGACGATCATCGGCCGCCCGTACCGGGACCACACCTGGCGGAGCAACTCCGAGAGCGGCTGCCGGCGCGGATCGCCGAGGTGCCAGGCGAGGCGTTTTTCGGAGGGGACTTCCCACTGGCTGCTGTGATAGTGGTTCAGTCCCACCCAGTCGAGGGCCTCGGGCGATCCGCCGAGTTCCGGCTCGTGGCGGCCGGCGAGCATGTCGAAGGCCTGCCACTGGTAGGACGCGATGCGCGAGGCGAGGTCGTGGTGGTCGGGGGTGTCCTCGGAGGCCACTACGTGGATCACCGGATCGATGTGGAGGAAGCGCGCGTCGGGGTCCACGTCGCGGATGGCGGCCATGCCGGCGAGGGCGGCGCGTACCAGGCGGCGCTTGATCTCGTATCCGCTGACGCGGGAGTCCTCGCGGCCTTCGTCGTGGAGGTGGGCGCCGGCGGGACCCATCGCGTTCGTGGAGGAGGCCGCCCAGGCGAGGAAGCTGATCTCGTTGATCGGCGTGTAGAAGCGCGGACCTGGACTGAGCGGCCTCAGCGCCCGGGCGGCCTCGGCGGCGAAGCGGGCGAAGCGCGGGATCAGCGCGTCGTCGAGCAAGGTGAGGTCGGGCGGGACGCCGTAGTGCATCAGTGTCCACAGCACCTGCAGTCCGTCGCGGCGGGCGGCGCGAGCCATGCGTTGCGCGCGGGAGAAGTCCCACTCGTGCGGACCGCGTTCGGTCAGTCGCCAGCCCACGCTCTCCCGCACGCATCGCAGGCCCAGGCGCCGGGCGGCGCGATAGTCGTGCGCGAGGAATCGGTCGTGGCCGGTCGCGCGGACCATGTCCAGCGCGTCGCCGCGTCCGTTGACATGGTCGGCGCCTTCGTAGCCGCCCATCCAGAACGAGCGGAAGGGACTCGCGGACGGGCCGCTCACGGTTGCGCGGCGAGTGCCTGCTCGACGAGCGCGCACCAGGTGTGGCCGATGAAGATGTGTGCCTCCTGGATGCGCGCCGTGTCCGCGTGCGGCACGACCAGGCAGATGTCGCACAGCGCGTGCATCGCGCCGCCGTCGCGGCCGCTCAGGCCGATCGTCGTCATGCCGAGCTGTCGCGCCTGCTCCAGCGCGCGCAGCACGTTCGGCGAATGCCCCGAGGTGGAGATGCCGATGACGCAGTCGCCCGGCACGCCCAGTCCGGCGACCTGGCGCGAGAAGACCTGCTCGAAGCCGTAGTCGTTGCCGATGCAGGTCAATGCCGAGCTGTCCGTCGTCAGCGCGACGGCGGCCAGCGGTGCGCGTTCCTGCTTGAAGCGGCCGGTGAACTCGGCCGCCAGATGCTGGCAGTCGGCCGCCGACCCGCCGTTGCCCATCAGCATCAGCTTGCGGCCCGCGCGCAGCGTGTCGGCCATCAGCGTCGCGGCCCGGGCGATGTCCGGGCCGAGCGCGTCGATGCGGTCGAACAGCGCGCGGTGTTCGCGGAGGCCTTCCAGGAACGGGCCTTCGCGCGGCGAACCCGGCGCCTGCCTCATGGCGTGGGACGGGGCATCAATCCGGGCGGACGGCTGGGCCGCCGGGCGGCTGGACGGGGGCAGGGGCAGGGCGCTCATGCGGTGACTCCGAGTTCTTCCAGCGTGACCGAGGCGGTGCCGAACTTGCCGACCACCAGCCCGGCCGCGCGATTGGCGGCGCGGACGGCGTCCTCGAGCGAGTCGCCGCGCGCCAGGAAACAGGTCAGCGCGGCCAGCACGGTGTCGCCGGCGCCGCTGACGTCGTAGACCTCGCGCGCCTCGGTCGGGATGTGCAGGCAATGGCCGCCGCGCGAGAACAGGCTCATCCCCTGTTCGCCGCGCGTCAGCAGGATGTGATCGATGTCCAGGCGCTGCTGCAGGCCGGCCAGGCGGTCGCAGAGTTCGTCGTCGTCGCGCCAGTCGCCGACGGCCTCGCGCAGCTCGGCCAGGTTGGGCTTGATGAGCCAGGCGCCGCGATACGCCTCGAGGTCGCGCCGCTTGGGATCGACCAGGATGCGGCACGGCAGGCCGCGGCAGCGCTCGATCAGCGCCTGGACCTGGCGCAGCGCGCCCTTCGCGTAGTCGGAGATCAGGATCCACGAGTGACGCATCGCCAGGTCGCCGGCCAGCGCGGTGAGTTCGTCGATGCGGGCGGAAGGCGGCTCCGACTCCACGTCCATGCGCAGCAGCTGCTGCCGCTGGCTCACCATGCGGATCTTCTGGATGGTGTCGATCTCGGGGCCGCGCACGAAGCGCTGCGTGATGCCCGGCTGGTCCAGCAGCGCGGCGAGGCACGCGCCCGCCGTGTCCGTGCCGACCAGGCCGGTCACCGTGCAGGCGCAGCGCAGCCGCGCCAGGTTCAGCGCGACGTTGGCCGCGCCTCCCGCGCGTTGCGACTGGCGGTGCAGGCGCAGGATGGGGACCGGCGCCTCCGGCGAGATGCGGTGCACCGCGCCGTCCAGGTACACGTCCAGCATGCAGTCGCCGACGATCAGCACCTCGGGCGGCCGCAGTTCCGGTGGCAGGACATCGGTCATGGCGCGGGGGCCCTCAGGTGGTCGATGAGCTGCGTGCTCGAATGGCCGGGCAGGTAAGGACCGATCGAGACCCGGCCACCCCAGCTGCGCACCAGCGGCGTCTCCGGCAGGTCCTCGACGCGGTAGTCGCCGCCCTTGACGTACACGTCCGGACGCAGCGCGGCCAGCAGCGCGGCCGGCGTGGCCTCGTCGAACCAGGTGACCCACGACACGCAGGCCAGGGCCGCGACGACACGGGCGCGGTCCTCCAGCCGGTGGTACGGGCGATCGCCGCGTTTGCCCAGCCCGTGCGCGGACGCGTCGCCGTTGAGCGCGACCACCAGGCTGCTGCCCTGCGCGCTGGCCGCCTCCAGGCTGCGGACGTGGCCCGCATGGAGGATGTCGAACACGCCGTTGGTGAAGACCAGCGGCCGTGCCAGGCGGGGCGCCATCTCCAGCAGCCGGTCCGGCGGCAGGCACTTCAACGAGCTGTCCCATTTGTCGAGCATGACGGTCTCCGTGAAGTCAGGCCGACGCCGATGCCGGCGCTGCGGCCTCGGCATGGCCGGGCCTTGCCGCCGAGCTTGCCTGCAGTCCTGCCAGCACGTGCGCGGCCAGCGCGGACCAGTCCAGGAAGACGGCCTCGGGCTCGCGCAGCGGCGAACGGCGCCAGACCGTCTCGCCGCCGCTGTCGAACAGCAGGCCGCGCGCCCCCGCGCGGCGGCCGGCCTCGACGTCATCCAGCGTGTCGCCCACCATCCATGAGCGGGAGAGGTCCAGGCCGTGCCGCCGCGCCGCGCCGATCAGCATGCCGGGGGCCGGCTTGCGGCACAGGCAGGCGGGACGGCCCTGGGCGTCGGGCTCGTGCGGGCAGAGCATCACGTCGTCGATCACGACGCCCGCCTCGTCGCGCAACCGCTTCAGCAGCACGTCCTGCAGTTGCGCGAACTGCGCCCGCGAGAAATAGCCGCGCGCCAGGCCGCTCTGGTTGGTGACGATCACCAGCGCGAGCCCCGCCGCGGCCAGGCGCGCGAGCGCCTCGCCCGCGCCCGGCATGAAGCGCAGCTGGGCGGGATCGACGTTGTAGGGCACGTTCTCGATGAGCGTGCCGTCCTTGTCGATGAACAGGCACGGCCGCAACGGTCCCGCGGGCAGACGGTCGCCGGGCGCCGCCGACAGGTCCAGGTCCTGCACCGGCAGCATGCTGATCGGATCGACGGGGGTGCTCACGGCCAGGACGTCTCTTGGGTGGGCAGCACGGTGAGTTCGGGAATCACCGTGCCCTCGGGCTGCAGCAGCACCCAGCGCACCGCGCGGGCGACGTTGAGGGGGTCCTGCAGCTTGGTCTCGTCGATGCCGGGGAAACGGTCGAGCAGGAAGGGCGTCTTCATACCGCCGGCGACGACGGCGGACACGCGCACGTTCTGGTCGCGCAGCTCCGCATGCAACGCGTGCGACAGGCCCAGCAGGCCCCACTTGGTCGCGTGGTACGCGCTCGCGTTGGGCCAGGCGCGCTTGGACGCGGTCGACGCGATGTTGACGATGTGGCCGCCATGGGCCTGCGCACGCATGCGTGCGGAGGCGAACTTGCTCATCAGCATCGGCCCGGACAGGTTGGTGTTGAGCACGCGCTGCCAATCCTCGACCGCGAGTTCCGCCAGCGGGGCGGTGACGTCGACCGCGGCGTTGTTGACCAGCACGTCGAGGCGGCCGAACTCGGTGAAGGCCGCCGCGACGACCTCCTCGCACTGCCGCGGGTCGGAGACGTCCAGCGCCAGCGGCAGCGCATCGATGTCCGATTCGCCCAGGATCGCGGCGCGGTCCTTGGCCCGCTGCAGGTCGATGTCGGCGAGGACGACCCGCATGCCGGACTCGCCCAGCACCTGCGCGATCGCGGCCCCCAGGCCGCGGCTGCCGCCAGTGATCAGCGCGACCTGGCCGCGCAGCGTGCCGGCTTCGGCGGACAGGGCGTCGGCGCGGGCCGACGGCGTGGAGGCGGCGGACGGCGCCGTCGTGGCGGACGTCGGGGAACTGTCGATCATGTCGAACTCCGGCGAAGGTGGATGAAGGAAGATCGGGAAGGGACGAGGCGCGAAGCCGGGGCGCTCAGCGCGCCTGTTCGGCCGCGCGCCATGCACGGGCGCGCAGTTGCACGGCGGCCATCAGGGAAAAGCATTCGTCCCAGATCGGGAAGGCACCGCTGGCCGCGACCACCAGGCCGTCGAGCCAGACGCCGCCCCACAGCAGCGCGTCGTCGTCGCTCAGGCGGTGCGGCTCCAGCAGCTGGAGCCGGCGGCTGTCCATGCGGTGGCGCCAGGACAGCCAGGCCTTGCGGCGGGCGTAGTCGGCGTAGTCGACGTCCCACTTCGCGCGATCGCCGATCGAGTGCTCGATCAGCACCCGGGGCTGCGAGGCGCCGTCGCCGCAGGGCACCGAGGGATCGAGCACGACCAGGTGCAATACCCCCAGGCCGCTGATGTCGGGCGCGGCCAGTTGCGCGGCGATGGCCGGCGTGATCGCGTCGAGCGCGGCACGGGCCAGTTCTTCGGTGACGAATCGACTGCTCATGGCACTGGTCTCAGCAATGCGCATACCCGCGTCGGAAAGAGGAAAGAGAGAGGACAGGTCGGTGGCATCGGTTGTTCTTCCACGTTCCGGATCCGGCCGGGAGGCCGGAACGATTCCTTGCCGTCAAGGCGTCGGCAGCGAATGCCGAGTGCCCCGTATTCATCGGGCTTTGGCCTTGCCACGACATTCCACACCCCCGAACGCTGCGGCGAAGAAAGGTCTCCCATGCTCGCTCTGACTTACCACGGCGCCCGCGATGTTCGCGTGGAGACCGTTCCCGACCCCGTGCTCGCCGCGGACGACGACATCATCCTCAAGATCACCGCGACGGCGATCTGCGGTTCCGACCTCCACATCTACCGCGGCAAGATCCCGGACATGAAGGACGGGGACATCCTCGGCCACGAATTCATGGGCGAGGTCGTGGATGCCGGCCGCGGCGTCGTCAACGTCAAGCGCGGCGATCGCGTCGTCGTGCCATTCACGATCTCCTGCGGCGACTGCTTCTTCTGCGGCCGCAAGCTCTTCGCCGCCTGCGAGACGACCAACCCCGGCCGCGGCGCGATCCTCAACAAGAAGGACATCCGCCCGGGCGCCGGCCTGTTCGGCTACAGCCACCTGTACGGCGGATATCCCGGCGGCCAGGCGGAGTACGTGCGCGTGCCCAAGGCCAACGTCGGCCCGCTGGTCATCCCCGACACGCGCCTGAGCGACGAGCAGGTGCTCTTCCTCTCGGACATCCTGCCCACCGGGTACCAGGCCGCGCTGAACGCGCAGATCGTGCCCGGGTCGAGCGTCGCGATCTTCGGCGCCGGACCGGTCGGGATGATGGCCGCGGCGAGCGCGCGCCTGCTCGGCGCGGAACGCATCTTCATGGTGGACCACCATCCGTACCGGCTCGCCTTCGCGAAGGACACCTACGGCGTGCTGCCGGTCGACTTCGACCAGATCGACGATCCGGCGCAGGTCATCATCGAGCAGACCGACCATCGCGGCGTGGATGCGTCGATCGACGCGGTCGGCTTCGAGGCCAAGGGCAGCACCGTGGAGACGGTGCTGTCCACGCTGAAGCTCGAGGGATCGAGCGGCACATCGCTGCGCTGGGCCATCGCGGCCACGCGTCGCGGCGGCATCGTGAGCGTGCCCGGCGTGTACGCGGGTTTCATCCACGGCTTCCTGTTCGGCGATGCGTTCGAGAAGGGACTCAGCTTCGCCAGCGGCCAGACGCATGCCCAGCGCTTCATGCCCGAGCTGCTGCGCCACATCGAGAACGGCGAACTCAAGCCCGACCTGATCATCAGCCACCGCCTGCCGCTGGCCGACGCCGCGCGCGGCTACGAGGTCTTCAACAAGAAGGAAGAGGACTGCCGCAAGGTGGTGCTGACGCCGTTCCAATCCTGAAAGGACCTGCCATGAACCCCGACGACACTTCCGGACGGCCGCTGGCCGTCGTCACTGGCGCCTCGAGCGGCATCGGCCGCGAGCTGGCGCTCGAATGCGCGCGCCACGGCTACGACCTGCTGCTCGCGGCGGATCGGCCGCTGGACGACACCGCGGCGGCCTGCCGCGCCGAGGGCGCAACCGTGCACACGGTCGATGCGGACCTCGCCACGCCGAAGGGCGTCGACGCGCTGCATGCGGCGATCGGCGGCCGGCCCGTCGACGCGTTGCTGGCCAATGCCGGACACGGGCTGGGCCACGCGTTCCTGGACCAGGACTTCAACGCGGTGCGGCACGTCATCGACACCAACGTCACCGGCACGCTGGACTTGATCCAGCGCGTCGGCAGGGCCATGCGCGACCGCAACGCCGGCAAGATCCTGATCACCGGGTCCATCGCCGGCCTGATGCCCGGCACCTTCCAGGCCGTCTACAACGGCACCAAGGCCTTCATCGATTCCTTCGCCTATGCGCTGCGCAACGAGCTCAAGGACACCAACGTGTCGGTGACGGTGCTGATGCCCGGACCGACGGACACGGAGTTCTTCCAGCGCGCCGAATTGATGGACACGCAGGTCGGCACCGACAAGAAGCAGCCGCCGGCCGAGGTCGCGAAGACCGGCTACGAGGCGATGGAGGACGGCGAGAGCTCGGTCGTCGCCGGCTGGAAGAACAAGCTCCAGGCGGTGCTGGCCAACGTCACGCCGGCCGAGGTGCTGGCGGAGCAGCATCGCAAGATGGCCGAGCCGGGCAGCGCGGACCGCAGCTAGCGCCGCGCGGCCCTCGTTGAGCGACGGTCCGTCCGTCGGCGGTCGCGGTCAAGCCCCTGGGCGCAGGCGCGTTGGGCGACGGGTTGCGCGCGTCGAGTTGCGACGCGTGGCCATCACCGCCAGACCCAGCAGTACCAGCGCCGCGCTCGCGGGCTCCGGCACGGCCGATGCGGCGCCGACATCGAAGGTCAGCGTGCCGCCCAGCCATTCGCCTTCGGCGACGCCGATGGCGAAGTCCTTGTAGGCTTCGCTGAACTCGAGCCGCAGCAGCCCGTCGGCGCCGACGGCCAGGCCCAGGCCGCTCAGGTCCAGCGAGCCGCTGTAGCTGCCGGCGCCGCTGGCGAAATCGCCGTCGCCCGGCGCGAAGCTCACGAGGTCCAGCCCGCTCGATCCGCCGAAGCTCAGCTGCATCTCGGACAGCAGGCTCGGCGCGTAGGCCTCGAGGTCCACCGCCCACGACAGCGAGTTCAGGACCGCGTTCGCGCCGACGTCGACGAACCAGACGGTGTTGCCGCTCTCGCCCAGCAGGTTGACGCTCTTCGCGCCACCGACGTCGACGACGATGGGCGTGGCCTGCGCGTGCGTGGCGGCCGCAGTCAGCGCCGCGACGGCGAGGGTGGCGACCGCGGCGGTCCGGACGGCGACCGCGGGCAGGTGCTGGTGAAGAGTCTTCATGGCATCGGCTTTCAATGGGAGACGGAGACGGAAAGGGACGCGGGGGTGGCGCCGGCAGCGGGCACGACGAACACGACCGCGGTGCGCGCGGGCACGGTGAAGCCACCCGTGGCGCGGTCGAACGTCGCCTGGCGTGCGCGCGCGTCGGCGGCCGTCGGCGCGGTGTGCACCGGATGCAGCGTCAGCGCATGACCGGCCAGCGTCGGCAGCGTGAGCGCCTTGGCCGTCTTGTCGACGTTGATCAGGTAGACCAGCTCGTCGAAGTTGGCGCCGGGATAACCGATGCCGTCCAGCCGTCCGACCAGCACCGTCGCCTCCTGCGCCGAACCGGTGTTCAGGAAGGACAGCCGCGCCTTGATGTCCTCGGCGGTGCGCAGCCGCAGCAAGGTCGAGCTCTTGCGGATGCGCAGCAGGTCGCGGAACGCATCGCGCGTCCAGGCGATGTCCGCCGCCGCCGGCTTGATGAGCGGGTTCGCCAGCAGCGGCTTCGCGAGCGGCCAGTTGTCGGCGTTGTCGCGCGAGGGTGGCAGGCCGACGCCGAAGTTGTTGTCCGCGTAGGTCCAGTCCAGCCGGTTGAACCAGTCGCCGCTGTCGTAGCTGTTGCGGTCCAGCGACTTGCTGCGCAGCGTGTCCGTGCCGGCGTGGAAGTAGGCCACGCCCTGGCTGAACGCGTTGATCGCGTTGGCCAGGACCTGAACCCGCGCGCGGTCCTCGCGGCTGGTGCCGCCGGTGGGCAGCCGGAACGCGTTGTTGTCGAACAGGGTCAGGTTGTCGTGGTTCTCCACGTAGTTGACGACCTCGCCCGGCTCCAGCACCCAGCCCGCCGGAATGCCGCCGACGTCGATCTGCTCCAGCCGCAGCGTGGCGTCCCAGCTCGTCTGCATCTGGAAGCTGCGGATCGAGCCCGCCAGCGACGCCCGCACACGGTCCGCCTGCCACATCAGCTCGCCACGGGTCTGGTTGGCGTTGCGACCATTGCCGTCGTAGAAGAAGCCGTTGACGTAGCCCTGGTTGGCCACCAGCGCCTCGCCCGAGTCGCAGCAGCCGCCGCCACGCACCGCGTCGCGGATCAGCGGGTTGAAGCTGCCGATGCCCGAGCCGTTCAGCGACAGCATTTCCGCCTGCACGAAACGCGCGCCGTTGGCGACCTCGCCGAAGTTCCAGCCCTCGCCGACGATCTGGACCTCGCGTCCGGCCGCCTGCGCCACGCGCGCCTTCAGCGCTTCCATCACTGAACGCGGGTGGTGGCCCATGATGTCGAAGCGCAGCGAGCTGATGCGGTAGTCGCGCGTCCACGTGACTGCCGAGTCGATCATCAGCTTGGCCATCATGAGGTTCTCGGAGGCCGTGTTCTCGCAGCAGGTCGAGCGCTCGATGCCGCCGGCGGCGTTGTAGCGGAAGTAGTAGTTGGGCACGACCTTGTCGAGCACCGAGGTCGCGTTCTGCCCGGACGAGGTGGTGTGGTTGTAGACCAGGTCCATGCCCACGCGCAGCCCCGCGGCGTTCAGCGCCTGCACCATGCGGCGGAACTCGACGACCCGCGCGACCGGATCGTTCGCGTTGCTCGAGTAGCTGCCCTCCGGCGTCGAGAAGTGCTGCGGGTCGTAGCCCCAGTTGAAGCAGTCGGTACCGGCCGTGGCGGCCACGGCGGCCTGCTGCGTCTCGTCGTCCGGCGCGCCGGCGGGCGAGGGCGTGACGCAGCCCTTCTCGTTGACGGTGGCGAAGTCGAACGCCGGCAGCAGGTGCACGTCGGTCAGGCCCGCGGCGGCGAGCGCGCTCAGGTGGCGCATGCCGTTGGAGCCGCTTTCCGCGAAGGCCAGGTACTTGCCGCGGCGCGCGGCGGGCACGGTGGCGTCGTTGATCGAGAAGTCGCGCACATGCAGTTCGTAGATGCTCAGGTCCGAGGGCGCGGCCACGGTCGCCGGTGGCGCGCCGCCGTCCCAGCCGGCGGGCTTGGTGACCGCGGCGTTCAAGTCCATCACCACGCTCTGCTGTCCGCCCATCGTCACACCCAGCGCGTAGGGATCGGCCACCAGGTTGCGCACCAGGCCCGTGCCCTTGACGAAGACCTGCACCTGGTAGCGGTAGGTCGCGCCCTGCAGGCTGCCGGGCTTGACCAGGCGCCACACGCCGGTGGCGGCGTCGCGGGTCATCGGCTCGGTGGTGGTGCGGGTCAGCGTGGAACCCGCGATCGGCGTCGTGAGCACCAGGGCCACGTCTTGCGCGGTCGGGGCCCACAGCTTGAAACTGGTCGATCCGTTGGCGACGATGGCGCCCAGGTCCGGCACGTCCTTGGCGGCGGCATAGAGATCGTCGAGCGCACCGGCGATCTGCGCGGTCGTCGCGTTCTGGACGCGGCCGTCGGCATCCTCCTGCACGAGCACCAGCTGCCGTCGATGCAGCATCGGCAGGCGCGCGAGGTCGGCCTGGCGCACGGTGAAGACGCCGCCACTGGCCACGTACTTGAAGCGCAGGGCGTCGGCCGGCGGCACGGTGCCGGTGAACGGGTCGAGCGTGATGAAGCCGTCCGCGCCGTTGACCGGCGCGTTGGCGGCGACGGTGATCTGGCCGGTCGCGGAGTGGTACAGCCGCACCGCGGCGCCGGCGCTCACGCGCGGCCATTTCACCAGCGCGCGGTTCAGCCAGACGGCGCGCGCGTCGGTGCTCGACACCTGGCGCAGGTCCGGCGTCGACGGGTAGACGGTCGCATCGCGCTCCACCAGCCAGACATGGCCGACCTGGTTCTGGATCGTCAGCGCGGCGTACTCGACGCGGATGTTGGTGTCGCGGCCGTCCTTGTCGTTCTCGTTGGGCGGCATGCCGTGGATGATGAACTCCAGCCCCTTGCGGCTCGCATCGCCCTGCGGGTTGAGCACGGGGATGTCGAACACGACCTCGTCGACACCGGCCGAGTACCCGGGCATCGCGCTGAACGCGACCGGCTGGCTCCAGTTGTCGATCGTGAGTCCGGCGGGCAGGGCGGCCGTGTTCAGGCCGCTGCCGTTCCACAGGTGCAGGCCCCAGGCGCTGTAGGCGCCGTCGAAGCGCTTGTAGTGGACGCGCACCGTGGTGATGTCGGGCGTGGCCAGTTGCAGCGGATTGCCCGGGTAGTTGGTCGAGTCGCCCTGCAACCGCCAGACCTCGTTGGCGCCGGCCTGCAGCACCAGGCTCTGGTCGGCGCCGCCGTTGTCCTTGTTGTCGCCGTTGTGGAATAGGAAGCCGACGGTGCCGCTGGTGGCGGCCAGCGGGACGTCGTAGTAGACGCCGTAGTCGTCGCTGCCCGAGGCGTTCCAGCCCTCGTTCCAGTTGGGGCTCTGCGCGGCGTTCCAGGTGTGGATCTGCCAGCCGGCGTGGTTGCCGTCGGCGCGCCGGTAGTGCACGCGCAGCGAGGTCGCCGGCGCGTCGGGGGTTGCCACTGCCGCGGCGCGTGCCCGCGAAGCGCTCGCTGTCCCCGGAATGCCCGCGAGCAGCGCAACGCCGTTCTCGTCGACCGCCGCGGCGCTGGCCTCGGCCTTCGGCGCGGGATTGACCTCGCCGCCCCCGCAGGCCGCGAGCAGCCCGCACAGGCCCATGGCCAGCGCGCCCATCCCTCGCCGCGCCGCGCGCGTCCAACCGTCAGCCCATGTCCGCATGTCCGAGCCTCCTCAAAGTGGCTGGATGCTATGGAAGTAAAACTACATCAAGTGACCGTGAAATCCCGGAGTTGGATTACATGTCGAGCGTTCATGGGACAAGCAAGGGACAGGGTTGGCGCTGGCTCAGCCGTCTTGTCGGCGTTGCGATGTAGTTTTGCTTCGCGGTGGCGGGCTGGAATGGCTGCTGCCGACGACTGCGATACTCGCCCGTCCCCTCGTTCCGGAAGGGGCACGTTCCGGCCCCGCCCATGACCGACGATCCGCGCCTTCCTTCCGATCTGCCCGACCCGACCGCGACAGCGCCGACGGCCCCGTCCGACGCGGCACCGCGGCACCCGCCCGACGACCTGGCCCAGTTCCGCACGCTCTTCGAGCGCATGGACGAGGGGTATTGCGTGATCGAGTTCATCGACGGCCCACACGGACCGCTGAGCGACTACGTGCACGTGCTGGCCAATCCGGCCTACGCCGCCAACGCGGGCATTCCGGACGTCGTCGGCCAGAGGGTCCGCGAGATGGTGCCCGACGAGGCCGGCGCCTGGGTCGAGATCTACCGCAAGGTGCTGATGACCGGTGTCCCGGTGCGCTTCGAGCGCGAGCTCGAGAGGACGGGGCGCTACCTGGAGTTGTCGGCCTTCCGCATCGATCCCGTCGAGCGGCGCCAGGTGGCCGTGCTGTTCCAGGACGTGACCCGCCGCCACCGCGCCGACCGGGCGCTGCGCGAGCTCAACGAGACGCTGGAGCGTCGCGTGCGGGAGGAGGTCGACCACCGCCTGCGCGCCGAGGAGGCGCTGCGCCAATCGCAGAAGATGGAGGCCGTGGGGCATTTGACCGGCGGCATCGCGCACGACTTCAACAACATGCTGGCGGTGGTCGTCAGCTCGCTGGACCTGCTGGCCCGCAAGTTCCTCAAGGACGACCCGCTGGCGATGCGCTACGTCGACGCCGCGCGCAACGGCACGCAGCGGGCCGCGCAACTGACGCAGCGGCTGCTCGCGTTCTCGCGCCAGCAGCCCCTTCGTCCGGAGGCGCTCAATGCCAACCGGCTGGTGGCGGGCATGTCGGACCTGCTGCGGCATTCGATCGGCGGCGCCATCGCGCTCGAGGCGGTGCAGGCCGGCGGCCTGTGGCGCACGCATGCCGACCCCAACCAGTTGGAAAGCGCGATCCTCAATCTCGCGGTCAACGCGCGCGACGCGATGCCCGAGGGCGGCCGGCTGACCATCGAGACCGCGAACGCCCATCTCGACGAACGGTATGTCGCCGAGCAGATCGGCGTCTCGCCGGGCCAGTACGTGATGGTCGCCGTGACCGATACCGGCAGCGGCATGACGCCGGAGGTGCTGGCCAAGGCCTTCGATCCGTTCTTCACCACCAAGGAGGTGGGACGGGGCACGGGCCTGGGGCTCAGCCAGGTCTACGGCTTCGTCAAGCAGTCCGGCGGGCACGTCAAGATCTACTCGGAGCCCGGACAGGGCACGACGGTGAAGATCTACCTGCCGCGCCTGCTCAACGCCCCCGAGGAGGAGCTGGAGTCGCAACGGGTGCCGCTGGCGTCGGCGGCCCTGGGGCAGGAAACGGTGCTGGTGGTGGAGGACGAGGCGGCGGTGCGCGCGTCGTCGGTCGATGCCTTGACGGAACTCGGCTATCGCGTGCTCGAGGCCGACGGCGGCGAAGCGGCGCTGAAACTGCTCGACGCGCACCCGGAGATCGCCCTGGTGTTCGCCGATGTCGTGATGCCGGGCATGAACGGTCGCAAGCTCGCCGATGAGGCGCGCCAGCGCCGGCCGGGGCTGAGGGTGCTCTTCACCACCGGCTACTCGCGCAACGCGGTGGTGCACAACGGCGTGCTCGATCCCGGCGTGGACCTGCTCGGGAAGCCGTTCACGCTGGACGAACTGGCCGCGGCGGTCCGCGCGGTGCTGGACCGGCCGGATTGAGCTGACTGCGGAGGTCGCTGGCCCTCACCCCCGCCCTCTCCCGCAAGCGGGAGAGGGAGTGAGAATGCACCGAGCCGGTTGCGAGACTGCCTCTCCCTCAAGCGGGGGAGGGAGTGAGAATGCACCGAGCCGGTTGCGAGACTGCCTCCCCCTCAAGCGGTGGAGCAAGAAGAGTGTGTGCTGCGGAATGAGCCGGTCGGACTCCCTCTCCCGCTTGCGGGAGAGGGCGGGGGTGAGGGCCAGTGGCCTCGGCAGTCAGACCAGCGCCGAATACCCCGACACGAAGCGATGCGGCGTGCCGTCGGCGTCGTAAGTCGAGCGCTCGATGCGACCGATGTCGGCGCCGTAGACGTGGATGCTGATCGAGACCCGGTCGTCATGCGCGTTGCGCACCCGGTGGATGTCGCCGACGCGCGGCGAGACCGCCTCGACCTGTCCCGGCGACAGCCGCACCGGCGCGCCGTCCGGCACCAGTTCGCGCGGGCCGGTGAAGCGAAAGCCCTGCGACTCCTCCGCCCCGCGCAGCATGCCGATCAGTCCCCACACCGTGTGGTCGTGGATCGGCGTGGCCTGACCCGGCCCCCAGACGAAGGACACGATCGAGAAGCGGCCCCGCGCATCGACATGCAAGGGGTACTGGCGGTATCGGTCGGCACCCGGCCGGGCAAAGGACTCCGGCAGCCAGTCGTCGTGCGCGACGAGCCCGGCGAGTTCCTCGCGGATCGCCGTCAGCAGCGCGGGCTCGCCCAGGCCCTGGTCGAGCAGTGACGCGGTCGAGGCGATGAATCGCCGCAGCGGTTCCGGCGGCGCGGGTTGGCGAAGCGTGCTCATGCGACGCAGTGTGGAGAGCGCCGCGCGTGCCGTGAATCCTGCAATCCGAGCATGGAAAGTCGGATTCGTTCTTTGCGGTCGCGGGGCGGGATCTCTACGGTTCGTTCCCGTCAGACCAACCCGGAGAGCGCGCCACCATGAGCATCCAATTCATCGGCATGATCCAGTCGCAGAAGACCTCCGAGATCCATCCGGCCAGCGGGCCGGTCGTCGATCCGGACTACGTGAGGGCCTTCGCGCAAGCGCATGAGGCGGCGGGTTTCGACCGCATCCTCGTGCCGCATCACTCCACCGGCCCCAGCGCGCAACTGACCATCGCGCACGCGGCGGCGCACACCGCGCGCATCGGCTTCCTGCTGGCCCATCGACCAGGCTTCGTCGCGCCGACGCTCGCCGCGCGCGAGCTCGCGACGCTGGACCAGTTCACCGGCGGGCGGCTGGCGGTGCACGTGATCTCGGGCGGGTCCGATGCCGAACAGCGCCGCGACGGCGACTACCTCGAGCACGACCAGCGCTATGAACGCACCGACGAATACGTCGGCCTGCTGCGCCGTCTGTGGACCAGCGATCAGCCCTTCGACCACGAGGGCACGCACTACCGCTTCGACCAGGGCTTCAGCGAGGTCAAGCCGCGCCAGCAACCGCACATCCCGGTGTTCTTCGGCGGCGCGTCCGACGCGGCGCTGCCGGTCGCGGGCCGGCACGCCGACGTGTATGCGCTGTGGGGCGAGTCGCTGGCGCAGACGGCGGACCTGACGCGGCGCGTGCGCGCGGAGGCGGCGCGGCATGGGCGCGGCATCGGCTTCTCGGTGTCGTTCCGGCCCATCCTCGCGGATACCGAGGACGCGGCCTGGGCGCGCGCCGAGCGCATCCTTGAGGAGACGCGACGGTTGCGCGTGGCGGCGGGCTACAGCCGCGGCGGTCCTCAGCAGAGCGAGGGCGCGCGCCGACTGCTGGCGGCGGCGGAGCAGGGCAGCCGCGTCGACAGGCGGCTCTGGACCGAGATCGCGCGCGAGACCGGCGCGCGCCACAACAGCACCGCGCTGGTCGGCACGCCGGAGCAGGTGGCCGAGGCGCTGCTCGACTACTTCGACCTGGGCGTCACGACCTTCCTGATCCGCGGCTTCGACCCGCTGGAGGATGCGATCGACTACGGCCGCGAGCTGATTCCGCGCACGCGGGCGCTGGTCGAGCAGCGGCTCGCGCAGCGTCAGGCTGCTTGAAGCCCCAACGATTCGAGGACCGCATGAGTGCCCACGCCAACGATCTCAAGATTTCCAACGAGCTGAACGAGCCGAACGAGCCGAACGAGCTGAACGAGCTGAACGAGCCGAACGAGCCGAACGAGCTGAACGATGCCTCGCGTCGTCGAACGCTGATCCAGGGTGCGGCACTCGCCGCGTTGGCGGCGGTGCCCTACGCACGCGCCGTGCGCGCGCAAGGCCGCGTGGTGGTGAAGGCCGGCGACCAGAAGGGCAACCTGCGCGCGCTGCTCGAGGCGGCCGATGAACTGCGCAACCTGCCCTACGACATCCAGTGGAGTGAATTCCCCGCCGCCGCGCCGCTGGCCGAGGCGCTCAATGCGGAGGCGGTGGACTTCGGCCCGATCGGCGATGCGCCGCTGCTGTTCGCGATCGCGGCGGGCACGCGGATCAAGGCCTTCGCCGTGAACCGGTCCGACGCCTACGGCACGGCGGTGCTGGTGCGGCCGGACTCGCCGTGGAAGGTGGCGGCCGATCTCAAGGGCAGGTCCATCGGCACCAACCGCGGCTCGATCGGCCACTTCATCGGGTTGAAGGCGCTGGCCTCCGCGGGCCTGAAGCCGGACGACGCGCAGATCCGGTTCCTGCCGCCGGCCGAGGCCAAGCTCGCGCTGACGCAGGGCTCGCTCGATGCCTGGGCGACGTGGGAACCGTACACCGCGCTGGCGGAGACGGCGGGCCATGCACGCGTGCTGGTCAGCGGGCGAGGGCAGTGGTCGGGGCTGAGCTTCCTCGCGGCGACGGACAAGGCGCTGGCGACCAAACGCGAGGCGCTGGCCGACCTGGCGCAACGCGTGAAGCGAGCGCAGGCGTGGTCGTACCAGCATGTGCCGGAGTTTTCCGCGACGCTGGCGCGGATCATCGGCATCCCGGTCGAGGCCGCCCGGCTGCAATTCGAGCGCCGCGCGACGCGCTGGATCGCGCTCGACGACCAGGTGCTGGCGGACCAGCAGCGCAGTGCGGACTTCTACTTGCAGGTGGGCTTGCTGAAGCAGCGGCTGGACGTGAGGCCGACCGTGACGCTGGTCTGAGGCACGCTCGGTCTGCATGACTCCCCTCCCGCTTGCGGGAGAGACCGACCGTGAAGTTGCTCTGAGGCGCGCTCGGTCTGTATGACTCCCTCTCCCGCTTGCGGGAGAGGGCAGGGGTGAGGGCCAGCGGCGGTGGAAGTGCTCAGTCAAGGCGCCAGCGCCAGCTCGATCGCCGCTTCGCAATGGATGAGCGCCGTATCGAAGACCGGCACCGGGACGTTGCCCGCGTCGAGCAACATGCCGACCTCGGTACAGCCGAGGATCATGCAATCAGCCCCGCGGCTCACGAGGCCGCGCGCGACGGCTTCGAACCGCGTGCGGCTGTCACCCGTCGTGATGTCCTTGCACAGCTCGTCGTAGATGATGCGATGGACATCCGCCCGGTCTGCCGCGTCGGGCACCAGGGGCTCGAGGCCGGTCGCCTTGAGCCTATCCACGTAGAAGGCCTGCTCCATCGTGAACGCGGTCGCGATCAGGCCGGGTGTCTTCAGCGCTGCCTTCCTGATCCGATCCGCCGTGGCATCGGCGATGTGCAACAGGGGAATGCCCACGCCGCTCATCATCGGCTCGGCCAGCTTGTGCATGGTGTTCGTCGCCAGGACGATGAAGTCGGCGCCGCCGCGTGCGAGCGCCTTGGCTTCCGCGTTCAGGATCTCGCCGGCTTCCTCCCAGCGCCCCTCGACCTGCAGTTGCTCGATCCTCGCGAAGTCGAGGGACCGGATGAGCAGCTCCGGCGAATGCAGACCCCCGAGACGCTGGCGCGTGATCTCGCACATCTGGCGGTAGTAGGTCTGCGTGGAGGCCGCGGACATGCCACCCAGGATTCCAATGAGCTTCATGACGGGTCGGATCGGCGTGCGCCTCGATTGACGAGCGGGCAGCGTAGCACCGGATGCCGGAATGCCTCTTGCGCAGGGGCCATCCCGGGGCGGGATGGTCGGCGGGCGGATCGACTTCAGCTGTTGCTGTCGTCGCGATCTTGATGGCGAGACTTGGCTCGACCGTGCCAGGCGATCGCGGCGCTGAAGGCGAGCAGCAGCACTGAGCCCAGGAAGTTTCCAAGCGCCTCTTCCGGCTGCGACGGGTGAATGGCCCATCCCACCTGCGCGTTCCAGACGGCAATTCCCGCGACGGACACCGCCGCCATGACATATGTGACTCGCATCCCAACCTCGTCTTTTGGCGGGATGGTAGCGGTCTTGTGTTCGGAAGCGAACGCAATAAGTGACACGTGGCTGCGGCAGTGTCCCCTCAAGTGAGGGGCGGGGGTGGTGGGAGCGGTCAATGTTGGGGAGATGCGGCCGGCCGCGAAGTAGGAGGTTCAGCGGGCCATGGTCGTCGTGGTCTTCGAATGGCAGGCACCGGGCGACGCGCTTGCCCGAAGGAAAGGGGGATTGGAGACTCCCAGCTCGACGGCCTGCGCGAGAGCGGTCAGCTCGTCTCGCTGTTTCCCGCCGGCCTTCGCCTGCCATGCCGCGCCGCGCGACCTGGGCGAGATCGCCGCGCGCCGCCTGATGTCATCGTTGGACGACGTCGGTGTCCTCCCAGCCGGCGGCGGAGTCCTACGCCCGGATGACCGCGGCCTCGCTGGACGAGCTCGATCTTTCCGAAACGCCCGTCAGGGGGCGCATCACGATCGATGACTACGTCCGCGAGCTGGTGGAGGGGCGTCAGCGAACCGCGCGGCGATGACCGTTCTCGTCGACCCAGTAGCGGCCGCCATTGCCATCCGAGTAGACCTCGCGCTCCTTGCCGTCGATCATCAGCCGTCCGATGACGGCCCCTGCGACCGCGCCGACCACGGCACCCGTCACGGCGCTGCCGCCGGCCACGGCGCCGACGACCGCGCCGCCAACGGCGCCGACGCCCGCGTGCTTCACGTCGCTGCTGGCGCAGCCGGCCGCCAATGCCGAGCAGAGGGCGATCAGCGCCGCGTTCCTGGTCAGGGTGGTGTTCATGATGGACTCCTGGTGTTGATGGATGCGAGACATCGCCCGCATGGCCGAAGCTCCAAGGCTCCATCGAACATCGGGCGCAACACGCCAGGCGGCGTGCGTCCCTGGGATACGGCAAGGCGCATACCGTGCGCCGTGGCACTAACGCGGCCTTGGCGGGCGACTGCCGCTTGTCCTCAAACTTGAGGAGGATCCGGATGGGCCCGCGCCACCCGTCCATGCTGGAATCCACTCGACGTCGGGTGCACGACGAAGGGGATCGTCCGCATGAAGCATGTCGCCTTGTTCGCCGCATCCGTGGCTGCGTTGACCTCGCTGGCCCTTGCCGCGCCACCTGCCGCCATACCGTTCATGGAAACCGTCCACGGCATCCAGCTGGCGGACGAGTACCGCTGGATGGAGGACCCCGCCAAGGCCACGGAACTGAGCGCCTGGATGTCATCCGAATCGGCTGCGGCCCACGCGGCGCTGCGGGCATTGCCGGAACGCGCCGCTTTCGCGGCCGCGCTGAGAGCGGTCTCCTCCGATCTCACCGAGGTGCGCGACGTGCAGGTCGCAGGCCCCGTCACGGTCTTCCGCCGGACCGTCGCTGGCGACAAGACCGCCATACTGATCATCCGGAAGAACGGCAAGGAGCGCGTGCTGATCGATCCCAACACGGCGCAGGGATCGGTCGCGGCCATCGGCAACGTGTCACTGTCGCCCGACGGCAAGCTGGTCGCGGTGCACCAGTCCAAGGGCGGTGCCGAGGTCGGGGAGATCACCTTCTACGACGTCGCCACGGGCCAGGCGATGGGCGCCCCCATTCCGGACATCTGGCGCGAGTTCCCCGTGCAATGGCTGGGTGGCGGCTGGGTGACGTATACGCAGATGGCGCCAGCCGGCAGCCGCGCGGACCCCATCACCGGCATGCGGACCTTCCTCAAGCGCGTGTCCGACGCAGGCCCGGGGCAGCCGATCTTCGGCTTCGAATCGCAAGGGCCCGCATTCGCCGAGAAGGACTTCCCCATCGTGCGCGCAGCCCCGTGGAGCGAGTGGGTGCTGGCCGTGGGGAGTGGGGCGCGGGTCGATGCCAACTACTGGATCGCGCGCAAGGCCGACCTGATGGCCGGCAAGCCGGCGTGGAGGGTGCTCGCCACCTTGGACGACAGGGCCAGTGAAGCCGACGTCTTCGGAGACGCCGCGCTGGTGCTCACCACCAAGACCAATCCATCAGGCGCCATCGTCCGCCGCACCCTTGCAGGCGCTGGCCTTGGCGAGCCCGTCACCGTGTTTGAAGGCGGCGCGAGGCTCATCCTGATGGGGCTCATCGTCGCCAAGGACGGCGTCTATGTCGCCGCGCAGACCGACGGCGTCACTCGCCTCTTCTTCAGTCCCGATGGGCATCGCAAGTTCGCGGAGGTCAAGCTGCCGCTGGAGGCCGGCGACATGCTCGACGCGCACGTCAATGCGGACGGCAGCGGCGCCACGCTGGGCTTGACGGGATGGCTGTCCAACGCCCGGACCTACGCATTGACCAAGGGCAGGATCAAGGACACCGGCCTCGGCAGCCAGACCTGGGATGGCGCCCGCGGCATGCGGGTGGACCGCATGCAGGCCAGGAGCGCCGACGGCACGATGGTGCCGCTGGTGGTGCTGCGCAGGAAAGGGGCGCTCCCCCGAGGCGGCATGCCCACCATCCTCCTGGCCTATGGCTCGTACGGCGTGTCCTCCACGACGCCCGTCTACTGGCGCCACGCCATGGCCTGGCTCTCGCGTGGCGGCGCCATGGCCTTCTGCGGCGTGCGCGGTGGCAGCGAGCGCGGCCGGGCGTGGCACGAAGGCGGCCGCAGCGTCAACAAGCCCAATGGCCATGCCGACTTCATCGCCTGCGCGCAGGCGCTCAAGGCCAACGGCATCGCGACGCCCAAGGGCGCTGTCGGCATGGGCACCAGCGCGGGCGGCGCGCTCGTCCCGCCAGCGGGACTGAAGCAGCCCGACGCCTTTGCAGGCATCGTGGCCCGCGTGGCTGTCCTCAACACATCCCGCCTGGCCGATGCGCCCAATGGGGCGAACCAGTTCGACGAGTTCGGTGATCCCGCCACTCCCGAGGGATTCAAGGCCCTGCTCGCCATGGATGCCTACGAGGCCCTTGCCACCGCCGAGGACATGCCGGACAGCTTGATCACCATCGGCCTCAACGACAAGCGTGTCGCCCCCTGGATGAGCGCCAAGTTCGCCGCGCGTGCGCAAGCCAGGTTCGGCGAAAAACGGAAGGTCTGGCTGCGCGCCGAAAGCGACGGCGGTCACGGCTTCGGTACCGCGGAGGAGGCGGTAGCGGCGGAGTTTGCCGACATCTTCGCGTTTGCGTGGGACAGGGCGCGAGGCCGCCTTCCTTGGCGGATCGGCCCGGCAGGATCAGTCGATGCGCTGCGAGATCCGCGAGATCGAACTCAGGTCCGCCCGGGTGGCGGAGCTGGGACAGACTTTCGCCTGCTTCGATGCGAAGGGGCAGCGGCGTCAGACGGCGCCATGGAGCCTCTTGTCCGCATTCCCGACCTGGGCGCGGCCGCCGAACGCATGCGCACGACGACAGCGCTTTACGCGCCGCGATCCGACCGCTGATCGCTGCCGCCGAATCCATCCGTCCCGTACCCGATGCCGGAACGCCTGGTCGCGCGGAACTCGTGCTGCGAGTGCTGCGGCGTCCGCCTTTCCGCATCGCGAGGACGCGCCAGGCTGACCACGATCGAACGCCCTTGCACGGACACGCCGTGCAAGCCGGCGATCGCTGCCTCGGCGCCTTCGGGGGACTTCATCTCCACGAAGCCGAAGCCCTTCGAGATGCCGGTGTCACGGTCCATCATCACCTTGGCGGTGGAGACGTCGCCGAACTCGGAGAAGTTGCTGCGGAGGGTCGAATCGGTCACCGAGTAGGGCAGGTTGCCCACATAGATCTTGCTGCTCATGCGAAGAGCCTTTCTTCATTCGTGATGGACACGCCGTCGGGAGCGATCCCCCTGGTGCTGACGACGTGCGGGATGCCGCGGCGGAACTTGCCGCGAAGCAGGGAACGAGGGAAGCGGGGAGGGGCGTGGTTCAGCCGGTCCGCGGGCTGCCGGCCGTGGACTCGAGCCAGCCTTGGGTCACGGCGAAGAGCCGGGCGGCATGGCGCGATGCAAACGTCCGGTCGAACCGGAACACGCGGCAGTAGGTGCCGTTGCCCGCCGCGCGCGTGATGGCGAAGGCGGCGCTGAAGCGGCCGCAGGCGGTCGGGTGTGTCGTGGGCGAAACGACGTAGTCGCCCATGGAAATGGCGTTGTTCAGAATCTTGTTCGATCAGTTGGCAGGCCGGGGCACGGCCGGGTGCGGCGAGACGCCGCAAGGGTGGATGCCGCGAAGGACGCGACGGGGATGCGCGGGAGCAGGCGGTGCACGCTCCGCGGATTCAATGGGAGGCCGGGTGGCGCATGAAGAAACACAGCATCTGCTCGGACGCGGCGGGGCCTTGCCAATCCGCCTGCGAGCCCTGCGGGTCGCCGCCTGACCACGCGTGGCCGGCGCCGTCGATCAGCCACAGCTCGGCGTTCGTCCGGCCGTCGGGACCGACATGGGTGCGGCGCGTGTACGCGCGCCCGCCTTCGCGGCCGTTCTCGGAGCGGTGCTCGCCCGGCCGTCCGGCCACGGCGTCCTCATACAGGCGCACGCCGTTGCTGGGATGGACGGTCATGTCCCGGGTGCCGTGGAACACGATCGTGGGCGGGGTGCCCTGTCGCAGCGGGCGACCGGCGCGTGCGCCCTCATCCGCGCGTCCGTAGCGCTTGAGCGAAGGCGCGCCGCTGGCGTCGTCGACCGCGCCATACGGGAGCCCCGAATGGACGCCCACGGAGGCGAACAGGTCCGGATAGGTCTGGCCCAGCACGGCGGCCATCGCGCCTCCCGCCGACAGGCCGGCGACGTGCACGCGACGCGTGTCGATCCGATGCTGGGCGATGACGCTGCGGGTCAGGCTCGCGAGCAGGGCGGGCTCGCCGCGCCCGCGCTGCTGATGGCTGTACATGTACCAGCTCCATTCCGCCTGCTCGCCTTGGCGCGTCGGCTTCTCGGGGTACAGCACCATCCATCCCAACCGGCGCGCCGCGGCGTTCATCTGGCTGCTCAAGGCGAAGTCGTCGAAGCCCGATTCGCCGCCATGCAGCATCACGAGCAGCGGCCGCTCGACACGCACATCCCCCGGCGGGGTGTACAGCCTGTAGCGGATGGTGGCCTGGCCCCGCTCATGGGTGCCGAGGACGAAACGCTCCGGATCCTCGGATCGTTCGTGCAGCGGCTGGGCACGAGCAGCGCGGGCCTTGGTGGCGTCGACGGCGGCAGGCGGCGCGGCATCGCGAGGCGCTCGGACGCGGGAAGTTGCAATGCGAGAAGTCGGAACGAGCGGAGCCGGAACGCGAACGTCGAGCAGGGTGTCTGTGGTCATGGGGGTGTCCTGGTGGGCCAGTGCCGACCCGGCGCATCAGCGGCGCTGCGGGTCCCGGGGCATTGGGGTCGATGAAGTGCGGAACGCTGACCGGGTCTGGCCCGACGCCGGCGTCCGTGCGATCGAGCGTGGGGTGACCCCGACCGAAGACGTGGCTCACGGGAGCCAGCCGTCCTGGAGTTGCCGAGGGTCGAGCGCCTCTCGAATGCGCTCGACGGAACTGCCCGCAGGGTGGAGGGGAAGTTCGATGAACAAGGCTCGCCGGGGCGAGGCGTGGCATCTGCGGAAGATCAGCGTTCCGAGTGCCGAGCAGTGGCGGCAGATATAGATCACGTCGAATGACGCGAGTTCGAATCCGCCGATATTGGCAAGTTCTGCCTTGATGAACATGTCGCGTCCTTCGGCCAAGCTCGTGGGGGAGCGGGGGGTCGTCGGTGGCGACCAGGCGTGTTCGCTGACGCGAAGGTCGGACTACCGAGGGGCGCGAATGTCAGTGCCATCCATTGAAACACGGATCTGACGGTCCCGGCATTTATCTTTTCGGCCGGTCAAGGACGGGCGTCGCCGCCAGGGAGGGCCGAAGGCCCCCCGGTCCCCGATCACTTGATCGTGTAGCTGTCCCCATAGACCTTCCACACGAGCGGTGTCTTCAGGTCCAGGTTCCCCGCCTTGAGCCACACGCGCTGCGCGGTCTCGACGCGGCTCACGTCGCTGTGCGCCTCTTCCGTCTTCATCGCCGCCACGCGCGCGTCGAGGAACGCGTTC
>Ga0065165_1000370_pt1 | contig 73604 bp, 68 predicted proteins | sample AraplaMF_Cvi_mMF_FD_63813 | JGI IMG/M metagenome (GOLD analysis project Ga0065165, IMG submission 63813) | Arabidopsis root microbial communities from the University of North Carolina, USA - plate scrape MF_Cvi_mMF (version 2) (version 3) | ecosystem: Host-associated > Plants > Roots >... | reverse complement strand
AGTGGCGCGTTCGCTCGCCTTGGTCAGTGACCCGGCGGCGCCGCGCTCAGTGGTTGGGGTTATAGGCCCCACCTTCCGGGCTGTCAACGCCAATCGTCAACAAATCGTCGCACAGTGGATCGTCGAAAATATTTTAATGATTCCAACTCATTAGAGGCCCCGCCAGCGCACCAAGCGGCGCCGCACGGTAAAAAATCTGAAAAAAAGTTTGGCCGCCACGGGGCTCCGGCGGGGCCCGGAAGGGGCTCCTGGAGCGGCTTCGGGCGCCGTCCCCGGGCGGCCCCCGGCGCCCCGCCGTTCAGGAAACTTTTCCATATTAGGCGCCGTACTTGAGCCACAATCCCGCGGCGTTCTGGTAAGAGACAAAGCTTGAATCGCGGGGATGCCAGTGGGGGCTGCCGGCGATTTGGTGGGGTCAGAGGAAGGCGATCATACCGATGAAGCGGCCTTCCTCAGACATTCGAGAGACATCGAGAGATCTTTTTCCGCTTAGCTGTTCGTAATTTCGGCCGGCCCGTCATCAGGGCCTTCTGACCGCGGACGCCTGTGCGGCGTGCCCGTTCCTGCGATGCCCCTTCAAGAGGGCGACCAGGAGGGGGCTCGAAACCGGGCTGTTATGGACCTGGCTCTTGGGGCCTCTTGGGTCGTTGATTGGGGGACTTGGTTTGAACCACAGGACATCACGCGGCGCTTACGGGCGTGAGACCGGGATCATCGATCTCGGCCACGAGCCGCCGCTGTCCGTCGATGGTTCGGAAGCCGCCGTCATCGATCGCCGTCGCGTCTCGGTGCAATGGTTCAGCGGGACAATCCTGACCGGACTCTGCGGCGCAGCCCTGATCGGCGGCGCCGTTTTCGCATCTCTGGACGGCGAAATGACCTTCGCCAAGGTGCCGGAGCGGGTCGAAGGCGCGCTGCGCGGCGCGTTCGGCGCAGCTGATCGCGCCGCCACGCTGCACAAGAGCGACCGCCTGCCGCCGCCGAGCGAATCCACGGCATCGCGCAACATCGTGCGCGTCTCGACGGTCGCCCGGGTCGGCAACCGCGACGTGATGCGGGTGCGCCCCTTCGTCCGGATCGCCGGCAATTTGTCGATGACGACGAGCGATCTGTCGGCGAAAATCCCGCCCTTCAACGCCCAGCGCCTCCTCACCGACGTCGGCTCCGATCCGAAGGCCGCATCGGAAGATCCGAACAATCCCGAAGCCGTCGAGCCCGACGCCGAGGTCTCCTTCGTGACCAAGGACCTGTCGCCGGTGCTGCCGAAGGCCAAGATTTCCGCCGTGGTGGCGCTCGACGACATCCTGATGCGGGTGCGCGATGCCGCCAACTGGCGCGGCAATGGCGGGGTGCGCTACGCCTCGCTCGCCAACGCCGCTGCCGACGTCTCCGGCGCGACCGGCCCCTCCGACATCAGAAGCGCCTACGCTCCCGAGGCCTCGCCGTCCGATCCCTATGCCGGCTTCGAGACGCGCGTGGTGCCGGAAAACGTGACGCTGCTGCCGAAGACCAAGGAGCAGATCACCGGCGGCAATCCGAGCGGCGAACGCGTCCACATGGTCAAGAAGGGCGACAGCGTCGGCTCCGTCCTGCGCGATCTCGGCGCCACCGCCGACGAAATCAAGGCGATCACGGCGACGCTCGGCCCCCGCGGCCGCGACGGCGGCCTGAAGGAAGGCGAAAAGCTCCGTATCCTGATGGCGCCCTCGAGCCCCGGCGCCCGCCTCCAGCCCTATCGCGTCGTGGTTGCAAACGACACCATGGTCGAGGCGATCGCGGCGCTGTCCGATCTCGGCAAATACGTCGCGGTCGACGTCTCCAGCATGAACACCGTCGCCGATGCCACGGCCAGCGCCAACAGCGAGGACGATGACGACGATGACGGCACCGGCGTCCGGCTCTACCAGAGCATCTACGAGACGGCCATGCGCAACAAGGTCCCGATGCCCGTCATCGAGGACATGATCAAGATCTACTCCTACGACGTCGATTTCCAGCGCAAGGTGCAGCCGGGCGATTCCTTCGACGTGTTCTACGCCGGCGAGGACGAGGGCACGACGTCGAGCGAAAAGAACGACGTGCTGTTCGCCTCCCTCACCGTCGGCGGCGAGACCAAGAAATACTACCGCTACCAGAGCCCCGACGACGGTGTCGTCGACTACTACGACGAGACCGGCAAGAGCGCGAAGAAGTTCCTGGTCAGGAAGCCCGTCAACAACGCGATCATGCGCTCCGGCTTCGGCGGCCGCCGCCATCCGATCCTCGGTTATGTGAAGATGCACACCGGCGTCGACTGGGCCACCGCCTACGGCACGCCGATCTTCGCCTCCGGCAACGGCGCGATCGAAAAGATCGGCACCGAGGGCGGTTACGGCAAATATATCCGCATCAAGCACAACAACGGCTACGAGACGGCCTATGGCCACATGTCGGCCTTCGCCAAGGGCATGGAAGCCGGCAAGAAGGTCCGCCAGGGCCAGGTGATCGGCTTCGTCGGCTCGACCGGCGCGTCGACCGGTCCCCACGTGCACTACGAAATCCTGGTCAACGGCCGCTTCGTCGATCCGCTGCGCGTGAAGCTGCCGCGCGGCCGCTCGCTGGAAGGCCCGATGCTCGCGGGCTTCGAGAAGGAACGCGACCGGCTCGACGGCATGATGAGCGGCCGCGGCGGCGCTATCGCCCGTATGTCGGATGCCACCGGCGGGCCGTTGCAGGTCACCAACCGCTGATTTCGTGACCGGCCGAAATCAACCGGACATTTCCAGGAAACCTGACCTGAATCCGACGTCGTAGCGCGACGTCATTTCACTGCGCTACAATTTCAAGTTTCGTTTGCCAAAGCCGCGTGACGGGCGAATACTTTCCAAAAAACGGGAGGTCTCGCCATGAAGAACAGGCTCGCCTGCGCAGCCCTGATTGCTGTGGTTTTCTCCTCGACGAGTGCATCGGCCCAGAGCTGGGAGGTCACGAAACTCGTCCCCGGCTCGGCATTCCATGGCGTGCACGGACTCGGGATCGACAAGGCCGGCCATTTGTTTGCCGGCAGCGTCGCGGGCGCGATGCTCTACGAGGTCGACATTTCAGCCGGTACCGCCAAGGTTGCAATCCCGGCACCGGTCGGAATGGCCGACGACATCGCATTCGCGCCCGACGGCACCATGGCCTGGACCGGCTTCCTGGCGGGCGATCTCTATGCGCGCAAGGGCGACGGCCCGATCAAGAAGCTCGCCACCGGCCTTCCCGGCATCAATTCGCTCGCCTTCCGCAAGGACGGCCGGCTCTACGCCACGACCGTTTTCCTCGGCGACACGCTCTATGAGATCGACGTCGAGGGCGTCAAACCGCCCCGTCAGATCATGGAGAAGATGGGCGGCCTCAACGGATTCGAGTTCGGTCCCGACGACAAGCTCTACGGCCCGCTCTGGTTCAAGGGACAGGTCGCCAAGGTCGACGTCGACAAGGCCGAGCTGAGCGTGGTCGCCGACGGCTTCAAGGTCCCGGCCGCGGTGAACTTCGATTCCAGGGGCAATCTCTTTGTGGTCGACACCGCGCTCGGCCAGCTCGTGCGGGTCGACATCAAATCGGGCGCCAAGACGATGGTCGCGCAGCTGAAGCCGTCGCTGGACAATCTCGCGATCGACGACAAGGACCGCATCTACGTCTCCAACATGGCCGACAACGGCATCCAGGAGGTCGATCCCGCGACCGGCCAGGCCAGACAGGTCATCATCGGCAAGCTCGCTTTGCCCGGCGGCATCGGCGTCACCTCGGAGAACGGCAAGGATACGATCCACGTCGCCGACGTGTTCGCCTATCGCACCGTGGACGGCGCGACCGGCGAGGTCACCGAGAAGGCGCGCATGCACGCTAACGGCGTCACGCTCGAATATCCGATGAGCGCGACGGCGAAGGGCAACGACGTGATCCTGTCGAGCTGGTTCACCGGTACGGTGCAGGTGATCGACGGCAAGACCGGCGCGACGCGCGACATGCTGCACGGCTTCAAGGCGCCGCATGACGCCATCGTGCTCGCGGACGGCAGCATTCTGGTCGCCGAGCTCGGCACCAAGTCGCTGGTCAAGGTGAGCGGCGAGCGCGGCAAGGATCGTACTCCGCTAATCGGCGGCCTCGAGGGCCCCGTCGGGCTCGTCGGCGGGTCAAACGGCGAGGTCTACGTCACCGAGGCCTTTGCGGGACTGGTCTCCCGGGTCGACAAGAACGGCGAAAAAACCGTGATCGCCAAGGACCTGAAAATGCCCGAAGGTCTCGCCCGCGACAGCGACGGCAAGCTGATCGTGGCGGAAGTCGGCGCGAAGCGGCTGATCGAGATCACACCGGAGAGCGGCAAGGTGACCGAGATCGCGGCCAATCTTCCGATCGGACTCGTCGGCGCGCCGGGCGGACTGCCGACGCATATCCCGACGGGCGTGGCAGTCGGTGCGACAGGCGGGATCTATTTCAGCTCGGACGTGGAGAACGCGATTTACAAGCTCACGAAGAAATAGGTCCCGGCACGTTCCGGTCAGCCGCCGCCGGACTTGGCGAGCCCGCGGGCGCGAGGGCGCCAATAAGCGACGGCTCGACCATCGTGCAGATCACGATCGAAACAGCAGCTAACTTCCGCGCCTGCTATGCAACCGCGTACTTGCCGTCGGCAGCTAGTGTCACCTCAATCGTATCATTGCCGGCCTCAATCGCGGTCTTTGCAGCAGTCTTGGCGGCGGCAGCCGATGCGGCATCAGGCACGGGTCCGTTAGCGTCAAATTCCGTAGTGCCCGTGTAGGTACCGTTGTTATTCAAAGTGAGAGATATTTTCATGGCTTCTTGGTTGATGTTGAACTCTACGAAGCTGATCGCACTTTGCCTGCTTGTTATGATTTCAGACATTACTCCCTCCAATATTACTACTCGCCGCTCAACTTAATTTGAGGCAGTCCATAACCTGGCGTCTAATCGTTCCCAGTCCGGAGCTCGTGAGGATGCTTCGCACATCCTTGTATCCCTTCGGCAAGCAATTATTCGCTGCATTCAGATTGGTACGATTAACTGGTGTATTGCCCCCGCCCGGCCTTAGAAAGGCATCGAGAATTCTCGTCGACGAGTCCGGGCTATAAACTCCGCTTATTACAACTGCTTTCTGTGCGGCGGCTTCATCGGCAGCCTCTCCCGACTTCCCGAGGGCTTCGATCAACCCTGCTGTGAGCGTACCGGCCCGATAATAGTCTTCGAGATCGTGCAGGGCTGCCGAGAGCGGGTAAACTGCTGAGGGTGCATCGCGCAAGGGGATAATGCGCTTGGCAATATCGTCCCGCTTGGCTCGCATATGTCCTTGAGCGATCTGGATCGTCTTCGCGATGACAATTTCGCTGTCGTAGAATCCACGAGCCGCGCTCACCCCGGAAGCGGCGCCTGCCAGAATTTGCGCGGAACGAAGAGGCGTCGTGAGCGAACTCGCGATTGTGAGGCTTTGCGCGACCACCGACGTGCCAAAGCCGAACTTCTGTCGCTCGTTCGTCAATGCCGTTTCATATTCAGAGTACTCAAGATCGATGATGTACATCCGTCGCGCAATAACTTCATTGCGATAGAATACCCGATCGCTTTCAGCCGTCGGACTATTCGAATCCACAGAATAATAACGTTCGACCATTCCCTGGATGCGACGCTTACCATCGGCGCCTGTGTCGCCATCCAACCATGCGCGCGCGAGGGATACTTCCTCTGCCGGGCTGTACAGTCTATCGGGCCCGCTATCCCAGGTTTTGCACCCTGACAAAACAACGCCAGCCAGCATCAAGACGCTGAACATTACACGTCGACGCAACGCCGCCACGCCACGCATCGCACGCCCCCTTAACTCCCCGTTAAAGATTGTGGCGACGATGCGACTGGTTGTTCAAGAAGATTCGCACAGCTAGAGCGATAAAGCGTTTTCCGTGTATCTTTTGCACAACATTCCCTCTGCGTGCAGTGCGTCAAAATTGTAGATGGCGTGCATATGTCGGTAAGGCTGCACCGCGATGATCGACGCGACCCGGACAGCCTGCCTTCGCATCCGCAATCGCTGCGCAGACAACCCGCAAAACAAATCGCCCCGGAGAGGCATCCCTCTCCGGGGCGATTGTCGTTTCAGATGCTGAGCGTCGCCGCTCAGTTCAGCTTACGCTTGGACACCGGCGCGTCGAACTGGGTGATCTCCGCCGTCTGCGCCGCCTTGCCGTTGAAGGTCAGCACGTTGCCTTCGGACGAGATCGCAACGTTGTCGCCGTCCCTGACGTCGCCGCCCAAGATCATCTCGGCGAGCGGATCCTGGAGGTAGCGCTGGATCACGCGCTTCAGCGGCCGTGCGCCATAGGCGGGATCCCAGCCCTTGGCGGCGAGCCAGTCGCGGCCGGCAGCATCGAGCGTCAGCACGATCTTGCGATCGGTCAAGAGCTTCTGGAGCCGCGCGAACTGGATCTCGACGATCCGGCCCATCTCGCTCCGCTGCAAGCGGTGGAACAGGATGATCTCGTCGACACGGTTGAGGAATTCGGGGCGGAAATGCCCGCGCACCATTCCCATCACCTGCTCACGCACCGCAGAGGTGTCCTCGCCCTCCGGCTGGTTCACCAGATACTCCGAACCGAGGTTCGAGGTCATGATGATCAGCGTGTTGCGGAAGTCGACGGTACGGCCCTGGCCGTCGGTCAGGCGGCCGTCGTCGAGCACCTGCAACAGCACGTTGAAGACGTCGGGATGCGCCTTCTCGATCTCGTCGAACAGCACCACCTGGTAGGGCCGGCGCCGCACCGCTTCGGTGAGCGCGCCGCCCTCGTCGTAACCGACATAGCCCGGAGGCGCACCGATCAGCCGCGAGACCGAATGCTTCTCCATGTATTCGGACATGTCGAGGCGGACCATCGCGGTCTCGTCGTTGAACAGATATTCCGCGAGCGCCTTGGTCAGCTCGGTCTTGCCGACACCGGTGGGGCCTAAGAACATGAACGAGCCGGTCGGCCGGTGCGGGTCTTGCAGGCCCGCACGCGAGCGGCGCACGGCGGTCGCGACCGCACGCACGGCCTCGGCCTGGCCGACGACACGCCTGCCGAGCTGCTCCTCCATCTTCAGGAGCTTCTCCTTCTCGCCTTCGAGCATCTTGTCGACGGGCACGCCGGTCCAGCGCGAGACCACCTGCGCGATGTGGTTGGCGGTAACGGCCTCCTCCATCATCTCGCCGGAATTCTCCTTGGCCTCGATGTCAGCAAGCTGCTTCTCCAGTTGCGGGATCCGGCCATAGGCCAGCTCGCCCGCCTTCTGGAATTCGCCGCGCCGCTGCGCGTCGGCGAGATCGACGCGCAGGGCGTCCAGCTCCGACTTCAGCTTCTGGGCGTCGGAGAGCTTGTTCTTCTCCGCGCTCCAGCGTGCGGTCAGCGCCGCAGACTTCTCCTCCAGCTCGGCCAGCTCCTTCTGGAGCGTCTCAAGACGGGACTTGGAGCCGAGATCGCTTTCCTTCTTGAGTGCCTCCTGCTCGATCTTGAGCCGGATGATCTCGCGGTCGAGCGAATCCAGCTCCTCCGGCTTGGAATCGACCTGCATCTTCAGCCGCGCCGCCGCCTCGTCCATCAGATCGATCGCCTTGTCGGGCAGGAAACGGTCGGTGATGTAGCGGTTGGACAGGGTCGTCGCGGCCACAAGCGCGGAATCGGTGATCCGCACGCCATGGTGCTGCTCGTACTTGTCCTTCAGGCCGCGCAGGATCGAGATCGTATCCTCGACCGAGGGCTCGGCCACGAAGATCGGCTGGAAGCGCCGCGCCAGCGCGGCGTCCTTCTCGACGTGCTTCTGATACTCATCGAGCGTGGTGGCGCCGATGCAGTGCAGCTCGCCGCGGGCGAGCGCCGGCTTCAGCAAATTGGACGCGTCCATCGCGCCGTCGCCCTTGCCGGCGCCGATCAGCGTGTGCATCTCGTCGATGAACAGGATGAAATTGCCGTCGCTGCCGGTGACCTCCTGGAGCACGGCCTTCAGCCGCTCCTCGAACTCGCCGCGGTACTTTGCACCCGCAATCAGCGCGCCGAGGTCGAGCGACAGCAGCTTCTTGTCCTTCAGGCTCTCCGGCACATCGCCATTGACGATGCGCAGCGCCAGGCCCTCCGCGATGGCGGTCTTGCCGACGCCGGGCTCGCCGATCAGGACGGGATTGTTCTTGGTCCGGCGCGAGAGCACCTGGATGGTGCGGCGAATCTCCTCGTCGCGGCCAATGACCGGGTCGAGCTTGCCGTCGCGCGCGGCCTGGGTCAGGTCGCGGGCATATTTCTTCAGCGCGTCATAGGCGTTCTCGGCCGTGGCGGAATCCGCGGTGCGGCCCTTGCGCAGCGCCTCGATGGCCGCGTTGAGATTTTGCGGGGTGACGCCGCCCTTGGCGAGGAGGCTGCCTGCCTCGCTGGTCTTCTCCAGCGTCAGGCCGAGCAGCAGCCGCTCGACGGTGACGAAGCTGTCGCCGGCCTTCTCGCCGGCCTTTTCGGCGGCATCGAACGTGCGGGCGAGCTCGGGCGCCAGATAAATCTGGCCGGCGCCGCCGCCACTGACCTTCGGCACCTTGTTCAGGGCCTCCTCGGTCGCCTTCAGGATCGCACGGGAATTGCCGCCGGCGCGGTCGATCAGGCCGGAAGCGAGCCCCTCATTGTCGTCCAGCAGCACTTTCAGGACGTGCAGGGTCGAGAACTGCTGATGGCCCTCGCGCATCGCAAGCGACTGCGCGGACTGGACGAAGCCCCTGGAGCGTTCGGTATATTTGTCGATATTCATGGTCTTTTCTTTCCCTCGGCCTGCCCATGGAGCCCTCTAAGGCACTCCAAGCGGCATCTTCATTGGGTTTCCGATTACCGTATTGATGTTTCTCAACCGGTACTGGTCGTTATCAGCCGGCGCTGGCGCCGGCCTGCCCCAGATGTGGGAAGCGCGCCCTCGGATCGGAAGAGGTGCGTTCACAATTTCGTGCGCGGATCCGCCTGCTTGGCGGAGCCCGGTCGAATCCCCTAAGTAGTGTCATGACAGCCAGCCAGACCGCCGAAATCACCGGCCTTTACCGCTACCCGATCAAGGGCCTGACGCCCGAGCACCTGTCCCGCGTTCCGCTGCGGACCGGCCAGACCCTCCCCGCCGACCGCCGCTACGCTATCGAGAACGGCCCGAGCGGGTTCGATCCGGAAGCGCCCGCGTGGAAGCCGAAAATCCAGTTCCTGATGCTGGCCCGCAATGAGCGGCTGGCGTCCCTCGACAGCCGGTTCGAGGACGCCACCAATCGCCTGACCATCCGCAAGGACGGCCAGATCGTCGCCAGCGGCGATCTCGAGACCGCGGCCGGGCGCGCCGCTATCGAGAGCTACTTCACCGGGAATTTTCAGCCGGAGCTGAAGGGCCCGCCAAAAGTCCTGTCCGGCCGCGACCACAGCTTTTCCGACGTGGCCCGCAAGGTCGTGTCGATCATCAATCTCGACAGCGTCCGTGCCATCGAGACCATGCTCGGCGGCACCGCCGTGCATCCGCTGCGCTTCCGCGCCAATCTTTACGTGAAGGGCTGGCCGGCCTGGTCCGAGCTCGACCTCGTCGGCGAGACGCTGGCGATCGGTCAGGCCCGGCTCAAGGTGGTCAAGCGCATCGTTCGCTGCCCGGCCACCAACGTCAATCCGGACACGGCTGCGCGCGATCTCGAGATCCCGCCGACGCTCTCGCGCAATCTCGGCCACATGGATTGCGGCATCTATGCCGAGGTGGTCGCCGATGGCGAGATCGGCATGGGGGACGTGGTTGCGGTGGAAGCGCCGAAGCTGGTGTGAATCGACGCCGGCTCAACGCACTCCGTCATTGCGAGGAGCGAAGCGACGAATCCAGACTATTCCCGTGGAGGGATTCTGGATTGCTTCGCTTCGCTCGCAATGACGCGGCAGTACCTCAGTTCGGCATCACATACGCATAGATCCGGCCGCGCGAAATCGGTGCCTCGCGGACGCGGTTGCCGTTGTTGCCGGAGATCATGATCGGATTGCCCTGCGCGTCGATGCCGGTGATGATGCCGACATGGCCGCCGCGGCGGCCGCGCGACATCACCGCGATGGCGCCTACCTGCGGACCGGAGACGCGCGTGCCGTAATGCGCGAATGAATTCGCCATGTCCGAGCCGGTGCCACGGTGGCCGGTTTTCTCCAGCACCATGTTCATGAAGCGCGCGCACCACAGGCTGCCGCGCCCGGTCGGATTGCCTCCGACATAGCGGCGCGCCTCGGACACCAGGCCCGATCCGCCACCGAAGCCGCCGCTTGCAGCCATGGCGTTATTGGCCGTGCCGCCGGCGTTGGCGTCCGGATTGTAGCTGGCCTGGGTGTCGGCAAAACCGCTCGCCTGCAACTGCTCCGCGCCGCGCTCGAAGCGCGAGCTGCGTGCGTGGTGACGATAATGATGATGCCTGGCGTGATGCACGTAAGCGTGCCGCTCTGCGCTATGACGATGATGCGGCCGCGCTGAGGCCGGAGAAACGAAAGCGGCAACCGCCGCGAGGAAAATCGCCAGCGCGACAACACAGCGCGACAGGCGAGACGCAAACAACTCAACCATTCTTCATCCTTCGTTGACACCCCCACTTCCAACCGGCCCGTGCGATGGCCGGCATCCGTCTGGCCGTTAAGCCGCCCGATGTGGCGAGAAAAAGACGCAAGCCCAGCGAATAGCTGCGATGATTTTGCGTCAGTGCTCGCCAGATGCTGCCGCATTGCGGACAACAACATTAACTGCGATCCTCAAGTCACGGCTCTAAGAGAGGGAAACGGTTAATGCCCCACGCCACCACCAGGGACGACGTCCGCATCTATTTCGAGGAAGCGGGCCAGGGAACGCCGATTATTTTTCTGCACGAGTTCGCGGCCGACTACACCAATTGGGAGCCGCAGATGCGCTACTTCTCGCGCGGCCACCGTTGCATCACCTATTCCGCACGCGGCTACACGCCGTCCGACGTGCCCGCGGGCGAGGTCTACACCTACAAACACTTTTACGGCGATGCACTCGCGGTGCTCGATCATCTCAAGATCGAGCGCGCGCATCTCGTCGGCCTCTCGATGGGCGCGTATTCGTCGTTGCAGATCGGATTGAACGCGCCGGAGCGCGCGCTGTCGATGACGCTGGCCGGCGTCGGCTCGGGCTCGGAGCTCGAGAATCTCGACGACTGGCGCAAGCAGTGCCGCGCCAATGCCGAGCAGTTCGAAACGCTGGGCTCGGCCGAGGTCGCAAAGGTCACGCGGGAGGCGCCGAGCCGGATTCCCTTCCTGGTGAAGGATCCGCGCGGCCACGCCGATTTCTACGCCGCGCTGGCGCGGCACGACGCGAAAGGTTCGGCCAACACGATGCGTGGCTTCCAGGGCGGCCGCCCCTCGATCTACACGCTGACGGATGCGATCGCGAAGGTGCCGACACCGGCGCTGATCATTTGCGGCGACGAGGACGACCCGTGCATCGGGGCAAGCCTGTTCCTGAAGAAGCACCTGCCCTCGGCGGGGCTCGCGATGTTTCCGAAGTCCGGCCACGTGCTCAATCTCGAAGAGCCCGCGCTGTTCAACGCGAGCGTCGAGCGGTTCGTGACGCTGGTGGAAGCGGGAAGATGGCCGGTGCGCGATCCGCGGTCGCTGGCGGCACATTAGCGCGACGGCGGCGCCACATACTCCGTCATTGCGAGGAGCTCTTGCGACGAAGCCATCCAGACTGCCTCAAAGGAAAGACTCTGGATTGCTTCGCTCCTCGCAATGACGAGCAACTACGACTTCCTTCCGCCCCGGCTGAGCAGAAAAACGCCCTGCTCGCCGAACATGTTCCACACCCACCACGGCAGCCGCAGCCGCAGCGGGCGGCCGTAGAGGTCGAGCGCCTCGGCACGCTCCATCTTGACGCCGATGGCATCGCAGAGCTCGACGAAGTCCTTGATGGTGCAGAAGTGGATGTTGGCGGTGTCGTACCAGGTCGCCGGCAGATTGTCGGTGCGCGGCATGTGGCCCCCGATCAGGAGCTGGAGCCGCATCCGCCAGAAGCCGAAATTCGGGAACGAGACGATGGCGCGGCGGCCGATGCGCAGCAGATTCTCCAGCACCACCTTCGGCTGCCGTGTCGCCTGGAGCGTCTGCGACAGGATCACGTAATCGAAGGCGTCATCGGGATAGTTGACGAGGTCGGTGTCGGCGTCGCCCTGCACCACCGCGAGGCCCTTGGCGACGCAGCGGTTGACGCCCTCGCGCGACAGCTCGATGCCGCGCCCGTCGACGCCGCGCGTCTCCAGCAGCTGGAGCAGATCGCCGTCACCGCAGCCGACGTCGAGCACTTTCGATCCGGGCTTGACCATCCCGGCAACCAGCAGATGGTCGGGACGAAACTGGCCGGATGGCTCCGACACGAGGCCGCCGAGCGGCAGCACTTCCTGCACTGACATCCTAGCCCTCCTTGCTATTGAGCCCGCGCGCCTTGCCCGCCGATTCCAGGAAGGCGCGGGAGATATCGAAGAATTCGGGAACGTCGAGCAGGAAGGCATCGTGGCCTCGATCGGTCTCGATCTCGGCGAACGACACCCGTGCGCTCGACGCATTGAGCGCATGCACCAGCGCGCGCGATTCCGAGGTCGGGAACAGCCAGTCGCTGGTGAAGGACACCACGCAGAAGCGCGTCTCGATGCCGGCAAACGCTTTCGCCAGCACGCCGCCATGGTCGCCGGCGATGTCGAAATAGTCCATCGCGCGGGTCAGATAGAGATAGGAGTTGGCGTCGAAGCGCTCGACGAAGGACGAGCCCTGGTAGCGCAAGTAGCTCTCGACCTGGAAGTCGGCGTCGAACGAGAAGGTCGGCAGCTCGCGGTCCTGCATGCGGCGGCCGAATTTCCGGTGCAGCGCGGCGTCCGAGAGATAGGTGATGTGCGCGGCCATGCGCGCCACCGCGAGGCCGCGATGGGGGTGGATGCCCTGATCGGCGTAGGCCCCATTGTGCCAGTCGGGATCGGCCATCACGGCCTGGCGGCCGAGCTCGTGGAAGGCGATGTTCTGCGCCGAGTGCCGCGTCGAGCAGGCGATTGCCAGCGCGGAGTACACGCGCTTGGGATAGGCCGCGGTCCATTGCAGCACCTGCATGCCGCCCATCGAGCCGCCGACGACCGCGAACAACGTATCGATGCCGAGCCGGTCGATCAGCATCGCCTGCGCGCGCACCATGTCGGGAATGGTGATGACGGGGAAATCGAGGCCCCACACCTTGCCGGTCGCCGGATTGATCGAGGCCGGCCCGGTCGAGCCCATGCAGCCGCCGATCACGTTGGAGCAGATGATGAAGTAGTGTTTCGGATCAAGCGGCCGGCCGGGACCGACCAGCGTGTCCCACCAGCCGGACTTGCCGGTGACGGGATGCTCGTTGGCGACGTGCTGGTCGCCGGTCAGCGCATGGCAGATCAGCACCGCGTTGGAGCGATCGGCGTTGAGCTCGCCATAGGTCTGGTAGGCGATCTGGAACGGGGAGAGATCGACACCGCAATCGAGCGGCAGCGGCTGCTCGGCGCCGAACTTCGCGACCTGCGAGCTCGGATGATCCACCTCATGCGACCGGTCGTCGGCACTGATCGCGGGACTCGGTACGGACTTGACGCCAACCATCTGACCATCGACCTCATTTGCGATCGGACTTCAGATCGCAGTGACATCAGGCCATAAAAAACCCGGCCTGAACGATAGGTTCGGCCGGGATCGAAAGCGTCCCCGGCCTGTTTAGCGAGTTTTTTAACGTGGCTGCAAGCCGGCCGGCTCAAATGACCACGGAACAGGCAAAACTTTACTGTCTTGGGCGGTTTTCGTCAAGTCGCGGCCCGGATCGACCGGATTTGCCTCCGTCCGGCCTGCCCAAGAGGCCCTCATTTCTCTTTGCTTTCATCGCCCTGACTGCCTAATCAGGACATTCCCCGCAGCTTCTCAACAGCCTTGTCAGATATGTCCCAACGTCCGCCCGCGCCACCATCGCTCCAGGAATTGCGCAAGGAGATCGACGCGATCGACGAGGGCATGCATCGCCTCTTGATGCAGCGCGGCGACATCATCGACCGCCTGATCCAGGTGAAGCAGACCCAGGAGGTCGGCTCGGCGTTCCGGCCGGCGCGCGAGGCCTCGATGATGCGTGACATCGTGCAGCGCCATCGCGGCATCCTGCCGCTCGACACGGTCGAGAGCATCTGGCGCGTCATCATCTCGACCTTCACCTATGTCCAGGCGCCGTTCTCCGTGCATGCCGACATCTCCGTGAGCGAGCCGGCGATGCGCGATTCCGCGCGCTTCCATTTCGGCTTCACGGTGCCCTACGTCGCGCATTTTAGCGCGCAGGCGGCGGTCGAGGCGGTGGCAAAATCCAAAGGCGATCTGGCGCTGGTCTCTGCGACCTCGAGCCGCACGCCGTGGTGGCTGGAGCTGGAGGCGGAAGGCGCGCCGAAGATCATCGCGCGGCTGCCCTTCGTCGAGCGTGCCGACCATCCGGCCGCGCTGCCGGTGTTCGCGGTCTCGCGGGTCGCCGACAGCGCCTTGGTGACGGAGGTCGAGACCTTCAGCGTGCGTGTGTCGGGGTGGAACGCCGAGGTCGCGCGGGCGCTATCGCCGCTCGCCGAGATCGTGGCGGTGCCCGATACCGCCTTCGACGGCGCGGCGCTGCTGGTCTCGGTCACGAGCGCGACCAGCATCGACAAGATCAAGGCTGCCCTGATCGAGGCGGGAGCCTCGGTGCGCTCGACGGCCCTCGTCGGCAGCCACGCAACGCGCTATACGGTGCCCCCGACCGGGTCGAAATCGTAAGTCACGAGCCGCCCCGCCATTTCCGGAGTTGAAGATGTCCCGCCCCGTGCCGAATCCCGGCATTCTCGATATTGCACCCTACACGCCCGGCAAGAGCCCGGTGCCAGAGCCGGGCCGCAAGGTGTTCAAGCTCTCGGCCAACGAGACGCCGTTCGGGCCCTCGCCCAAGGCGATCGAGGCGTTCAAGCATGTAGCTGATCACCTGGAAGATTATCCGGAAGGCACCTCGCGCGTGCTGCGCGAAGCGATCGGACGCAGCTTTGGGCTCGACCCCAACCGCATCATCTGCGGCGCCGGCTCGGACGAGATCCTCAATCTGCTCGCCCACACCTATCTCAGCCACGGCGACGAGGCGATCTCGACCACCCACGGCTTCCTGGTCTACCCGATCGCGACCATGGCGGTCGGCGCCAAGAACGTCATCGCGCAGGAGACCAACCTCACCTGCAACGTCGACGCGATCCTGAAAGCAGTGACGCCGAAGACGAAGCTGGTCTGGCTCGCCAATCCCAACAACCCGACCGGCACCTATATCCCGTTCGACGAGGTCAAGCGCCTGCGCGCCGGCCTGCCCTCGCACGTGCTGCTGGTGCTCGATGCCGCCTATTCCGATTACGTTTCTCGTAACGACTATGAAATGGGAATCGAGCTCGTCGCCACCACCGAGAACACCGTGGTAACCCACACCTTCTCCAAGATCCACGGCCTCGCGGCGCTGCGCGTCGGCTGGATGTTCGGCCCCGAGCATATCATCGACGCCGTCAACCGCATCCGCGGTCCCTTCAACGTCTCGACGCCGGCGATGTACGCCGCGGTCGCCGCGATCGAGGATACCGCGCATCAGGCGATGTCGAAGCAGTTCACCGAGACCTGGCGCAACTGGCTGACCGAGGAGATCGGCAAGTTCGGACTGAAGGTGACGCCCAGCGTCGCTAATTTCGTGCTGATCCACTTCCCGACCGACAAGGGCAAGACCGCAGACGACGCCGACGCCTATCTCACCAGGCGGGGCCTGGTGCTGCGCGGGCTGAAGAACTACGGCCTGCCGCACGCACTGCGCATGACCATCGGCACCGAGGAGGCCAACCGCCTCGTTGTCGACGCCTTGCGCGACTTCACGGCCGGCAAATGAACGAGGCCGCGCATTTCCCACGCGTCGCGCTGATCGGCTTCGGCCTGATCGGCGGCTCGATCGCGCGCGCTGCGAAGCTCCAGGGCCTGGCCGGGGAGATCGTCGCCACCGCGCGCTCGGAGAAGACGCGTGCGCGGGTGCTCGAGCTCGGCATCGTCGACCGCGTCGTCGCGACCAATGCGGAAGCGGTGAAGGATGCCGACCTCGTCATCCTCTGCATTCCCGTCGGCGCCTGCGGGCCGGTGGCGCAGGAGATTGCGGCGCATCTGAAGCCCGGGGCAATCATCTCCGACGTCGGCTCGGTCAAGGGCGCCATCGTCAGGGACATGGCGCCGCATCTGCCGAAGGCCATTCATTTCGTGCCGGCGCACCCCGTGGCGGGCACTGAACACTCCGGCCCCGATTCCGGCTTCGCGGAGCTCTTTATCAACCGCTGGTGCATCCTCACCCCGCCGGAAGGCGTCGATGCCGAGGCGGTCGCGCATCTGCGCGCGTTCTGGACGGCGATGGGTGCCAAGGTCGAGGTGATGACGCCGGATCATCATGATCTCGTGCTCGCGATCACCAGCCATCTGCCGCATCTGATCGCCTACACCATCGTCGGCACTGCCGACGAATTGCAGCAGGTGACGGAATCGGAGGTCATCAAGTTCTCCGCCGGCGGCTTCCGCGACTTCACCCGCATCGCGGCGTCCGATCCGACGATGTGGCGCGACGTCTTCCTCGCCAACAAGGAAGCCGTGCTGGAGATGCTCGGCACCTTCACCGAGGATCTCGCCAAGCTGACCCGCGCGATCCGCCGCGGTGATGGGGAAGCGCTGTTCGACCACTTCACCCGCACCCGCGCCATCCGCCGCGGCATCGTCGAGATCGGCCAGGACTCGGCGGCCGCGGACTTCGGCCGGCAGCACGGGCAGCTCGGGAAGAAGCCGTAAGCCGACGACTTAGCCCGGACAACGCCCTGTAGCCCGGATGGAGCGCAGCGCAATCCGGGACGGTGCGTGCCGCGTCGAAGAATCCCGGATTTCGCTGCGCTCCATCCGGGCTACGGCACCTCATGACTAGAACGGATAGTAGCGAATCTGCGTCATGACGATGTTCTCGTCGGTCTTCGGTGCACCACCGACGCCGGCGAACGCAAACCGCTGCGTGTAGGAATACTGCACGCCGGCTTTGAGCGTGCCGTAATTGCCCTGATAGATGGTGTCGTAGATTCCGGTTGTGACCTGGCGCACCTCCCTGGTGTTGCCATTGCAGGTCGCGGCCGGCGAGTTCTCGATGCCGCAACCGGTATTGTTGTAGAGCGGATTGCCGTAACCAAAGGGCACGGTGCCGACATTGGCGAAGTTCGCCTTGGCTTTTTCCAGGCCGGCATAGGAATAGACATCGAGGCTTGGCGTCGCGTGCCAGACCAGGCCGGCTGTCGCCGCGGTGATCGTCAGCGGAAGAATGGTGCCGTCCTGAGCCACCGCCGCGTCGGGGAATGGCGTCTGCGTGAAACGCCCGAGCACGCCGTGCGAGCCGTAGAGCTGGAGATCGAGCGTCTTCGGAATCAGCTCGGCGAAGATGTGGCCGCCGAAGCTGCCGGTGTCGTAGGTGTGATTGGCGTCGTTGAAGCGATCGAACAGCTGACGGTAGAGCGCCCAGGCTTCGACATGCAGCTTGTAAGGCCCGAGCCGCGGGTCCCACGCCGCTTTCACCGTGACATCAGGCACCTGGTTCAAGCTGACATTGTTGAGGCTGTTGAAGAAGCTGCCGCCGGGCCCGGTCAGGTTGACCTGGAGGTTCGGATTGAGCACGCCTTGCGGTCCGACGGCAGGTGTGCCGACCGCCGGGACATTGCCGCCGAAGAACGCCGTCTGCGCATTCTCGACCGATGCAGCCAGCTTGAACTCGGGTCCGATGTCCTGCCAGACGCGCACGCCGGGCTGGCGCGCGCCGATGAATCCGGGAACGGATTCGAAGTCGATCACGCCGGGCGCATCGACGCCGCGGGAATCGATGCCAGACTTGCCTGGTGCGTTCAACGACCAGGATTGCCCGGCGAGGACGTGAAGACCGAGATCGCTGCGATAGACCTCGAGGCTGAGCTGCCGCATGCGCGGATTGAACGAGTTGGTCGCGACCGAGCTCGCGGTCTGCGCCGCGCCTTCGAAATCGATTTCGCCGTAGCCGGCAAGGTGCGTGTCGGCATCGACATTGCCTTCGGCGAGCACCGAGAACCTGCTCTGCCGCGCGGAGAAGCGCGTCTCCGGAATGTTGAAGTTGCGGCTCTGCTGATAGGGGATGAAGTTGTAGACCGAGCCGGTGTCGGAGGCCAGATTGCGCGAGCGGTAGATGCCGGTGAGATCGACCCAGCCGCCGAATGTCAGCGTCACGCCCTTGTAGCAAACCTTGCCGGCCGCACATGGATCGACCGGCAGCGCCTTGTACGTTGCCGGCATTGGGGGTGCCTTCGCCTGCGCCTCAACCTGCCGCGTCTTGCGCGCTTCCTGATCCACGCGCTGCTGAAGCGCTTTCAGCTTGGCGTTCAGCGCCTGGATTTCGGTTGTGACATTGTCGTCGGCACGCGCCTCTCCCGAACAGGCAGCAGCGAGCATGCCCAGCATCAGTCCGTAATTGATGATCCGCACTTGAATCTCCCTCCACTCGGGAAGCAGGTTCGTGTCCTCGCGCCGTCTCCGGCGCCTGCATGCTTCCCTGGTGTGGAGTGATTTGAATGAGGCTGCGCTTATTCGCGGCGAGGGACATCTTCTGCATCACGTTTTCCTGACGGTCGTGTTCGGAATATTTTCGCTGGTTCGCCGATCCGCACGCGCGATTGTCGCCATTGTCCAAGGTCACGCGACGACAATGCGCATTGGGCCCGGCCGGGGCACGACCGGGCCCATTCCGCGAACGGGGCAAGCGATGGACGGCGGCTATTTGCCCTTGGTCGCGCGGATCACCGTGGAGCGCGGTGATTTCGACGAGGGGACGGATGCCATCGTCTCCCGCATTGCAGGGTTCGCGAAGCTGCGATCGCCATTCGGATACATCGAGGCGTACGCGGCCGGCTCCTGCATTTGCCATTGCCACTGCGCGAGCGCCGGCGTTGCAAACGCCGCCGAGACGGCAACGGCGGCAACGAACAGTTTGAACTTGGTCATGTTGTCTCTCCTGCCTGGGCGAACCGCATCATCGTGCGGTCGACATGGAGAGAGAGCGGAGATGGCGGCTCGGCATTCCCCGGTGGGCAATCACGATACGGGGAAGGGAGCGTGAGTTCAGCCGGTAGCCCGGACGGAGCGCAGCGCAATCCGGGTTCTTCAATACGACTAGCGCTGCCCCGGATTTCGCTGCGCTCCATCCGGGCTACAAGAATCAATACAGCGGCGGGATCTGGCCGACCTTGACCGGGCCGAGCAGCACCGCGCCGTCGACGAATTTCAACGGAAAGCTTCTCGCCTTCTTGCCTTCCAGCGTGCTCTCGGTGCCGATCGAATTGATGCCGGCGGCAACGCCCGCATTGGCATTCTGCTTGATGACCTTGCCGAGGCCGGGCACGGCGCGGTCGAGTGCGCCGAACAGATTGTTCAGGTCCTGCGACTTCACGCCGGGCGCGACGCGATCGAGGGTTGCCTGCGGCACGCCCTCTTCCAGCATCTTCTCGATGCCGAGCGCCGGGATCACGCGCTCGAGGCCCGTCACCGTCATCTGCAATTCACCATCGAGTCGGCCATTGGCCGAGAGGCCGAGCGTGCCGGCTGCGACCGCGATCATCTCGCCCTGCTGGATCCGCGACTGCACGATCTCGATATGGCCGCCGGCGGCCTGGATCTCACGGAAGCGCTGTGGCCAGGGTTTTGGCGTGAGATCGGAAAGGCCCGTGATCTTCGCCCGCGTGTCGGCCTCGAAGGGCTCGGCCAGCAAGGGATGAACGCCCTGGATGCTGCCCTGCGCGACATGGGCCACGGTCTCGATCACGGGATGATCAGACGGCGATCCATCCGCGAGGCGCCCATGCAGTTCGACCTGCTTGGCGCGCGCGAGCGGTACCTGCACGCTGCCGTCGAGACGGTTGATCGCGGGATCGTCGAACACGATGGAGGCACGGTCCGGCACGGCCGGCAGGCCGACCACGCTGCTGCGGCCCTTGCTCCAGTTCACCACGAAGGTGTTTTGCGTGACGCCATCGGTCAGCGTCGCGGGCGCGGAGAATTCGGCGATGACGCGCTTGGGATCGTAGACCTGGGCGACGACCAGGATGTTGTCGAGCTTCGCGGTGAACGGCGTCTTGCTGGCGTTCTGGGAGACCAGCGCGACGCTGGCACCGGAACACTGGACCTCGAAGCGGAACGGGAAGCCCGCGATCGAGCGCTTGGCGCAATCATAGATGCGGCCGGATTTGGCCTCCTGCGCGCGCCAGGCATCGGCGGCCACTTCCGCCTGTGACGCGGCATAGAACCAGAAGCAGCTCCAAGCGACGGCAAGGATCAGGAGGATAATGGGGGCGATGAAAAGGCCCCAACGAGAACGCCGGCCTGCGGCAACGGTCATATCGGACATGCGGCGACCCTTTGACCCCAGATTTTGTCAAATGTAAGCGAGGTTCGGCCGCGCCGAAAGGCGGAGAATTCGCTTCGCTTGGGGCCGTCATTCTGGTAGCCGTGCCCGAAATGTCCGAAATCACCCTCCCCTCCGTTACCACCGCCAAGGGCGACCTCTGGGTGTTCGGCTACGGCTCGCTGATGTGGCGGCCGGGCTTCGAATTCGAGGAGCGCGTTCCGGCGCGGCTGGTCGGCGAGCATCGCGCGCTCTGCGTCTATTCCTTCGTCCATCGCGGCACGCCGGAGAAGCCGGGCCTGGTGCTCGGGCTCGACCGCGGCGGCGCCTGCCGCGGCATCGCCTTCCGCGTCGCTGAAGAGAACCGCGCCGATGTCGTCGCCTATCTGCGGGCGCGCGAGCAGGTGACGTCGGTCTATCGCGAGGTGATGCGCTCGGTGTGGCTGGAGAATGACGCGCGCGAGCGCGTCTCCGCGCTCGCCTATGTCGTCGACCGCGGTCATGTCCAATATGCCGGGCGGCTGTCGCTCATTGAGCAGCATCGCCACGTCGTCCAGGGGCATGGCCAGTCCGGGGCCAACCGCGACTACGTGACGGCGACGGTGAAGGCGATCGAGGCCGAAGGTTTTCGCGATACGCAATTGCATCAGCTCGCGACCATGCTGCATGGGGACGCGCATTCCCAGCACGCGCCGGCTCCTGCGGAAGATCGAGAGAACCGCTAACTCTCCGACGGCGCGTAGCTCGGCGCCGAACCGATCAGCAGCTCCTGCTCCTTCCGGCCCGCTTCGACGAGGCGGCCGGTCGCGTCCTCGATGGCGGTTTGCACGCGGGAGAGAAACTCGTCCTTGGGCAGCCCCGGCGGCAGCGGATCGAGGAACTCGACCACGAGCGTGCCGGGATAGCGCATGAAAGTGCGGCGCGGCCAGAACAGGCCTGAATTGAGCGCGATCGGCAGGCACTGCACGCCGCAGGACGAGTAGATCTGCGCAAAGCCGGTCTTGTAGTCGGGTGCAGCGCCCGGCGCGCGGCGCGTGCCTTCCGGAAAGATCACGAGCTGCTTGCCGCTGCGGACCGCCTCGCGCGCCCGCCGCGTCATGTCCAGCAGCGCCTTGACGCCGGCATTGCGGTCGATTGCGATCATCCCGGTCTTGACCAGGAACTGGCCGAACACCGGGATCTGCATCAGCTGTCGCTTGAGGATGAAGATCGGGCGATTGAAGAAGCCCGGCAGCACGAAGGTCTCCCAGAACGACTGGTGCTTGGCCACGACCACCAGCGCGCCTTGCGGGATCTTCTCGACCCCGCGGAATTCCACCTTGATGTTGCAGACCACCCGCATCAGGACCAGCGTCGCCTTCGCCCACCATTGCGCGACCGTCAGCATCGCGCGCGGCGGCATCGCGAAGGTCGGCAGCGCCACGATCGCGAGACACACCAGCACGGTGTAGAACAGCACGTTGAAAACGAGCGAGCGCAGGAAAATCAAGAACATCGATGGTCCGTTCAATTGGCCTGTGCCGTGGCGGGCCGCTTCGGCGTCAGGCCTGTTGGCTGCTCCGACATCTCGGGCGAAAGGTCAATCCCGAAATCCTCCAGCCGCACCCGGAGCTCGGCCGCGATATACTTGACATATTCGGACAAGAGCAGCCGCAAGGTGGAGGCCGAGGTCCACCACGGCTCCTCGCGCCATTTGTCGCCGACCACCGCGAACGGGATCAGGGTGGTCTCCGGCATCGCATGCGAGAATTCCACCAGCGCCCGCGGCATATGATAGTTCGAGGTGACCACGATCAGTGATTTGAAGCCGCGCCCCTCGGCCCAGCGCCGGGTCTCCGCCGCATTGCCGCGGGTCGTGAGCGCGGTACGGTCGAGGTCGACGCAGCAGGTCATGAAGGACTGGTTCTCCGGCAGGGTCCGGGAGATGTCGCTCGCCGTCGAGGTCGGATGCACGCCGGAGATCAGGAGCCGCCTGCCGTAGCCGGCCGCCAAAAGCTCCATCGCGTCCGACACCCGCGACGAGCCGCCGGTCAGCACCACGATGCCATCGGCCTTGCGGCTCGGTGCGATCTCGGCGCCGCGCAATTGCGACAGGAACGCAACGAATCCCGCCGCCGCGCAGACGAAGGCAAGCGCGAACGTCGACACCATTGCCGCGCGCAGCCAGCCGCGCGGCAATTTCGGCGATCGATCGTCGGTCGGCGAGGTCATGTGATGTCGGTGATCCCTTCCCCGGATGATTTTAGGACGTTTTGAGGCGAAGTGGAGTCCGCCAGTGCGCTCCCTCGCCCCGCTTGCGGGGAGAGGGTCGGGGTGAGGGGGACTCTCCGCGGGGACGGCGGCAGATGGACTCGTGGAGAGTCCCCTTCACCCGGAATCCGCGCTTTCAGCAAGCTCATCCCTCACGGCTCACTCCACATCATTCAGCGTCGCGAACAGCGTCTGGCGCGAGGCAACCGCGGTGATGGCGCCGATCAGCACCGCCTGCACCGCGAGCACGATGTAGCCGGACGGCCGCAGCGAGAAGGTGCCGAGCAGGGCTGCAAACTGGTCGCCGACCGGCGTGCCCGAAAACCAGCCGGCGATCGACTCGGAGAAGCCGAACACCAGCATGGCGGCGCCGCCGCCAATCACGCCGCCTTCGAGACCCAATCGCAGGAAATGCCGCAAGAAACGGTTGGCAATGTAGCGGTCACCGGCGCCGACGAAGTGCAGGACTTCGACGATCGGGCGGTTCGCCGCCATGGCGCCGCGGGTCGCGAACGAGACCGAGATGATGGTGGCGATGATGACGAGCGCAAGGATGCCGATGCCGGCGAGCACGGTCGCATTGGTCATCGAGCGCATGCGCTCGATCCAGGCGCGGTGGTCGTCGACGCTGGCGCTGGGGGCCACTTGCGTCACGCGGGCGCGCAAGGCGCCGAGATCGAGCGCCGTGCCGGGCTGCACGCGCGCGATGATCATGCGCGGCACCGGCAGATCGTCCATCGACAGCCCGGTGCCGAGCCAGGGCTCGAGCAGCTTGCCGCTCTCATCCTTGCTGAACGGCTTCACCTCGACGATGCCGGCCTGCGCGCGCATGGCCTCGGTCACCGCCGCGGTGTCGCGGTCGAGATCGCGCCCCGTTTGCGGCCGCACCTGAATGGTGATTTCGCTGGCGACGTCCGACTGCCATTCGGCGGCGGAGGCGCTGACCAGCAGCACCGTGCCTGTCGTCATCGACGCCAGGAACGTCATGATGGCGACGACGGCGACCAGCGCGCGGCCATGGATGGAGGCGCGCGGCACGATCGGCGACATGTTGCGCGCCCTCGCGGGGAGCTGCGGACGCTCCTGTCCGAGATCGACCAGCACGCCGCGATCATCGGTCCTATTCATAGACGTGCAACCGTCCCTGGTGCAGCACCAGCCGCCGCGCCTCGTACTGGTCCATCAGGCCGATGTCGTGAGTTGCGATGATGACGGCGGTGCCCGACTTGTTGAGCTCGATGAAGAGCCGCAGCAGGCGGCGGCCGAGCGTCGGATCGACGCTGCCGGTCGGCTCGTCGGCGAGCAACAATTGAGGCCGCGAGATCACCGCGCGCGCGATCGCGGCGCGCTGCTTCTCACCACCGGACAGGATCGGCGGCAGCGCGTCCATGCGCTCGCCGAGCCCGACCCAGCGCAGGAGGTCGATGACCTCCTTGCGATAGCTCGACTCGCTGCGCCCCATGACGCGGAACGGCAGCGCGACGTTCTCGTAGGTCGTCATGTGGTCGAGCAGGCGGAAATCCTGGAGCACGATGCCGATGCGCTTGCGCAAATCCGCGATCTCGTCCTTGCCGAGTTGCGAGATATCATGGCCAAACAGATTGACGAGGCCGCGCGTCGGCCGGTGCGACAGGAACAACAGGCGCAGCAAGGAGGTTTTGCCGGCGCCGGACGGCCCGGTGAGGAACTGGAACGAATGCGCCGGGATCTGGAAGTTGAGGTCGCGCAGGATCTCCGGCCCCAGACCGTAACGCAATCCGACATTTTCGAACCGAACCAAGTTCAGCTCCGTTCGAGAGGGGGCCGCGCCGCGGCACCCTGCCACACGCAATCAACGGGTTTTGCGACCGTTATGGTTTCCGGTTCGTTAACGGTCGCCCTGTAGCATTCGGGCTGCCCGGCTCTCCTCGACCGGGGCATCATCAAGACCAGTCCGTGCATCAAGGCTCGCCCATGCATATCGTCTGCCCCCATTGTACGACATCCTACGCCATCAAGCTCGCGAGCCTGGGGGCAAACGGGCGGACGGTCCGCTGCTCCCGCTGCAAGGAGACCTGGGTCGCCCATGCCGAGGATGCCATCGAGGAGGCATCCGTCCCGGCCATGGCCGCGGCCAGCCAGACTGACGACCAGTCCGACCTCGCCGCGGAGTGGAACTCCTACGCCAAGGACGACGGAGCCGCCGACACGCCGGTTGTCGACAGCCCCTCGATCGCCAGCGACTGGCCGGCCGAGGACGCCAGCGAGATCGAGGACAAATGGTCGGCGGCAGCCCGGGCCGCCGAGGAGGAAGTCGTCGGCGCACAGCACCAGTCCTGGTTCCGCAGCCTTTTCGGCAGCCGCCGCGGGGCAAAGGTACGACGCCAGACCCCCACGGTGGCGCCGCGAAAATCGCATTTCGGCCTGCCGACCGCCTGCGCCGCCATGGGCGCGCTGGTCATCGCCCTGGTCGTCTGGCGCGGCGACATGGTGCGGCTGCTGCCGCAGACGGCGGCCTTCTACAAGCTGGTCGGCCTTGACGTGAATTTACGCGGGCTGGCCTTCAAGGACGTCAAGCTCTCCAGCGAGACGGTGGACGGTAAGCAGGTGCTGGTGATCGAGGGCGTCATCGTCGGCCTGGGCAAGAAGGCCCTCGATATCCCGCGGCTGCGCTTTGCGGTGCGCGACGCCCAGGGCGCGGAGATCTATGCCTGGAACACCGTGCTGGAGCAGACCGTGCTGCAACCCGGCGAGCGCGCCTTCTTCCGCTCGCGCCTGGCCTCGCCGCCGCCGGAGGGCCGCAATATCGACGTTCGCTTCTTCAACCGGCGCGACATCGCCGGCGGCAGCGTATAATCAGGCTTGCAGGGTCACGGGAGCGTCATCCCAGGGTTGGTCTCATGCCGAAAGTTCTGATCGCCGACGACGAGGATTCGATGCGCCAGCTGGTGGCGCGCGCCATCGCCATGGACGGCCACGAGACCGTCACCGCGCAGGACGGCGCCGAGGCGCTGGAGATCCTGACCCGCGAGGACGGTGCGTTCGATCTGCTGCTCACCGACATCCAGATGCCCGTGATGGACGGCATCGCGCTGGCGCTGTCCGCCGCGCGCGATTTCCCTGACCTCACGATCTTGCTGATGACCGGCTTCGCCGACCAGCGCGAGCGCGCGTCCAATCTCAATGCGCTGGTGCACGACGTCGTGACAAAGCCGTTCTCGGTCGCAGACATCCGCACCGCCGTGGCGGACGCGCTGGCGGCGAAGAAGACGTAACCGCGGCAGAGCGAGCCAAACACTCCGCTGTCATGCCCCGGCTTGACCGGGGCATCCAGTACGCTGCGGCCTCTCGGCTCAATCACTGCTGTCTCTGGAATACTGGATCGCCCGGTCAAGGCCGGGCGATGACACCGGAGGTGTCCTCTAAAAATCCTTCAGCAGCCGCTCGATGTAATCGAGCTCGATCTGCGGGCGCGAGGGATCGCCGAGGCGACGGCGGAGCTCTTCGAGGATGCGGCGGACGCGCTGGGCGTCGATCTCGCCGGGGATCTTGACCGTGTAATCGTCGCTGAACTCGCGGCCGTGAAGCGGACGGCCGAGCGGATCGGTCTGATTGCCGCCGCTCTGCTGGCGGCCGGCACGGTTGCCGGGGCCATCGCCCTGCCCGTCGCCATCGCCCTGCTGCATCGCTTCGGCCATCTTCTGAGCGCCCTTGCGCAAGGCATCGAGCGCCTTGCCCTGCGAGTCCACGGCGCCATCCGCGTTGCCCTCGCCGAGCTTCGAGCCGGCATCGCCCATGGCGCCGTCGGCGGAATCCAGACTGCCGTCGTCGTCGCCCTGGTCGTCGCCGTCCTGATCGCCATTCTGGCCGGACTGTCCCTGCTCGCCTTGCTGGCCCTGCTGGCCTTTCTGACCCTGCTGCTTCTGGCCCTTTTGCCCCTTCTGCGTCAGGCCGCGCTTGGCGAGCTCGTCCTGGAGCTTCTTCAGGCGGTCGCGCAGCGCCTGCTGGTCCTGCTGGAGGTCCGACATCGACTGGTCGCCCTGCTGCTTGCCGCGCGAGCGGTCACGCCGCGAATCCTGGCCCTGCTTGAACGTCTTGTCGCGCAATTGCTGCTGCTTGCGGATCATGTCGCTGAGCTCGTTCAGCGCCTGCTCCATCTCGCTGTCGCCGGATTGTCCCGGCTGCGCCATCTGGAGATTTTCCATGATCTGCGCGAGCTGCTCGAGCATGCGCTGGGCGGCCTCTTTGTTGCCTTCGCGCGCCGCCTTCTCGATCTGCTTCAGGAGTTCGTCGAGATCGCGTTGCGTGATGACGGAACGATCGCGATTGGAGGACTGGCTCCGTTCCGTCGCCCGCTTGTACTCCTCGAGCTTCTGAATGGCATCGGATTGATTGTTCAGGCTCTTGCCGGATTCCTTCTGCCTGAGGCTGTCGCCGGAATCCTGCATTGCCTTTTCGGCGCCATCGAGCAGCGCATCGACATCCTGATCCTGCTGGGCCGCGACGGGCGAGATGCCTCCCCCCAGCAGGAAGGCGAGGCAGGCGATCGCGATCGCCTTCAGGACTGGCACGCGCGCTAGCTTCCGCATTTACGGTCTCGCGTAAACTGGTTGGCCCCGTCGTTGCCCGCCTTGGCCCGGTTGTTCGCCGACTTCCGATAGGCCTGAAGCTGCTCGCGCAACGCATCCTGCTGCTTCGCGAGCTCTTCAAGCTGCTCGGGCGTGGCGTTCTGGGTTTTCTGTTTCAGTTCGACGGACTTGTCGAGGATGAGCTGGACTTCGGCGGGGAACGGCTGCCGGGGCCCGAGCGGATTCTGCTCGGCGCGCCGGGCGAGATCGCGCACCTTGCCCGCCATGGCTTCGCGCAGCTTCTGCGTCAGTACCCTGATCTCGTCCTCGCTGGCGCCGCGTTCCAGCGCCCGCTTGAGCGCGTCCTGGGCCCCGCGCAGCGCGGCGTTGACGCTACCGGCGACACCGTCGTCCTCGATGGTGACCGAGAACGCCCACATGCTCGCCACCACCTCGCGCAGCGCGTCGTCGGTGCGCGCAGCCTCGAGCTGCGACGCCAGGCTGCGCAGGCCGAGATAACAGCCGGCATCCGGCGTGAACAATTCGGGCGCAATCATCAGCGCGTCGAGCGCAGCGTAGACGTCGGAGTTCCTGTTGGCGTCGAGCGCGAGGATGCGGCGCTGCTCGATCAGCGCGCGCGCGAGCGAGTTGGTGAACAGCCGCTCCGGCAGGCGCATGTTGAAGGGCTCGCTCTTCGCCTCATTGCCGGCCTCGTCCTTGGCGGTGAGCGTCAGCGTCACGTCGGCGCCGGCATAGGGGTCTTCGCTGAGATCCTTCACCGTCTGGCCGACGCCATTCCGGGTCCGCGCATTCGGCAGCACCAGCGGGAATTGCGGCGGCGGGAACAGCGGCCGCGCGGCGGGCTTGGTATCGCCCTCCTTCGCGGCGTCCTTGCCAGCGTCGGCAGCGCGCAGGCCGATCTGCGCTTCGGCGCCGGTGACGCCGTAATCGTCCTCGATCTTGTAGGACAGCTGGAGCCCGCCGCGGGCCTGGCGCTCCGGATCCTTGGCGAGCGCGATCGTCGGCGGGCGGTCCGGCGTCGCCGCAAACGCCCATTGCGGCTGGCCGGAGGGCGCACGGACATGCGCGGTGCCGTCGCCGGTGATGGCGAAATGCTTTTCGTTGGTGCCCTTGGGCGTGGCTTCCGCGGGGGCGACCTCCTTGAGGCCGCCGGAGACGACGACGTCCAGACTGCCGCCCGAGGAGCGCACGATCAGGGTCGAGCCGGCGGGGACGGCGAGCGGACCGGAGGCCGGCAGCGCCGCGGCCTCCTTGTTGGCGGCCGACAGGATCACCGGCGGCTTGCCGGTGTAGAGCGGCGGCGTGACCCAGGCATCGACGCGAATATTGGTCGGGGCCAGCACGCCGTTCCAGTCGAAGGCAGCCCCCAGCCGCATCGCACGCTCATCGCCGGCGGCGAAAAAGGTCGCAACCAGCAACACCATGACCAGCGCGCGCAACGCCCAGGGATCGTGCAGAGCTAGCCGCGGCTGCGGCAGACCGGCACGGATGCGCTTGAGCGAGGCCAGCGTGCGCTCGCGCTGCGCCTGCCACAGCGCCTTGGCGATCGGGTCCTGCGAGGTCAGCGTGTCCGTGAGCGTGGTGGCCGGGCGGTGACGAATGCCGGAGCCGCGGTCGAGCCGGCTCAAGGCTTCCTCGCGGCTCGGCCAGCGGAAGCGAATCAGCGGGAACAGCGCGGCGATCGCAACACCGGCGAAAACGACGAGACCGATGGCACGGGCGAGGAACGGCAGCGCCAGCCAGAGCCCGGCCCAGGACACCACCAGGAACAGGCCAACGACCGTCAGCAGCCGCGCCAGAATCGGCCAGGCACGCTCCCACGCGATGGCATAGATGGCCCGATCGAGGGCCTGCGCCAGCTTCAGCCGCGACAGAGCGTCGCCATCGCGGATCGGGTCTGACGGGTCGGGGGTGACGCCGTTCAATCAACTCTCCAGGTTGCCCGGTAGAGTGGAGCGTACCACAACGGCAGCACTGAGGCATCCGTTCCTGTACGGGAGAGCCCCCTTTTCCCGCATAACACGAGGACGTGACTGGCCCGCCGCAAGCCCGTAATTTCCGCGCCGCCACCTGAGGAAAATGCAAGGGAAATAGAGGAACGCCATGGACAAGAAGATGCACGACAAGGGCCTGGAAGTCCGCAAAGCGGTGCTGGGGGAAGCCTATGTCAACAACGCCCTGAAGAACGTCGACGACTTCAACCGCCCGTTCCAGGAGATGCTCAACGAATATTGCTGGGGCACGGTGTGGGGCCGCGAGGAGCTGCCGCGCAAGACCCGCAGCATGCTCAACATCGCGATGATCGCGATCCTCAACCGCCAGCACGAGTTTCGCGCGCATCTGAAGGGCGCGCTCACCAACGGCGTCAGCCGCGACGAAATCCGCGAGATCCTGATGCAGGTCGCGATCTATGGCGGCATGCCCGCCGCCGTCGACAGCTTCCGCATCGCGCGCGAGGTGTTCGCGGAGATCGACGGCAAGGCGTGAGCCGAACCAACCGCTCTCAATTGTATCACTCCGTCATTGCGAGCGAAGCGAAGCAATCCAGAGATGTTTCTCCGGAGACAGTCTGGATTGCTTCGTTGCTTCGCTCCTCGCAATGACGATCGGGAGGAAACAGGATTATGGACATCGGATTCATCGGCCTCGGAAACATGGGTTTCCCGATGGCACGGCGCTTGATCGAGGCGGGACACAGGCTGGTCGTGTTCGATACGCGCAAGGAGGTCACGGACAAGCTCGTGGCGCGCGGGGCGAATGCTGCGTCGTCGCCGAAGGACGTCGCCGACCAGGTCGAGACCGTCATGGCGAGCCTGCCTTCGCTGCAGGCATCGCTCGAGGTCGCCACCGGCGCGAACGGCGTCATCGAGGGCAGCCGTGCAAAGCGCTTCATCGATCTCTCCACCGTCGGCTCGACCATGGCGACCAGGATTCACGGCCTGCTGGCCAGGCGCAACATCGTGCAGATCGACTGCCCCGTCTCCGGCGGCGTCGGCGGCGCCGAGAAGGGCACGCTGGCGGTGATGGTGTCGGGACCGAAAGCGGAGTTCGAGCTGCTCAAGCCTGCGCTCGACGTGATCGGAAAAGTGTTCTTCATCGGCGAGAAGCCCGGCGCGGCGCAGACCATGAAGCTCGCCAACAATTTCCTCTCGGCCACCGCGATGGTCGCGACGTCGGAGGCGGTGGTGATGGGCGTGAAAGCCGGGCTCGATCCCGCCGTGATGATCGACGTCATCAATGCCGGCTCCGGCATGAACACCGCGAGCCGCGACAAGTTTCCGCGCTCGGTGCTGCCGCGCAGTTTTGATTTCGGCTTCGCGACGGGGCTGATGGTGAAGGACGTGCGGCTGGCGCTCGAGGAGATGAAATCCCTCGGCCTGTCGATGGAGGTCGCGGATGCGGTCGGGCGGTTGTGGGAGACGGTAATAGCTGCGGAAGGCGCCGCCTCCGATTTCACCGCGGCGATCAAGCCGATCGAGAAGAGGGCGGGCGTCGTTGTCGGCGGGAAGATGGGCGGCCCTGCAGGGAAGTAGCGCCTAACCATTGCTCCCGCAGCCCTCGCAACCGACGCGCGAGGCCGCCGGCTGTTTCGCGACGCGACGATTCATCCTTGAGTTGCATTCGTTGTGGGCTATCCTGTCCTCGCTACAAGCCTGCAAAAAAATCGGGAGGACAGAATGAAGCGTCATCGACACTTACTTGTCGGTGCGACCATGGCCCTGTTTGCCTGCGTCGCGATCACCTCGCCAGCCATGGCGACGGCGTGCACCAATCTTCGATCCCTGCAACTCCAGCACGCGGTGATCAATTCGGCGGACGACAATACGACCGGCACCTTCGTGCCGCCTGGCGCGAGCCCGATCACCGGCCTTCCCGCTTTCTGCCGCGTCACCGCAACCCTGATTCCCAGCTCGGATTCCAGCATCAGGATCGAGGTCTGGCTGCCTGAAAGCACGTGGAACGGCAGGTTCCTCGGCACCGGCGGCGGCGGCTTCCAGGGCGTGATCACCTACAACGAGCTCGCGATCGGCATCCAGGCCGGCTTCGCCGCGACCAACAGCGATCTCGGCACCGGATCGTCGGGTTGCAACCCGCTGTTCTGCGGCTCGGCCGGCAACATGGGCAACCCGCTCGCCATCCAATTCGGCGATCCCGCGAGCCCCTCGACTGGCCTGTTCGGGCATCCCGAGCGAATCAAGGATTTCGGCTATCGGGCGATCCACCTGATGACCGAGCGGGGCAAGGAGATCGCCAACGCGTTCTACGGGCAGCGGCCGCAAAGGGCCTATTTCGCCGGCTGCTCCACCGGCGGCCAGAACGCCCTGATGGAGGCCCAGCGCTTTCCGCACGATTATGACGGCATCCTTGCCGGCGCTCCCGCCTTCAACCGCACCCACCTGCACATGGCAGGCCTCTATGGCTGGCAGAACGCGCATGCGAGCCCGGGCCGCTTCATCCAGGCCGGCCAGATGACGCTGATCAATCAGGCCGTGCTCAAGCAATGCGTCGGCCAGGACGGCGGCGCCAAGACCGATCAGTTCCTGACTGATCCGCGCGATTGTCATTTCGATCCGAAGGTCCTGCTCTGCAAAGGCGGCAGCGTGCCGCCTGCATGCCTGACCTCCGATCAGGTCACGACCATGCAGCGATATTACGCCGGCACGATCGACCCCGTGAACGGGCAGATCATCAATCCCGGCTCGCAGCGCGGCAACGAGACCGACGACATTCTCGCCCTTGGCCTCGCGTTCCAGGAGCGACTGCCTGAGCCGGCCTTTGACGGGCTGTTCTACTGGGTGTTCGGCCCGAGCTTCGGCTACCCCTCGAGCCCAACCAACTTTGCCAATTTCGATTTCCACCGCGACATCGACAAGGTGGACGATCAGCTTGCCGCGGTGCTCAACGCAACCAGCACCGATCTCGGCGAATTCAGGGGGCATGGTGGCAAGCTGCTGATGTACCACGGCTGGGCCGACCCGCTGATCCCGTCACAGAGCAGCATCAACTACTTCCTCGCGCTGGTGGGAAATGAAGGCCAGGGCTTCCCGCAAGAGTTCCAGCAGGCCAGCTTCTTCGATCATGACCACGGCAATCCGGCACTGCGGCGGACCCAGAGCTACACGCGCCTGTTCATGGTGCCCGGCATGTATCACTGCTCCGGCGGGCCCGGCCCCAACACGTTCGATGCGCTGACGCCGCTGGTCAAATGGGTCGAGGCCGGCGTCGCGCCGGACACGATCCTCGCCACGAAATTCGTGGCCGATACACCGCCCGCGGTCCAGATGACGCGACCGCTCTGCGTCTTCCCGAAGGTCGCGAAGTACAACGGCAGCGGCGACACCAACAATGCGGCGAACTTCACCTGCGTCACCGACGAGAACGATTTTAACCAGAAGCCGGCTCCGAAATACGGGCCGTGACGAACAAGAAACGCCGGCGAGCATGTGCTCGCCGGCGTCTTGTCCGTCAATCGCTCACAGCCACGGCGCCGGCGTGTCCATCGCAATCAGCTGCTCGACCTCGATGCGCGGGCGCACCACTGCGTATTGGTCGCCCTTCACCAGCACCTCGGGCACCAGCGGCCGGGTGTTGTAGGTGCCGGCCTGCACGGCGCCATAGGCGCCCGCGGTCATGATGGCGAGGAGATCGCCCGGCTTCGGCGTCGGCAGCGCGCGATCCAGCGCGAGATAATCGCCGGTCTCGCAGACCGGGCCGACCACGTCGGCCGTGATGGTGGCGGCATCCTTCGCCGGCTGCGTCACCGGCAGGATGTCGTGATGCGCCTCGTACAGTGTCGGGCGAATGAGGTCGTTCATCGCGGCATCGATGATGACGAAGTTCTTGCCGTCGCCGTGCTTCACATAAATCACCTTGGCGACGAGAATGCCGGCATTGCCGACGATCATGCGGCCCGGCTCGAACATCAGCGTGCAGCCGAGATTGTGGCTGACGCGCTTGACCATGGCGGCATAGGCGTCGGGCGCCGGCGGCGCCTCGCGGTCCATGTAATAGGGAATGCCGAGGCCACCACCGAAATCGACGTGGCTGATGTCGTGGCCGTCGCTGCGCAGCGTCTGCACGAATTCGGAGAGGATGCGGAACGCCGTCTCCATCTTGGAGAGATCGGTGATCTGGCTGCCGATATGCACGTCGGTGCCGGTCACCTTGATCCCGGGCAGCTTCGCGGCCCGCGCATAGACCTCGCGGGCATGCGCGAGCGGGATGCCGAACTTGTTTTCGGACTTGCCGGTCGAGATCTTCGCGTGCGTGCCGGCATCGACGTCAGGATTGACGCGGATAGAGATGCGCGCGGTCTTGCCCATCTCGGTTGCAAGGCGCGACAGCAATTCGAGCTCCGGCTCGGATTCGACGTTGAGGCAGAGGATGTCGGCGGCGAGCGCGGCACGCAGCTCGGTCTCGGTCTTGCCAACGCCGGAGAACAGGATCTTGCTGGCGGGAATGCCCGCCGCCAGTGCGCGCTTCAATTCACCGCCCGAGACGACGTCGGCGCCGGCGCCGAGCCTTGCCAGCGTACGCAGCACCGACTGGTTCGAGTTCGCCTTCATGGCGTAGCAGACCAGCACCTTCTCGCCCGCGAAAGCATCGGCGAAAACACGGTAATGCCGCTCAAGTGTCGCGGTCGAATAGCAATAGAACGGCGTGCCGACGGTTGCGGCCAGCTCGGACAGGCTCACCGCCTCGGCGTGCAGCACGCCGTTGCGATAGTCAAAATGGTTCATGGCGTTGGCTCAGTTGCCCCAGCCTATTTGCCGGGTTTTTCGTCCAGGAGCGGGTCGAGGATAAACGATTTCTTCCTGCCCTTGGGCGCCGCCGGCGCGGCATCCGCACCATAGGTGGGGTTGAACACGCTCGGCGTCTTCTGGGCTTCGGTCTCGGTGTCGGTCGGCGCGGCAATGTTGGCCGTGGACGCGCTGGAGGCGGTCGGCGGCAGATCCAGCGGGCCTTTGCGGCCGCAGCCGGCCAGCGCGAGCGCGCTCAGACTCAAGACAATGATGGCCCACCCCGAGCCGGCCGGGCGAAACTTTGACGTCACGACGAAATCCCCACTACGCGGGCCGCACCATACAGAGATTGGCGCGCTCTGGCGAGAGCCGGATGGCTATGAAACATAAGCGAAATTTTGCCCTCAGCCCTATTTCCGCTCTTTTTCCAGCCGCTTCGCCCAGGCCTTGGCCTGCGACGCCACGTTCTTCGGCGCGGTGCCGCCAAAGCTGGTCCGGCTCTTCACCGACGATTCGACCGAAAGCACGCCGAGCACGTCCTTGGTGATTTTCGGCTCGATCGCCTGCATCTCCTTCAACGGCAGCTCGTGCAGGGCCACGCCGCCCTCGGCGGCCTTGGCCACGATACGACCGGTGACGTGGTGAGCGTCGCGGAATGGCATCTTCAGCGTCCGCACCAGCCAATCGGCGAGATCGGTTGCGGTAGCATAGCCCTCGCCCGCGGCGGCTTTCATCTTCGCTTCGTCGGGCTCGAGGTCGCGGACCATCCCGGTCATGGCGCGAATCGCCAGCGACAGTGCGGCAAAGCCCTCCATGGCGCCCTGCTTGTCCTCCTGCATGTCCTTTTGATAGGCGAGCGGCAGGCCCTTCATGACGATCAGCAGACCATTGAGCGCGCCGATGACGCGGCCGGTCTTGGCGCGCACGAGCTCGGCAGCGTCGGGATTGCGCTTCTGGGGCATGATCGAGGAGCCCGTGGTGAACTTGTCGCTGAGCCGGATCAGGCCGACCAGCGGCGAGGTCCAGATCACGATCTCCTCGGCAAAACGCGACATGTGCACGGCGCAGATCGAGGCCGCCGACAGCGTCTCCAGCACGAAGTCGCGATCGGAGACCGCATCGAGCGAGTTCGCCATCGGGCGGTCAAAGCCGAGCGCCTTCGCGGTGGCGTGACGGTCGATCGGGAACGAGGTGCCGGCGAGCGCGGCGGCGCCGAGCGGGGATTCATTGAGCCGCTTGCGTGCGTCCTGGAAACGGCCGCGGTCGCGCGCGGCCATCTCGACATAGGCCAGCAGATGGTGACCGAATGTCACGGGCTGCGCGGTCTGGAGATGCGTGAAGCCGGGCATCACGGTCGCTGCATGCTCGAGCGCACGATTGACCAGCGCCGCCTGGAACGCGGCAAGCGCGGCATCGGTCTCGTCGAGGACGTCGCGGACGTAGAGACGGAAATCGGTCGCGACCTGGTCGTTGCGCGAGCGCGCGGTGTGCAGGCGCCCGGCGGCCGGGCCGATCAGCTCGGACAGGCGACTCTCGACGTTCATGTGAATGTCTTCGAGCGCGCGCTTGAACGCGAAGCCGCCCTTGCCGATCTCTGACAAAATCGTGTCTAGACCCTTGCCGATATTTTTCGCATCAGAGGTCGTGATGATGCCCTGGCTGGCCAGCATCGCGGCGTGGGCCTTGGACGCGGCAATGTCCTGGGCAAACAGGTGACGATCGACGTCGATGGAGACGTTGATCTCTTCCATGATCTCGTCGGGACGTTCCGAGAACCGGCCGCCCCACATCTTGTTGCTCATGATCCCCTGCTCGCGCCTTGCCTTGCCGCAAATTTGCTGGCCGCAGCCAGCCGTATTAAGAGGCCTCTGATAGCCATATCTGCGACCGGATGACAAACGATATGCTCGACAAGACGCCCTCCGCCACGCGCCGGATCCCCATCGTCATCGCCACCGTGGTGGTCGGCGGGCTGGCGGGCTTTGCCGCGCTGTACGGGCTGGGCCTGAGCCGGGCGCCCTCAGGCGATCCGACCTGCAAGCCGGCGGTCGCAACGGCCCAGAAAATCGCCCCGCTCGCCCATGGCGAGGTCGCCGCCCTGACCATGGCGAGCGCCCCCCTGAAGCTGCCCGATCTCAGCTTTGAGGATGCCGACGGCAAGCCGAAAAAGTTGTCCGATTTCCGCGGCAAGACGCTGCTGGTGAACCTCTGGGCCACCTGGTGCGTGCCGTGTCGAAAAGAGATGCCGGCGCTGGACGAGCTTCAAGGCAAGCTTGCGGGCCCGAATTTCGAGGTGGTGGCGATCAATATCGACACCCGCGATCCCGAGAAGCCCAAGACTTTCCTGAAGGAAGCCAATCTCACCAGGCTCGGCTATTTCAACGACCAGAAAGCCAAGGTTTTTCAGGATCTTAAGGCGATAGGCCGGGCGCTGGGCATGCCGACTTCGGTGCTGGTCGACCCGCAGGGATGCGAAATCGCGACGATCGCGGGGCCGGCGGAATGGGCAAGCGAGGACGCGCTCAAGCTGCTCCGGGCCGCGACCGGCAAGGCCGCCGCGTCGCTTTAGCGTGGTTCAGGCGGTGACGTTGAGGTTGCCGCCGACGCCGGCGCCGACATTGGCGAGCGAGGGCTGACCGGCGCCGAGCAGCGTCAAGACGGTGGATTTCTCCATGTCCATGTTCTGTTTCGTCAGCGTCGCCGCAATATTCGACTGTAGCGCGCCTTGCTGAGCGGCCAGCATGGTGCTGACCATAGCCATCATGTCCATTACGCGAACCCTCGTACCGGCCGTAACCTAGACGCGAGGGGTTAACGCGACATGAATTGTCACAGTGCCGTAGGGCGAGCAGCGCTCCGCGCTGCGTCCGGGGCACGAGAGATCTTACCTGGTGGGAACCGGCTTGGCGCCGCGATAATCGTAAAAGCCGCGCTGGGTCTTGCGGCCGAGCCAGCCGGCCTCGACGTATTTCACCAGCAGCGGGCACGGGCGGTACTTGGAGTCGGCAAGCCCCTCGTGCAGGACCTGCATGATCGAGAGACAGGTATCGAGGCCGATGAAATCGGCGAGCTCCAGCGGGCCCATCGGATGGTGGGCGCCGAGCTTCATCGCCGCGTCGATCGCCTCGACGTTGCCGACGCCTTCGTACAGCGTATAGATCGCCTCGTTGATCATCGGCAGCAGGATGCGATTGACGATGAAAGCCGGGAAATCCTCGGAGACCGCGACCTGCTTGCCGAGCTTGGCGACGAATTCCTTGGACGCCTCGAAGGTCGAATCATCGGTGGCGATGCCGCGGATCAGCTCGACCAGCTCCATCAGCGGCACCGGATTCATGAAGTGAATGCCGATGAAGCGCTCGGGCCGGTCGGTGGCCGCGGCAAGGCGGGTGATCGAGATCGAGGACGTGTCGGAGGCGACGATCGCCTCGGGCTTCAACACGGCGCAGAGCTCGTGAAAGATCTTGCGCTTGACCTCTTCCTTCTCGACCGCGGTCTCGATCACGAGATCGCAATCGGCGAGGTCGTCGAGCTTTTCGCCGAGCTTGATACGCGCCATCGCCTTGGACTTGTCGTCCTCGGAGACGGCCTTCTTGGAGACCTGGCGCGCCAGATTGCCGTTGATGGTGGCCATGCCCGACTTGAGACGATCGGCCGAGATGTCGTTGAGCACCACGTCGAAGCCGGCGAGCGCCGCAACATGCGCGATGCCGTTGCCCATCTGCCCCGCGCCGATCACGCCGACCTTCTTGATCACTGCCGCCATAATGTCATCCACCGGAACGGCGCGCTTACCGCGCCCTGCCTATCCCCGAAGCCGGGAGCCCCGATTTAATCAGAACCTTGGCTCGAAACCTAGATTGGATCGCTCCCCTGGCGTGCCCCACGCCAAAGAAAACGCCTCGAAAAAGAAAAACCGGCCGGAGTTTATACCTCCGGCCGGTGTTTTGTACGGCTTTTACTTGCCGAGCTTGCCGAGTTCGGCGGTCAGCTCCGGAACCGCCTGGTAGAGGTCGGCGACCAGGCCATAATCGGCGACCTGGAAGATCGGCGCGTCCTCGTCCTTGTTGATCGCGACGATCACCTTGGAGTCCTTCATGCCGGCCAGATGCTGGATCGCGCCGGAAATGCCCACCGCGACATACAGCTCGGGGGCCACGACCTTGCCGGTCTGGCCGACCTGCCAGTCGTTCGGCGCATAGCCGGCGTCCACTGCCGCGCGCGAGGCACCGACGCCGGCGCCGAGCTTGTCGGCGAGCGGCTCGATGTACTTGGCGAAGTTTTCGCGGCTCTGCATGGCACGGCCGCCGGAGACGATGATCTTGGCCGAGGTCAGCTCGGGACGGTCGCTCTTGGCGACTTCCTCGCCGACGAAGGACGACAGGCCGGGATCGGCCGCGGCCTGAACGCTCTCGACCGGCGCGCTGCCGCCTTCACCCGCAGCAGCGAAGGTGGAGGTGCGCACCGTGATGACCTTCTTGGCGTCCTTCGACTTCACCGTCTGGATGGCGTTGCCGGCATAGATCGGGCGCTCATAGGTGTCGGGAGCGACGACCTTGATGATCTCAGAGACCTGCATCACGTCGAGCAGGGCCGCAACGCGCGGCATCACGTTCTTGAAGCGCGAGGTCGCGGGCGCGACGATCGCGTCATAGGATGGGGCCAGCGAGACGATCAGCGCGGCGAGCGGCTCGGCTAGATCGTGCGCGTAAGCGTCGCCCTCGGCGAGCAGCACCTTCTTGACGCCGGCGAGCTTGGCGGCAGCATCCGCTGCGGCCTTGGCGTTCTGGCCGGCCACCAGCACCTCGACGTCCGCGCCGAGCGCGGCCGCCGCGGTCAGGGCCTTGTTGGTCGCATCCTTCAACGACGCATTGTCGTGTTCGGCAATCAGCAGCGTGGTCATCAGAGCACCCCGGCTTCGTTCTTGAGTTTCGACACCAACTCGGCGACGTCCTTGACCTTGACTCCGGCCTTGCGGCCCGCCGGCTCAGTCGTCTTGAGAACCTCGAGGCGCGCAGCGATATCGACGCCGTAATCGGCGACGGTCTTCTCCGCGATCGGCTTCTTCTTCGCCTTCATGATGTTGGGCAGCGAAGCGTAGCGCGGCTCGTTGAGACGGAGATCGGTGGTGACGATCGCCGGTCCCTTCAGCTTCACGGTCTGCAAGCCGCCGTCGACTTCGCGGGTGACCTCGAAGTCAGAACCTTCGACTTCGAGCTTCGAGGCGAAGGTCGCCTGCGACCAGCCGAGCAGCGCGGCCAGCATCTGGCCGGTCTGGTTCGAGTCGTCGTCGATCGCCTGCTTGCCGAGGATGATGAGGCCCGGCTGCTCTTCGTCAGCGACCTTCTTCAGGATCTTGGCGACGGCGAGCGGCTCGACGGCGCCCTCGGCCTTCACCAGGATGCCGCGATCGGCGCCCATGGCAAGACCGGTGCGGATCGTCTCGGAGGCCTGTGCCGGTCCGATGGAGACCACCACGACTTCGGTCGCCTTGCCGGCTTCCTTCAGGCGCAGCGCTTCCTCGACCGCGATTTCATCGAACGGGTTCATGGACATTTTGACGTTGGCGAGTTCGACGCCCGATCCATCGCCCTTGACGCGGACCTTGACGTTGTAATCGACCACCCGCTTTACCGGCACCAAGACCTTCATCGATCCTCTTTCACTTAATTTGGGAGGGGGGTTGTTCAACTGGCGCGGAACCTAAAGGCCTGATCCGGCCCGGTCAACGCGCGACAGGGCCAAATTTTAGACCTTGGAAATACCGGGCTCAATGGGCGATCTCAGGGGTCAGCGATTCTGGCCCGGAACCCAGAGCACATCGCCGGCCCCGTTATGGTTGGCGGCACGGCTGGCCACGAACAGGAAGTCCGACAGGCGGTTCATATACTGGATGCCAGCGCTACCAACGGTCTCGCCAGGCCGGGCCGCCAGTTCCACCATCAGGCGTTCCGCCCTGCGGCATATCGTGCGGGCAACGTGGAGGTAGGCGGCGGCCGGCGTGCCGCCCGGCAGCACGAAGGAGGTCAGCGGCGCCAGCTGATCGTTGAGCGCGTCGATGTCGCGCTCGAGCCGCTCGACCTGGCTCGCCACTACGCGCAGCCGTTCGGCTTTTTTAGTTCCTTGGCCTTCGCGCTCGGGCACCGCGAGGTCGGCGCCGAGATCGAACAGGTCGTTCTGAATGCGGCCAAGCATCGCGTCGAACTCGGGCGTATCATGGGTATGGAGCCTGACCACGCCGATCGCGGCGTTGGTCTCGTCGACCGTGCCATAGGCCTCGATGCGCAGATCGTATTTCGGGCGGCGCTCGCCGGTTCCGAGCGCTGTCGTGCCGTCGTCACCGGTCTTGGTATAGATGCGGTTCAGTACGACCATGTCAGCGCCCCATCGCCCAGACCGCTAGCATGGCGATCACGATCGCCACGAACTGAAGCAGCACGCGCCAGCGCATCAACTTCTGCGAGGTGTTGGGCGAGCCGCCGCGCATCATGTTGACGAGCCCGAGCAGCAGCACCAACGCCACGGCGCCGGCTGCCACCGGCAGGATGAAAGTACTCAGGAGAGATGCCATTGGGGGTAGATAACACCGTGAGCGTTGGTCCGCCATGGCGTTGGCGATCTGGCTTTTAAGCCAATAATATCAGAAGCTAGGTGGATGATTTCCGATTTGCGTCCGTCGCCGGCCTTCTTCGCCTCTCCCCGCCTGCGGGGAGAGGGAGCGGCAGCAAGCTGCGTAGGTGGCCAGTGAAAGCCGTCCGCTATGTCTACTGCGTCGTAGAGGACGCGTTCTACACGTTCCTCGCCGATGACGGCTGGGCGATCGCGAGCCACATCGCGCTGTCGACGCTGATGGCGCTGTTCCCGTTCCTGATCGTGCTGACCTCGCTGGCCGGCTTCTTCGGCTCCAAGGAACTCGCCGACCAGGCGGCCAGTCTGTTGCTTCAGGTCTGGCCCACGCAAGTGGCGGACGCGCTCTCCGGCGAGATCCACGACGTGCTCACCACCACCCGCACCGGCGTGCTGACGATCGGCGCGGTGCTGTCGGTGTATTTCGCGTCCAACGGCGTCGAGGCGCTCCGCGTCGCGCTCAATCGCGCCTATGCGGTCGTGGAGATGCGGCGCTGGTACTGGCTGCGGCTGGAATCGATCGGCTACACGCTGGTTGCGGCCATCACCGCGCTCGCCATGGCGTTCCTGATCGTGCTCGGCCCGCTCTTCATCGAGGCGGCGCGGCGCCACATTCCGCTTTTCGTCGAGTCCAACGAGAGCATCCTCACCTGGCTGCGCTACGGCATCACCATCGGCGCGCTGGTGGTGGCGCTGATCATCCTGCACGCCTGGCTGCCGGCGGGACGGCGAAGCTTCCTCCAGATCCTGCCCGGCATCGTCTTCACCATCGTGGCGTCGCTGGTCTCGGGCATCGTGTTCGGCCAGTATCTGGCGCGCTTCGCCAACAACTACGTGACGATGTATGCGGGGCTGGCGTCGGTGATCATCGCGCTGGTGTTCCTGTATTTCATCGCCGCGATCTTCGTTTACGGCGGCGAGCTCAACGCCGCCATCATCAAGTCGCGGCTTCCTCACGGCGTTTCGCTTCAAGCAGCGCAGTCGCTAAAGCCCGCGGAGACACAGGCTTGACCAGGAAGGCGTCGGCGCCTGCTTCGCGCGAGGCCGCTTCGTCCTCGCCGCGGCCCGAGACGCCGATGATGGGGATCTGAGCCAGCGGCGGCGCCATGGTGCGGATCCGCCTGATCGCCTCGACGCCGTCGATGCCCGGCAAGACCATATCCATCAGCACCGCATCGAACGCTCCCTGCGAGAGCCGGTTCACCGCGTCCTCGCCGCGCCCGATGAACTCGGCATGATGACCGAGCTCGGTCAAAATGGTGTTGAGCACGACGCGGCCGAACGGATTGTCCTCGACGCTGAGCACGCGCATCGCGGCGACCGCATCCACCTCGGCCTCGCCCTTCGACTTGCGGGACCTGGACGGTCCCGTCGCGTCCAGCGACACCGTCAGCATGAAGGTGGCACCGCCGCCGCGGCGCGGTGCCACCGAGATATCGCCGCCCATCGCGCGCGCCAGTTGCTTCACCGAGGACAGCCCGAGACCTGCACCGCCGAAGCGCGAGGCGATGGTGACGTTGGCTTGGGTGAACGGACGGAACAGCCGCTTGATCTCGGCCATGGTGAGGCCGATGCCGCTGTCGGACACCGCGAAGGCGACGCCCACCCTGCCCTTCGTCTTGCCCTTCGCTTTGTCTTTGGCAGGGCGCCACGGCGCGACCGCGAGCGCCACGCCGCCGTGCTCGGTGAATTTCACGGCATTGTCGATCAGGTTCTCCAGCGCCGCGCGCAGCCGGACCGGATCGCCGACCACCAGCCCCGGCAGCTTGTCGGAGATCTCGACCTGCGCCTGAAGGCCTTTGGCCGCGGCGCGCCCGGCGAGCGAATCGCCGGCGCTGCGGGCGAGCGTCCTGAGATCAAACAGATCCTGCCGCAGCGTGCTGCCGCCCTTCCCGGTGCGGGCAGCGTCCACGAACAGGGTGGCGAGGCTCGCCAGATGCTCGGCGCCGGCCTTGATGGTATCGGCCCAGCGTCGTTCCCGCTCGCCGAGATCGGAGGTTGCGAGCAGGTCGCTGATCGCCAAAATGCCGGTCAGGGGGGTGCGGACCTCGTGGGCGAAGGCGGCAAGCGCCGCCTGGACCACATCAGGCCCATCCGCCGTGTTGCTGCGCTTGCGCACCTTCGCGACCGGCCCGGGTCGCTTCCGAGCCACCCGCCTGGACGTCCGCGTAGTGCGCGCTGCGCGCGTTTTCGCCGCCATAATTCCCCTTCGAAGTACCCCTTCGAACCTCGGGCCGTCGGGCGAGCATGGCACGGCGGAACACCCGGAGTCACGGCGGCGTTTGGCTAACCCCCAGAGAAACTTAACCTAATCCCACCAATCGGCGGATACCGACTGGTGTGGCCCCCGCGGCGCGTAACTCCCGCAGGCCGGTCGAACGGCTCGACTTCGACAGCTTACGCCCCACCTCGTCGCGAATCAGGGCGTGGTGGCGGTAGACGGGTTCCGGCAGGCCAAGCAGGACCTGGAGCAGGCGGTGGACCGATGTGGCGTGAAACAGGTCCTGGCCCCGCACCACCTCGCTGACGCCCTGGAGGGCGTCGTCGACGACCACGGACAGATGGTAGCTGGTCGGCGTCTCCTTGCGGGCCAGGATCACATCGCCCCAGGCCTTCGGCCGCGCTTGGACGAGGCCGCGTTCGCGATCGGGCCCTTCGCCCAGCTCGGTCCAGGTCAGGCTGCCGACGCGCTGGCAGGCCGCCGCCATGTCGAGCCGCAGCGCGTAAGGCGCCCCGGATGCGATCAGACCTGCGCGCTCATCAGCGGACAGCGATTTGGCATCGCCCGGATAGAGCGGCGCGCCGTCGGGATCGCGCGGCCACGGCCCGTCAGCCTCGCGCGCGGCCACAAGCCTGGCGATCTCGGCGCGGCTTTCGAAGGCGGGATAGACGAGACTCAGCGCGGAGAGTTTTTCGAGCGCGGCGCGATAATCGGCAAGATGCTCGGACTGCCGCCGCACCGGCGTCTCCCAGGCAATCCCGAGCCAGGCAAGATCTTCGCAGATCGCCGCCTCGAACTCCGGCCGGCAGCGGGTCGCGTCGATATCCTCGATCCGCAGCAACATGCGCCCACCGGCCTCCCGCGCGCGGTCGAAATTGAGCAGCGCCGAATAAGCGTGGCCGAGATGCAGGTAGCCGTTCGGACTGGGGGCGAAGCGGAAAACGGGTGGCATGCGATCTCGGTGTATTCGTCATTGCCGGCTTGACCCGGCAATCCATCTGCCAAGGACTCTGTTACGATAGGAGATGGATGCGCGGGTCAAGTCCGCGCATGAAAAGTTGAGTGACAATGACCATCCATCTCGAAACCCAGTCCGATCTCGAAGAGGCCGTCCACGCGCTGGTCAAGCGCGATCCGCGGCTCAGGCCCGTGCTCGAGATCGCGGGCATGCCGGCCCTGCGGCGGCGCGAGCCGGGCTTTGCCGGGCTTGCGCATATCGTCTGCGGGCAGCAGCTCTCCACCGCGAGTGCCGCGGCGATCTGGGGGCGGCTGTCGGCCGCGTACGATCCGTTCGATCATGACGCGGTGCGCCGCGCCCGCACCGACCGGCTGGGGCGGCTTGGCCTGTCCGCCGCCAAGATCAAGACGCTGAAGCATCTCGCGCGCGAGATATCCGCACAGCGGCTGAACCTCGACGTACTCGCCGAGGAAGACGCCGAAGCCGCGCATCACACGCTGATCTCGCTGCCCGGTATCGGGCCGTGGACCGCGGACGTCTATCTGCTGTTCTGCCTCGGGCATGGCGATGCCTGGCCGGCCGGCGATATCGCCGTGCAGGAGGGAATCAAGGTTGGCCTGGGGCTCCAGGCGCGGCCGACGGAAAAGCAGATGGCGCCTCTGGCCGAGCCATGGCGACCGCTGCGCGGCGCAGCCGCGCATCTGTGGTGGAGCTATTATCGCGTGATCAAGAAGCGCGAAGGCGTGCTGTCGGCGTAACGCGGCCCATTCCGCCTGAGCAGGCCAACATGCTTTCAGTGATCGGGTAAGGTGCTTTCGAGCACCTGCGAACCGGTATAGCGTCTCCGCCGAGGAAACGCCGCAAAGACGGCCCGAGGTCGCATGCTGGACAAAACTCAGGATATTTCCGTCTCCGCACAGGCCTGGCTCGATGAATTCGGGCGGACCCTGGGTAGGGCCGACGGAGCGACGCTCGCCCGCCTCTTCGTAGCCGAATGTTTCTGGCGCGACGTGCTGACGTTCAGCTGGAACCTGCAAACAATCGCCGGCCGCGACGCTGTCTTGCAAGAGCTGACTGAATTTGCGCCGAAGACTCTACCGGCCAATTTCAAGATCGCGCCGAACCGCGCGCCGCCGCGCTGGGTGATGCGCGCCGGGACCAACAATATCGAAGCGATCTTCAATTTCGAGACCGCACTCGGCCGCGGTAACGGTATCGTGCGACTCGTGCCCGACAGCACCGACGGCGACCGCCTCAAGGCGTGGACGCTGCTCACCGCGCTTGACGAGCTCAAAGGCTTCGAGGAACAGCTCGGCACGTCGCGGCCACGAGGGCAAGCCTATTCGCGCGATTTCCGCGGACCGAACTGGCTCGACCTACGCAACGCCTCGCGCGACTATGCCGATCGAGACCCGGTCGTGCTGGTGGTCGGCGGCGGTCAGGCCGGGCTCGCGATCGCAGCCCGATTGAAGCAGTTGAAAGTCGACACGCTCATCGTCGACCGCGAGAGCCGGATCGGCGACAATTGGCGCAAGCGCTATCACGCGCTGACCCTGCACAACCAGGTGCAGGTCAATCACATGCCCTACATGCCGTTCCCGCCGAACTGGCCGGTCTATATTCCAAAGGACAAGCTCGCCAACTGGTTCGAGGCTTACGTCGATGCCATGGAGCTGAACTTCTGGACCAGCACCGAATTCGAGGGCGGCTCTTACGACGATGCGAAGAAGCACTGGACGGTGACGCTGCGCCGTGCCGACGGCAGCAGGCGCACCATGCATCCGCACCACGTGATCATGGCCACGGGTGTCAGCGGCATTGCCAATATTCCTCACATTCCGACGCTCGACAACTTCAAGGGCACACTGGTGCATTCGAGCCGCTACGAGGACGGCGAGAACTGGACGGGCAGACGCGCCATCATCATCGGCACCGGCAACAGCGGCCACGACATTGCGCAGGATCTCTGCTCCAGCGGCGCCGAGGTGACGCTGGTGCAGCGTTCGCCGACGCTGGTTACCAATATCGAGCCCTCGGCGCAGCTGGCCTACGCGACCTACAACGAGGGCACGCTCGAGGACAACGACCTGATCGCGACCTCGATGCCGACGCCGCTGGCGAAGCGGACCCATGTGATGTTGACCGAGCAATCAAAGCAGCTCGACAAGGAGCTGCTCGACGGCCTCGCCCGCGTCGGCTTCAAGCTCGATTTCGGTGAGGCCGGCACCGGCTGGCAATTCAAATACCTGACCCGCGGCGGCGGCTATTATTTCAACGTCGGCTGCTCCAACCTGATCGTCGAGGGCGCGATCAGGCTGAAGCAGTTTTCCGACATCGAGGGTTTTGTCGCTGACGGCGCGCGGACGAAGGACGGCGCGACCATCGCCGCCGATCTCATCGTGCTCGCTACCGGCTATAAGCCGCAGGAATATCTGGTGCGAAAGCTGTTCGGCGACGACGTCGCCGACCGTGTCGGCCCGATCTGGGGCTTTGGCGACGGCTTCGAGCTGCGCAACATGTATGCGCGCACGAAGCAGCCAGGCCTCTGGTTCATCGCCGGCAGCCTCGCGCAGTGCCGCATCAACTCGAAATATCTCGCGCTCCAGATCAAGGCGATCGAGGAAGGGATCTTGGGGCGTGAGGCAGGGCCGGCCTAAGTCCCCTCGTCATTGCTTCGCTGCGCTCGCAGTGACAGTGTGGGGACGATCCCGCTGCTAGTACGAAGGAAAATATCCATGCCAGCCATCCTCGGCACCGGCGAACACCGCTACCGCGTCGTCGACAATTTTGCGAAGCTGCCCGACGGCTGGACGCTGACCGATGTCGCCTCCGTCGCGGTCGACAGCAAGGACCGGATCTACGTCTTCAACCGCGGCGCCCATCCGATGGTGGTGCTGGACCGCGAGGGCAATTTTCTCCGGAGCTGGGGCGAAGGCCTGTTCTCGCGCGCGCATGGCCTGCACATCGACGCCGACGACAATCTCTACTGCACCGATGACGGCGACCACACCGTGCGCAAATGCACCACCGATGGCAAGGTGCTGCTGACGATCGGCATCCCCGAAAAGCCGGCGCCGTTCATGAGCGGCGAACCGTTCCACCGCTGCACCCATACCGCGCTGTCGCCGAAGGGCGAGATCTACGTTTCCGACGGCTATGGCAATGCGCGGGTGCACAAATACACGCCCGACGGCAAGCTGATCAAAAGCTGGGGCGAGCCCGGCACCGATCCCGGCCAGTTCAACATCGTGCACAATATCGCGACCGACGCCGACGGCTGGGTCTATGTCGCCGACCGCGAGAACCATCGCGTGCAGGTGTTCAACGGCGAAGGCAAGTACGAGACGCAGTGGAATAACCTGCACCGCCCCTGCGCGCTGTGCTGTTGCGGTGGCGCCAAGAGCCCGACCTTCGTGGTCGGCGAGCTCGGCCCCGGCCTCGACATCAACCGCAAGGTGCCCAATCTCGGCCCGCGGCTGTCGATCGTCGATGCCCAGGGCAAACGTATTGCCCGGCTCGGCGGTGAGGCGGGCCCTGGCGTTGCCAGCGGAAAATTCCTTGCGCCGCACGGCATCGCGCTGGATTCGCGGGGCGACATCTATGTCGGCGAGGTCGGCGTCACCAACTGGACGACGAGTTTTCCGGACGAGGAGATGCCGGCCGTCGTGCGCGCAACGCGGTGCCTGCAGAAGCTTGAGCGGATACCGGAATGAGGCATGGGAAAGCCCGCCTCGTAGGTCCCGGCCGGCCTTGCACACACCCAATCGCGGCGTTTTTGAGCGTTTTGCCACCCCACCGCCGCATTGCTTGCGCCTGAATAAGTCGCTCAACGGGCTTCACAATCCCGTCACGCTGCATGTAGTATGTCAGTACATGCTGCTTCGCAGCGTATATTGGAGGCCGGGAGCGTTACTTGAACGCACATGTCTCGCAAGGCAGTTGGCCGGTGCTGGTCCTCAATGCGGACTTCCGGCCGCTGAGTTACTACCCACTGTCTCTGTGGTCGTGGCAGGACGCGATCAAGGCAGTGTTTCTCGATCGCGTCAACATCGTCGCGCATTACGATCAGGCGGTTCACAGCCCCACGCTGCAAATGCAGCTGCCGAGCGTCGTCTCGCTCAAATCCTTCGTCAAGCCGACGACGCATCCGGCCTTCACCCGGTTCAACGTCTTCCTGCGCGATCGCTTCGCCTGCCAATATTGCGGCTCGCCCGAAGACCTCACCTTCGACCACATCATTCCGCGCAGCAAAGGCGGCCAGACCACCTGGGAGAACGTGGTCGCGGCGTGCTCGCCGTGTAACCTGCGCAAAGGCAACCTGACACCGGTGCAGGCCAAGATGTTTCCACGCCAGCACGCCTTCGCCCCGACCGTGCACCAGCTCCACCGCAACGGCCGCCTGTTCCCACCGAACTATCTGCACGACAGCTGGCTGGACTACCTCTACTGGGATACGGAGCTGGATCCATAGGATCGATGCAGCATTGGCCGCTGCACGCCCGGCCGTTCATGCAATCTGCTGACATCAAGCAAAAGACCCGCCGCCTTTCCGACGGGTCTTCCTTGCATCGCGCATCACGCATTCTGCACGAGGGAGTATGCCTCGATCCGCTGCCGGATATCGGGCTCATTGAGCAACTCGAACGGCTCCACCAGTTGCAGGACGTCCGAGAACGCCCGCTGGACCACCGGATCGGCAACGACCGCCCGAAATAAAGCCGCCTCGAACTGCCGGCTTTCCTCGTACCGCTCGGGGCGTTCGCCGCGCGTGGTGGGATAGGCGAAATCGGCGTTCACGCCCATGGTCCAGGGCGCCTGAAGCAACGCCCCCACTTCGGACATGAACTGCGTCTGGAGCGCCTCGATCGGGTCCGCCTCCCCGGAAACACGGTCCAGGATGTCGCGCAGCAGCTTTGCCTCGCGTGCCGCAACCGTCATGCCTTGTCCGTAGACCGGATTGAACCGGCACAGCGAGTCCGCAACGGGAAGAATCCCGCGCGGCAGCCGCTTGAGACGTTCGAAATGCCGCCAGCGGCTCTCGTCCAGCACGAAATACCGGAGGTCACCGGGCGGCAGCAGCTTGTAGATCGCGTTGTAGATCGCCGGTGTCCTCAGCTGGCGGGCGACGGCAAGAAACTCTTCCCAGGTCTTTGGGCGATCCGTCGCGCCGTGATGGGAAATCGATGTAATCCAGCGCCCGCCTTCGAGAGGGACGATCAACCCCGATATCGCCGACGTCGCCGGATCTGGCAACGTGACAAGGATTTTCCAATCGAACGAGGCACGCCCCGGCCGAAGAACCGCGGTCGTGTAACTGATATCCACGCCCACGGCGGTCTCCTCCGGCTTCTCCCAGCCGAGCACATCGAGCAGGCCGAGCGTCGGCGCGCCACGGCCGGACGCATCGACCACGAGATCCGCCTCGATCGCGGCACCAACACCTGCGTCGTTCTCGAACTTGACCAGCGGACGGGACGCCGCCGGTACGATCTCCGTCACGCGGCTTTGCGATTGCAATTTGATGTTGGCGATCGCGAGCACCCTTCGGCGCAATGTGTGCTCGATCAGCGGCCGCGAGCCACACAGCAGCGTCGCGCCGCAATCCCGCCGCGGCAGGGCGCCGACATCCGGCCGCTCGTACTGAATGTCCTTGAAGGCATTCACAGGAACCGCACCGGCCTCGGCAAGGTCCCGCTCGTACCCCGGGAAGATCGAATTGAGCGCCTCGAGGCCGCCGGCCAGCAGAAGATGCGGATGCCGGTCCTGAGGAACGCCGGCGCGGGACATGACCGAAGCCGGCAGAGCCTCGCGTTCGAGAATGATGACTTCCCTGAACGCGGAGGAAAGCGCCCCGGCCGCGGATAATCCACCCATTCCCGCCCCGATGACGACTGCGCGCTGCCCGAATTGACGGCTCATGTTCATTCCCTTGGTGGTTAGCTTCACCGCCTTTCTGCGCGGGGGCGGCTACGGGAATGTTTCTGATCGCGGGATCTTTGTTTCGACTGCAACAAAGCGGCCGGGGATGCGTGCGTGCCTCGGCGCACTCGCGCGCATCCGCCTGCCGCTCATGATGCATGGATAAAGCGTAATCCGGCCAGGCCTCAGCCTCATGCTCCGATCGCGTTGCGCATCACCACGTCGCGATAGAACGCCGCGCTCAGCTTCGGCACCCGCGCCTGCGTCTCGAAGTCGACGCGGTAGAGGCCGAAGCGCTTGCCGTAGCCAAAGATCCACTCGAAATTGTCCATCAGGCTCCAGAGAAAATAGCCGCGGATCGGCACGCCTTCGGCGACCGCGCGTTGCATCTGGGTCAGGTAGTTGCGCAGGAACATGATGCGGTCGAGGTCGTAGACCTGGCCGTCGGCGGCGATCCTGTCCTCGGACGAGGTGCCGTTCTCGCTGATATAGATGGTCTCGATGTTCCAGATCTTTGCGGCGAGCCGCGGGGCCCAGTAGATCACCTCGGGGCCGATCCGCAGCCATTCCGAATTCATGTGCGGAAACGAGGCCGGGAACGGCAGCACGTGAAAGCCGGGCGCGCGGTCGGAGGCGGTGACATAAAATTGCGGTGCGTAGATGTTGAGGCCAACGAAATCGTTCGGCGTGCCGATGATCTTCAACTCGTCGGGCGTGAATCTCGGTGCGTCCGCGCCGGCATAGGCGAGGAAGCCGTCGGTGTATTTGCCCTCCAGCACCACGCCGAGGAAGCCGGCATTGAGCTCGCGCGTCGCGATCTCGGCGGCGCGGATGTTGTCCGGCGTCGCGATCGCGGGCACGCAGGCGGCAATGTTCTCGGCCGCGCCGACGCGGGTGCCGGCCCGCCCGGAGGCGCGGATCGCCTGCACGGCAAGCCCATGCGCCAGCGCGACGTGATGGCGGGCCTGGTTGAGCTGCGCGGTCGGCAGCTTGAGGCCGGGTGCATCGACGCCCCAGCCATAACCGAAATTCACGAAGCGCCCGACCTCGTTCACGGTGAAGATGTTCTTGACGCGATCGGTCAGGCGTGCGGCGACGTAAGCCGCGTAATCGGCAAAGACCTTCGACGTGTCACTGGACGACCAGCCGCCGAGACGATCCTGGAGCGCCTGCGGCAGGTCCCAGTGATAGAGCGTCGCACAGGGCTCTATGCCATTCGCAAGCAGCTCGTCGACGAGGCGATCGTAGAAGTCGAGCCCTTTCGGGTTGGGCTGCCCGGAGCCTTCGGGGAAGACCCGCGGCCATGCGATCGAGAAGCGGTACGCCTTGACGCCGAGCGCCTTGATCAGCGCGACGTCGTCCTTGTAGCGGTGATAATGCTCGTTGGCGCGGTCGCCGGTGGAGCCGTCCTCGATCTTGCCGGGCGTGTGGCTGAAGATGTCCCAGATCGACTTGCCGCGGCCGTCCTCGTTGACGGCACCTTCGATCTGGTAGGACGAGGTCGCCGTGCCCCACAAAAAATCCTTCGGGAACGGCGCGTGGCGGTCGGCCGCCGGCGCTTCGTTCTCCGCAGCCCTGACGCCCGCAGCCGTGCCCAGCGCGGCGAGGCCCGCGAGTCTTGCAAAATCGCGCCGCGAGACTTTCGCGAACATCGCTATCTCCGCGCCTGCTCGATATCGATCTGATAGACGGAAATCCGGTCGATCTCGAAGGCCACACTCGGCGGCGATTCCGCATCGACCTGGCTGACGCCGGGAAAGAATTTCGATCCGATCGCAAGGTTGACGATCATGTACATGGGATCGTCGAAGCCGATCGGCACCTTGATGTCGGACACCGGCTTGCGGTCGATGAAATAGACCAGCCGATCCTCCTCCCACAGCACGCCATAATCGTGGAAAGTGTTCGAGGCATCGCCGACCGCGAAGTCGAAGCCACAGGACTGGATCTTCTGGGTCGACGGAATCCGCCAGTGCGTGGTCATCACGAGATCGCCGGGACGCTCGCCGCGCCCCTCCAGCACATCGACTTCCGGCGGCCAGCCGCCGTCATCCGCCAGCATCCAGAACGCCGGCCACACGGCATGACCGACCGGCACCTTGGCGCGGATTTCGAAATAGCCGTGCTTCTGCGCGAACGTGCCCTGCGTCGTCAGGATTCCCGAGATGTAATCGTTGTTGAACAGCACCGGCTTCAAGTCCGGCGGCGTGCGGCTGGCCACGATCGACAGCACGCCGTCCTTGACCTTGAAGGGATCGAGCCCGAGCGGCGCGCCCGCGCGACCAGCGTAGCGCGGGTCGACATAGATCTGCTGCTCGCCGTTGGCGCTGGTCTTGCGCTTGAAGTCGGAGCCGTCGCCGCCCCAATAGCGCGCCTCCGGCCACGCCGCGCCGCCGGCGTAATGCGGCACCCAGCGACCGGTCGCGAGCGGATGCTCGTCGAAATCGTCGTTGAAGGTCCGGCGCATCGGCAGGAACACGAGCGAAGCGGGATTGACGCTCTCCAGCCTGCGGCACGCGATCGTGGAAGGATCGGTGGTGACTTGCAGCGAGAGGCTGCGAGGCGCGTCATGAAGCTCGTCCTGCGCGATGCCAGGCGCGGGCACGGCAGACAAGCCGATCGCAACCAGGGCGCCCTTCGTCCAACGATTGATCATCACCGCACATCGAAGATGCTGGGAAATTCGCCGAAGTTAGCTCGCCTGTCCCCGAACGGGCAAGCGAGCCCACCGGGCGCCCGCGGGCGATTTCGAAAAGACCTTTCACGCCAATCGGCCGAAAATCGAGTCCCGGCTCAAGGCTGGCGAAAAACCGGGTCGGATCCCCGCGCTTCCGTTCCGGCAGGGAGGCCTCCCGCCAAAATCCTTCCGGATTCGTTACCGTCCCTTAAGCCTCCGATGGCAGTTTGGCAGGGATCTGCGGACCACGCCCGCCCGGCCGCCAATCCGTCAGGTTCGAGGTCGCCCCGTCCATGCTCGCCGAAACACTGGAACAGGTTCAGCTCTCGCCGTCGAAGCGGGCGACCTATGTGCGTTTCGTCCTGGCAGCGCTGGCGGCGATCGTGGCTTTCAAGACGTTCTGGTTCGCCCGCTTCGGTGGCTGGACGGGTCGTGAGCTCGCCGATTTCGACGCCTTCCACATCGTCGCGCAGCGCGTCTGGCGCGGCGACCTCGACCAAGTCTATCATTTCGAGGCGCTGCTGAAGATGCAGATGGAGGCCGCCGGCGGCGTGACCGGGTTCATGCCCTGGACCTATCCGCCGCAATACGCTCTCCTGCTCGCGCCGTTCGCGTTCCTGCCGGTCGGCGTCGGCTATCTGCTGTTCACGACTGCAACACTCGCGCTCTATCTCGTGACCCTGCGCGCGATCGCCGGCAATAATTTCGCGCAAGTGCTGGTGATCCTGTTTCCGGCGCTTGCGATCACCATCGGTTGCGGACAGAACGGCTTTCTCACCGGCGCGCTGATCGCGCTGGTCTGCCTCAACGTCGAACGGCGGCAGTTGCTCGCCGGCCTCGCACTCGGCGCCATGGTGATCAAGCCGCATCTTGCGATTGCTGCGGGCATTTATCTGCTGGTGACACGGCGCTGGATTGCGCTCGGAACGGCAGCGGTCGTCGTCCTGGCGAGCTCGCTGCTCTGCACGCTGCTTTTCGGATCGCAGATCTGGTCTGCCTGGCTCGGCGCGATCAGGGAATCGGCGGGCTTTCTCGAGCAGGGCTTCTATCCGCTGTTTCGCATGATCTCGGCCTACGCTGCGCTTTACAAGGCCGGCTTTCCCGCAAGCACCGCCTTCTGGGGACAGACGGCCGTTGCGGGGCTGGCGGTGTGCGCTGTGCTCGTCGGCACCGTCCGCGGCTTGCCGTCCCAATTCGTGCTTGGCATCACCGTGATGGTGTCGGTGATGATCAGCCCCTATGCCTATGATTACGATCTGCCGATCCTCGGGATCGGTCTTGCGCTGGCGCTGCCCGACCTCGTCAGGATGGCGAGCCCGCGCGAGCGCGACGTGGCGTATGCGTTGATCCTGCTCGCCGGCGCCTATGGGCTGCTGCAATCGGCGCGACTGGCCGTGCAGTTCGGCCAGAAGGCCGATCCCAGCCAGCATTTCGCACCCGCCCTCGGGGGCTTCGCGCTGATGGCGCTGCTCGTCCTGTTGCTGCGGCTGGTGTGGCGCGGGACGCAGCCTGCGCATGCTCGGACGCAGGCGACGCCCGTTACTGAATAGTTCTCTCGCGATCCCCCTCGCCGATCACCGCACCTGACGGAACCGAAGAGGTTTGCGTCCGTTCAATTGAGAGCGATGTGGCGGCGCTCAGGTACACGCACGCGCCAGCCGCGCCGCCGCAACCAAGGGAGGCGCACCATGCCCACAGCCGAGACGGACCACGTCTACAAGATCCTGGAACTGGTCGGATCGTCCGAGACCTCGATCGAGGATGCGATCAAGAACGCGATCAGCCGCGCCGCCAAGACCGTCCGCGAGATGAAGTGGTTCGAGGTGGTGCAGACGCGCGGCCACATCGAGAACAATCAGGTTCGTCACTATCAGGTGACGCTGCGCGTAGGGTTCACGCTTGAAGCGTGATGGGCTTCACCAAGTGTAACTGATGCTGCCCTTGCCGGCATATGACCGCGTGACGTTCGAGAATTCGCCCTCGAAGGTCGCGGCCGCGGACCAGCCGCTCATCCATCTCATCTCCGCCGACGCGGTGGTCAGCGCGGAGTCGTGCGCCTGCGCCGCGCCGTTGACGACGAAGCTCGCACCCGGCAGCGCCTGGAACGTGGCCCCGATCGCGCGGTCGGGATTGAAATCGTGCGCCCAGGCGAGGCGCCCGCGCAGCGTCAGAACGCCATCGTGCATGGCAAAGGTCTTGTCGCTGCGCAGGCCGAGCTCGCTGCGTGTGTCGGTCACGCTTCTCGCGGCGTAGGTCAGTGCAAATGCGCCAGCGCCGGAGATGACCCGCTCGGCATAGGCCGGCAGATCGAAGGTCGTGAATTGCGCCGCGCCGTAGGGCGTGAGACCGATGCCGCCGATCCATGGCGTAACGAAGCGCCAGCCGCCCTCGAGCCGGCCGGAATACGCATTGGCGTTGAACTCGGCACGCAGGCGGTCGGTGCCGGCGATCGTCACGGTGCGATCGGTGGTGATGTCCTGCCAGCCATAGGCCAGCGAGGCGGACAGATAAGCCGGCCCGCTCGTGTGGCGCAGATAGGCGCCGGCCTGGAACAGATCGGAGCGGCCGGAGCCGAGACCGTTCGCGACACTGAAATTGGTCCCGCCGCCGGCCAGCGCAAAGCCGGCGAGCGTATCTGCCGAGACCCTATAATCGGCCCCGACGGCGGTCCCAAACACGCGGCTTGTCGCGTCATTTGAGCCGACAATGGCATTGCCGCCCGTCGTCTGCGAACCGCCGAAGCCCGCGGCCCACACGCTCCAGCGTTGCTCGAAGCCGCGCGGTGGCGCCTTGGTGATCATGGCAAATGCGTCGGTGCGCTTGCGCGCGGCGTAGGCGCTGGCGTCGTCCTCGTCTGCGAAGCCGGGCGCCCCGCTCGCAGCGTCCATACCGCCGGTCCGCTGTGTGAAGGGATCGGTGAGAAGGCCCATGAACTGGCCCATTGCCTGGAACGTGGTCTGCTGCGCGCCGGCGCCGAGTTCGCCGGAAGCTTGCGTCAGGCCGGCGGGCGTCAACGCGCCGTAGATGAGCGGGATGCTGCCGTTGGCATTGAAGAAACTGGTCAAGGCGTTGCCGACCGCCTGCTGATTGCCGTTGAGCCCACCGGGAATGGCGAAGTTCAGGACGAGGTTGAGATAGGCGTTGTTGGCGTCATAGCTGAGGCTCGTGTGAAAGTTCGCCGGCAGGTTGGTGTTGACCAGCGAGCCGAAGTTGCCGCTGACGCCGCCGGCCGTCGTGAGAATGGTATAGGTCTTGCTGACATAGCCGCCATTGGCAAACACCGCGTTGACGGTGGCGCCGCCAAGCTGCGCCGTGCCCGTGACGCTCGCATAGGACGCGATCGACGGATTGACCTGAACCAGATAAATCGCGCCGGACTGAAAGGCGAGGCTGCCGTTGATCGTCATGAAGCTGCCCGGCGTGCCGTTGCCCGGCGCAAACGTGCCGCCAGCATTGACGAATGTCACACCGACCGCGCCGGCGCCCGTCAATGTGCCGGCATTGATGACGGACTGACCACTCAGCGAGCCCGCGACGTCGAGCACGCCGCCGTTGACCGTTGTGCCGCCTCCGTAGGTGTTGGCTCCGGCCAGGTTCGTTGTCCCGCTTGTCGTCGTGAGGCTCGCAGAGCCAGCGATGCCGTCGACCGCGCCGCCGCTCGACACGATCGGCGCGTTGAGGCTGCCGTTCCGGATCGTGCCGCCGGCAAGGATGAATGCCATCTGGGTCTGCGTCGTGCCGCCGAGGTCGAGCGTACCGCCGGAGACCGTTGTGGTGCCGGTCGCGGCGCCGAGCGTGCCTGCGCCAGAGAGAAGGAGCTTGCCGGCGTTGACGAAGGTCCCGCCGGTGTAGGTGTTCGCTGCGGAGAGGATCAGCGTTCCCGCATAACCGCTCTGGCCATTGACGACGACGTCGCCCGAGCCGGACAACACCCCGGTCAGATCGACCGTGTTGCCCGTCGTGACATTGTAAGTGGGATCGCCTGTCGCGACGATGTTGTTGCCGACACTGAAGCTGCCGGTGAAGATCACGGAGACGCCCGCGGTGCCGCCGTTGAGCGTCAAGGCGCCACTGCCGAGCGCGCCGCCAGCGCCGACGACGAGGGTCGTCCCCTCATTGATGGTCGTGCCGCCGCTATAGGTGTTGGCGGCCGACAACGTCAAAGTGCCTCCATTGCTCTTGCTTACGGCGACGCTGCCGCCCTGGTCGGCCAAATTCGTCCCGCCGCTGGGATTGGTACCGCCGGAGCCGATGTAGTCGGCGATGCCGTCGGCAATGCTCTGGTTGCCCGCGCCGAAGCCAAGCACGGTTGCCGTGCCGCTGCTGCCCTGGAAGAAGATGCCAGAACCGAACGCTGAGCCCGAGCCGCCTCCCATGAAGCCGGCGCCGCCCGACACGCTACCTGCTTGCTGGGAAAGATCGCCTTGAACCGTCACCGTTCCGCCACTCTGAACGAAAACGGCGCCGCCGGCGCCGAGACCACCGCCGCCGCCCGACGTGGAATTCACGCTACCACCACCACCGTTGCCGGCCCCAAAGCCGCCTGCACCAGCCATGCCACTGCCCGGCGTCTGGCTGTACGTGAATCCGCCACCACCACCTCCGAAACCTCCGACGCCGCCGGTCTGAACGGGGCTGCTAGCCGCCGAGCCGCCACCTCCGCCATAACCGCCCGCGCCACCTATGGCCGATGTTCCTGCATTGCCGGCACCGCCCCCTCCACCAAAGCCGCCAGCACCCCCCGTAGCCGTTCCGGAACCAGAGGCGCCACCCCCGCCGCCGCTGGCAAATCCGCCCGCACCGCCGGTTGCATTCCCGGTGTTGTTGTATGTGAGTGTCCCACCATTTGGGCCGGCACCAGCGAAACCGTTCGCGTTGGAGCCGACGAACAGGCCGCCGCCGCCGCCTGGAGTTGCGTTTCCAGCCCCTGCTCCTCCCATGCCGCCGCCCCCGCCAGCCCACCCCGTGTATCCTATGACCGCGTTGCCACCATGGGCTTGAGTGTTCGAAACAGCGACGTTCGACAGGGTCAGTGCGCCGTTGCTGGAGACGAAGATTGCGCCCCCTAGGCCCGCTCCGGCGCCGGCCCCGAGACCTGCCCCGCCCTGCGCCACCGCGTTGGCGATGGCGAGATTCTTCAGCATCACCGCGTAAGTCGAGCCGGTGGTGCCGGCGTCGCCGATGAAGAACGGCCGGTACGTATCGGCGCCGCTGATGACGGGATTATTGCCGTTGCCGTCGATGGTGATGTTCTTGGTGATGATCGGAAGTTCGCTCGCCAGCGTGATGGTGCCGCCGACCTGAAACTGGATCGTATCGCCGCTGCCGGCGCTCGTGATCGCCGCGCGCAGGCTGCCGGCGCCGCTGTCGGCCGTGCTGGTCACGACCAACGTCGCGGCGCCTGCCGTATCCGGCGACCGAACCATCAGCGCAGCGAGGGCCACGCCGCCGAGCGCAACATGCCGAAAACTCCCGCGCCTCTTTTTAAGGCCGAGCTGCGCACGCATTGCAATTGTCATGTGGTCCCTCGATCACAAAGCCTCGCGAACGAAGTGACCGAGGCTTCCATGCGCTAGCTAGCAGACCAGCAAACCTCGCAATGTGCCCGGAGTCTCAGCCGTGGATTTCGGTTCGCACTGATGCACGCATGGCACACCGCGACAGGAATGCCGCCGGACACGCCGCCTGAGGGCGAGCAGTCGCTTGCCTCGGAACCCGCCGAGCGGCTACATCCGCCGTCGTGTCGTGGCGTGTCGGCCAGATCCGAGCCCGCCGCGTCACGACATGGAATGACGGTGCGACCTTGAACGACAGCATGCCGGCGGACGACCCGGGACGCGGCCAGCGTGCCCTGACCGCGATGCGTGCGGAGGCCGCGGACATCTGCGAGATCATTCCGCTGACGGCGGAAGATGATTTCCACGTCACCACCGTGACGATGATGACCAGCAACGCGATCCTGTTCGATTCGCGGATAACCGATGTCGAATATGTTCGGACACCAGCGCATGTCGCGCGGGCCGCCCTCAATCACTACCAGATCAGCCTCTGTGTCGACGGCGAGATGCGGTTCAGCTCCGGCCGCCGGGACGTGACGATGCAACCGGGCGACATCTGCCTGATCGACATGTCGCAGCCCAACCATACCGTGCTGCGCGGCCACGGCCATCGCACCCGCCTGATCGCGCTGATTTTACAGCGTCCGATGCTGGCACCGCGCCTGGCGCACCCGGACTCCGCGACCGCGACGCTACTGGCGGCGGATCATCCTCATGCCCGGCTGATCGCCAGCCATCTTTCCGAGCTCAGCGTGAGCGCAACACCCGGCGTCGAGAGCGTCGACAGGACCGTCGACGCGATCGCGGATTTGATGGCCACGGCGGCCGGCGCCACGGCCGACATTGCCGCGGGCGTCGAACGGGCCGAGCGGCATCTGTACCTCGCGATGATCAAGCGTCACATCGCTGCGAATCTCCAGACCGACCTGCTCACGCCCAGCGCGCTCTGCCTCGAGTTCAGGATTTCGCGTGCGACCCTCTATCGTCTGTTCGAGGCGGACGGTGGCCTTGCGCATTACATCCAGGAGCAGCGGCTGAACTTCGCTTTTCAAGCGCTGATATCTCCGGCCTCCCAGGATACACGGCTCATCGATCTGGCCGTGAACATGCGCTTCAGCAGCGACTCGACGTTCATCCGCGCCTTTCGCCGGAAGTTCGGCTTGACGCCCGGCGAGCTCCGGGAGCTCGCCGACACATGGCTGCGCGAAACCGGCGCTATTCCGGCCGTCGAAACAGTGCTGCATCAGCTGGCACGCCGGCGCGAGCCGGGTTCGGCGACGTTTACGCCAGATGACACGCGACGAAATGCCCGCCCGCCCCTTCCCTGAGCTCCGGTGCGACTTCCGCGCAGCGCGGCTGGGCGATCGGGCAGCGGGTGTGGAAGTGGCAGCCTGACGGCGGCTTCATCGGGCTCGGCACGTCGCCCTTGAGGCGGATGCGCTCGCGCTTCAGCTTTGGGTCCGGCACCGGCACCGCCGACAACAGCGCCCGGGTGTAGGGATGCTGCGGATTGCGGTAGAGGTCGCTCGCCTTCGCCAGCTCGACGATGCGGCCGAGATACATCACCGCCACGCGGTCGGAGATGTGCTCCACCACCGACAAATCGTGCGCGACGAAGAGATAGGTGAGGTTCAGCTCGGCCTGGAGGTCCTCCAGCAGGTTGATGACCTGGGCCTGGATGGAGACGTCTAGCGCGGAGACCGGCTCGTCGCAGACGATCAGCTTTGGTTCGACCGCGAGCGCACGCGCGATCACGATGCGCTGGCGCTGGCCGCCGGAGAATTCGTGCGGGTAGCGCCGCATGTGCTCGGCCTTGAGCCCGACCTTCACCAGCAGGCTGGCGACGCGCTCCTCGCGCTCCTTCGCCGACGATCCGAGATTATGGATGATCAGGGCCTCTCCGAGGATGGCGCCGACCGTCATGCGCGGATTGAGCGAGGCGAACGGATCCTGGAACACCAGCTGCATGTTCCGTCGCATCGCGCGCAGATCGTTACCGCCGAGCTGGCGCACGTCCTGGCCGTCGAAGGTGACCTCACCGTCGGTCGGCTCGATCAGGCGCAGCACGCAACGCCCGGTCGTCGACTTTCCGCAGCCGGATTCGCCGACGAGGCCGAGGGTCTCGCCGCGATTGACAGAGAACGACACGCCGTCGACCGCATAGACGCTGCCGACCTGGCGCGACAGCAGACCGCCGAGCACGGGGAAATGTTTCTTCAGGCCGCTGACGCGGAGCAGGGGTTCACTCATGACGCGGCTCCCAGATTCGTATCGCCGAGGTGACAGGCCATGCGATGGCCGGGCGAAACCTCGCGAAGCAGCGGCTCCTTCTCAGTGCAGATGCTCATGGCATGACGGCAACGTGGAGCAAATCGGCAGCCGACCGGCGGATTGATCAGAATCGGCACCGAACCGCCGATCGCCTCCAGCCGCGTCTTGTGCTCGCTGTCGAGGTCGATGCGCGGGATCGAGCGGATCAGGCCTTGCGTATAGGGGTGACGGGGATCGCCGAACAGCTCGTCGACGCCCGCCTCCTCCACCACCTTGCCGGCATACATCACGACGACCCGCTGCGCGGTCTCGGCGACGACGCCCATGGCATGGGTGATCAGCATCACCGCCATGCCGAAGCGCTCCTTCATGTCCTGAAGCAGATCGAGGATCTGGGCCTGGATGGTGACGTCGAGCGCGGTGGTCGGCTCATCGGCGATGATCAGCTTCGGCTTGCAGGCGAGCGCCATCGCGATCATCACGCGCTGGCGCATGCCGCCGGAGAACTGGTGCGGATAATTGTTCACGCGGCCTTCGGCGTTGGGAATCTGCACCAGCTTCAGCATCTCGATGGTGCGCTCCATCGCCTGCTTCCTGGTCACCGCCTCGTGACGGCGCAGGCTCTCGGCGATCTGCTCGCCGACGGTGAGCACCGGATTGAGCGAGGTCATCGGCTCCTGGAAGATGAAGCCGATTTCCTTGGCGCGGATCTCGTCGAGCTGATTGCTCGTCAGCGGCACGAGATCGCGGCCTTCGAAGATGATCTGGCCGGCCGCGATGCGCCCGGGTGGCATCGCGATCAGCTTCAGGATCGACATCGCGGTGACGGTCTTGCCACAGCCGGACTCGCCGACGACGCAGAGCGTCTCGCCGCGGTTGATGGAGATGTCGACGCCGTCGACCGCCTGCAGGATGCCGTCGTCGGTGGAGAAGTGGGTTTTCAGGCCCTTGATCTCGAGCAGGGGCGCCATCAGATCACCCGTCGCGCATCGAGCGCGTCACGCAGGCCGTCGCCGATGAAGTTGATCGCAACCACCGCGATGAAGATCGCGCCGCCTGGAAACAGGGCCCAGTGCGGGCCGATGTCGAGGAAGTCCTTGGCGTCGTACAACAGCCGTCCCCAGGTCGGGGTATCCGGCGGAAAGCCGAGACCGAGGAAGGACAGCGTCGATTCCGCGATGATGGCGGCGGCGACGTCGATGGTGCCGGCGATGATCACAGGCCCCAGCGCATTGGGCAGGATGTGACGGATCACCTGCCGCACCGGGCTTGCGCCGAGCGCGCGGGCGGCCTCGACGAACTCCTTCTCGCGGATCGACAGGAACTGCGCGCGCACGAGGCGTGCGACCGGCATCCAACGCAGCCCGCCGATCACGAGCACGATCAGAATGAAGATGCCGCCCTCGGGACCGAACGCGGCCTTGAGCCCGTCGCGGAACAGATAGATCAACAGCAGCAGCAGCGGCAGTTGCGGCAGCGACAGGAAGAGATCGGTGAGCCACATCAGGCCGTGGCCGAGCGCGCCGCGCGACATGCCGGCCAGCGCACCGATCAGTGTGCCGACGAACACCGAGACCAGCATCGCGGCGAGCCCGACCGCGAGCGAGATGCGCCCGCCATAGATCATGCGGGCGAGAATGTCCTGCCCGAGATCGTCGGTACCGAAGGGATGAGCGAGCGAGGGCCCCTGCATGCCCGCCACGATATCGATGTCGTCGATCTTGACCCGCCAGACGAAGGGGCCGGCGATCACCGCCAGAACCAGAATCAGGAGCAGGAACGCGCTGACCACGGCAAGCTTGTGGCGGCTGTAGCGCCGCCACGTCTCGCGCCAGGGCGAGTAGACCCGCCGCTCAGCGGAGGGAGATGCGAGGGTCAAGCCAGCCATACAGCACGTCCGCGATGAGATTGAACAGCACGACAAGGCACGCGAAGACGAAGGTAACGGCCATCACCACCGGCGTGTCGTTGGAAAGGATGGAGGAGATCAGCAGCGAGCCGATGCCGGGGATGCGAAAGATCTGCTCGGTGACGATGGCGCCGCCGAACACCGCCGGCATCTGGAGCGCGATCAGCGTGACGACCGGGATCATCGCGTTGCGCATCACATGCTTGACGATGACCTTGGCCTGCCCGAGCCCCTTGGCGCGCGCCGTGGTGACATAGTCGAGCCTGATCACGTCCAGCATCGCCGAGCGCACGAAGCGCGTCATCGACGCCGCCTGGAACAGGCCGAGCACCGCCACCGGCATGATCGCCTGCCGGATCATCTCGAGCACCCAGCGGATGCCGGTGCCCTTGATGTCGGTGGTATAGACAAACGGCAGCCAGTCCAGCGTGACCGAGAAGATCAGGATGAAAAGGATGCCGGTGAAGAAGGTCGGCAGCGAAAAGCCGACGAAAGCAAGTGTGTTGGCGACCTGGTCGAACAGCGAATAGGGCTTCGTGGCCGCATAGACGCCGACGGGAATCGCGATCAGCAGCGCCAGGATCTGCGCCGAGCCGATCACGTAGAGGGTGGCCGGCAGGCGCTGGAGGATGAGCTGATCGACGTCCATGCGGCTGACGAAGGAGAAGCCCCAGTCGCCGTGCAGCATGGCGTTGAGCCAGTGCAGGTAGCGAAGGTAGATCGGGTCGTCGAGCCCGAACTTGGCCCGCAGCGCGGCCTGCACTTCGGGCGGCACGTTCGGGTTGGTCGCCAGTTCAGAGAACGGATCGCCCGGGGCGAGCGCGAGCACGACGAACAGCACGACCGAGATTCCGAGCAGGCTCGGAATCGCGATCAGCAGGCGACGCAGGACGTACTGACTCATGGGGAAATATCCCGGTTACGCCCGCGCGGTCATGCCTCCCGATACCAGTCGAACAGGTTGTCGGTCTCGTTGGCCCAACCGCTGACGATACAGACGAGGTTGTTGGCGGCCGCTTCCACCTTGAGGCGATGCTGCACCGGGATGAACACGACATCCTGAATCAAGAGGTCATTGGCCTTGATGTAGAGCCCGGCGCGCTTGATCGGGTCCATTTCGGCTTCCGCGGCTGCGATGATCGCGTCGTAGTCCTTGTTGACCCAGCGCGGAAAATTGGTGCCCTGCCACTTGTTTTCCTTGGCTGCCACCTTGTCCGACGTATAGCGGCGCATGTGCTGCGAAGGATCCGGCTGGCTCATGGGAATCTGGAACATCTCCAGGTCCGCATAGAACTTCGGATAGGTGTCGGGATTGCCGACGTCCGAGGAGAAGAACACCGAGGCGACGACCGATTTGAGTTCGACGTCGATACCGGCCTTCTGGCAGGCCTGCTTGATAATGGCCTGGGTCTTCTGGCGCGGTCCGTTGATCGAGGTCTGGTATAGAAGCTTCAGCTTCTTGCCGTCCTTCTCGCGGATGCCGTCCGCGCCGGGTTTCCAGCCAGCGTCATCGAGGAGTTTCGCCGCCTTCTCGACGTTGAATTCCCAGGTGTTGTTCTTGGACACGAACTTCTCGGGACCGTTGAGGAAGTTGGCGCTGGTGCGGCCGGCGCGGCCGTAGATCGCCTTCTTGACCGACTCGCGATCGACCAGCATGGACAGCGCCTTGCGCACGGCCGGATCGGAGAACAGCGGATGCTTGGTCTTCATCGAGGAGCGCTCGCCATCGACCTCGGTGTTGGGGTCGGTGAAATTGAGCGCGATGAACTCGGTGTCGCCACCCACGGCGTAGACGGCCTTGCCCTTGCCGCCCTTCTCCAGGCGCAAAAGCACGTCATCCTCGACCTGGATGTTGTAGCCGAAATCGTATTCGCCGGTCTGGATCACCGCGCGCGCCGCCGAGACCGCGTCGCCGCCGCCCTTCATCTCGAGCGTGTCAAAGTGGGGGCGGTTCGGCATGTGATAGTCAGGATTGATCACACCGCGCACGAGATCGCCGGGCTTGAACTCCACGAACTTGTAGGGACCGGTGCCGACGGGTGACAGGTTGTTCGGCGCCTCGCGGGATTTGGCGCCTTTGTAGTCGGCGAATAGATGCTTCGGCAGGATCTGGCCGGCGCCAGCACCGACGAACGCATCGGCCCAGAACGGCGTCGGCTTCGGGAAGGTGATCTTGACGGTGAGATCGTCGATCTTCTCGACCTTGAGGTCGCGATAGGTGCCGATGGTGACGGCCGCGGTCGCGGGATCGCTCGCGTATTCCCAGTTGAACACGACGTCGTCGGCCGAGAACGGTTTGCCGTCGTGCCATTTGACACCGGGCTTGAGCTTCCACGTCACTGACGTGCCGTCGGCAGCGAGCCCGCCGTTCTGGATGGAGGGAATCTCCGCCGCCAGGACCAGCTTCATGTTGCCGTCGGGATCCCAGGAGGCGAGCGGTTCATAGAACAGGCGCGAGCCGTCCTGGTCCTTGGTGCCGGTCGCGAAATGCGGGTTGAGCAGGGTCGGGCCCTGCCACCACAGCAGCTTCAGCGCACCGCCGCCGCCGCGCTTGGTCGGCTTGTAGACCGAGGGGCCTTCAGCCATGGCGACGCCACCGAGCGCGAGGATCTGGTTGGCGAGGGGCGCCGTCAGGCCGACCGCCGCCATGCGCTTGATGAAAGCGCGGCGATCCATCCGCCCATCCTTCACCTGGCCGATCATCGAACGCAGTTCTTTATCCAGCATGGTTGTCCCCGTCTGGTTCCCGTATGGATGCGGGGCAGCCGCAAAGACGGCCGCCTGATTTTGTCGGCGGTAGATGGCACACCGAATAGGCCCCTCGTCAACTGGGACCGTGTGTATGCAAACGGTCTTCTGTCTGTCCGTTGGGCAAAACCGCGTTCCGCAGCCCAAGCGTTCGGCAATCCGGCATCAAAATGCGCCGAATTCCACGTTGCACTGCGGAAAATTTGTTCGCCGGATCAGACGAAGTATCGAGATGGAATTCTAGGCCACGGACATATTCAACGGCGGCGCGACGTGGTCTGGCAGCGGACAGACATAAGGTGTCTTGGCCGTGCGCTTCGCGAGGTCCGCCTTCGCGGCCTTGATCAGCTCCGGATCCGTCAACGCCTTGATGCCGATACCGGCCATCGCCTTGGCCGCCTGCACCATCGCCTTGTGGGCGTGTCCGCTCTTGCCTTGCGCCACCACCTGCCAGGTGTGGAACGGCGTGCCGATTGCAACCGTCGGTGCGTGAACCTGCACGGTCGGCACCACCCAGCTCACGTCGCCGACGTCGGTCGAGCCGACCAGCGGGTTGCGCTTGGCATCGAGCGGCACCAGGAAGTCGGCCAGCGGCCGATCGGTCGGCTCCATGCCGATCGCGTAATAGACCGACGCAATGTCCTTGTCGCTCAGTGTCGCGCGGATCTGACTGGCGAAACCCTTGTCCGCATCGTCGAAATGCGGCGGTCCGAGCTCTTCCATGACCCGGTGCAGCGCCTGCTCCAGCGGCGTGTTCGGCAGGATGTTGGAGACCGCGGAGATGATCTTCATCTCGACCTTCGTCTCGGTCATCAGCGCCGCGCCCTCGGCGATCTTGCTCACGCGTCCGACCAGCTCGTTCATGCCGGGAAGATCGCGGGCGCGGATCGAATAGCGCACGCGTGCATGAGCCTGCACCACGTTGGGGGCGATGCCACCGGTGTCGAGCAGCGCATAGTGCACACGCGCATCGCTCGGCATGTGCTCGCGCATGTAGTTCACGCCGACATTCATCAGCTCCACCGCGTCGAGCGCGGAACGGCCGAGATGCGGCGAAGCCGCCGCATGCGAGGTGCGTCCGGTGAAGATGAAGTCCGCGCGCGTGTTGGCGAGCGACGGCGTCACCGCTACTTCCCAGAAGCTGTGCGGATGCCAGGTGATGGCGATGTCGGTATCCTCGAATGCACCGGAGCGCACCATGAAGGCCTTTGCCGCGCCGCCTTCTTCAGCGGGGCAGCCGTAGTAACGCACACGACCCGGCACCTTGTTCTCGGCGAGCCAGTCCTTCATCGCGGTCGCGGCGAGCAGCGCGGCGGAGCCGAGCAGATTGTGACCGCAGCCGTGACCATGACCGCCGGTCTCGACCGGCCGGTGCTCGGCGACGCCTGCCTCCTGGCTGAGGCCGGGCAGCGCGTCATATTCACCCATGAAGGCGATGACCGGACCGCCCTGGCCCCATTCGCCCATCAGCGCGGTCGGAATGCCGGCGACGTTCTCGGTGATGCGGAAACCCTGGTGGCGCAGCTCGGCGAGATGCTCGGCGGCGGACCGCGCTTCGGTGTAGCACACCTCGGGCATGCCCCAGACCTTGTCGCTGAGGTCGATGAAACGCGCCTTGATCGTGTCGACGCCACGCCAGATGTCGCTGCGGTTGTCCATGCTTCGGTCCGTGATCCCTTGGTCAAACGAAGCGGCAATGGTTAGCAGCTTCATTGCAGCCCGCCTAGCACCTCGCCGGACAGCAGCCATGCGGCCGATGCCGGCCGGATTAAGTGGCAGCTTGCCGCCTATGCAGGCGTTCCTGTGCCTTTCCAATATTTCACATGCGGTTCTCCGGAATAGTTGGCGAACGAGGCTTTCAAGACGGCCTCCTCCGGCCTAAATTATGAGTGCTTCGCGCGTCGTTCCATCAGCCACAGCGGGGCGACGCACTCAGCCAGGAGAACTCCATGTCCACCCTGACCGAATGGAGAGTGCCGCCGGCCAATCAGCCGCGTGCGAGCGATTACGGCTTCGACCTCAACCGTGCGCTCGCCTCCGTCGTCGGCCTGCACGCCATCATCCCGCCGGACGCCTTCAGCGCGGAAACGCTGGGCACCGAACGCGCCGGCAACGGCGTCGTGATCGACGACGGGCTGGTGCTCACCATCGGCTATCTCATCACCGAGGCGGAATCGGTGTGGCTGCACCTGGCCGACGGACGCGTGGTCGAAGGGCATGCGCTCGGTTTCGATTCCGTCACCGGCTTTGGTCTCGTGCAGGCGCTCGGCCAGCTCGACGTCGAGCCTTTGCCGCTCGGCAATTCGGCCGAGACCCGGCTCGGCGACCGCGTCGTGGTCGGCGGCGCCGGCGGGCGCACGCGCTCGGTCGCAAGCCAGATCGTGGCCAAGCAGGAATTCGCCGGCTACTGGGAATATCTGCTGGACGAGGCCCTCTTCACCTATCCCGCGCACCCGAACTGGGGCGGCACGGCGCTCCTCAACGAGCGCGGCGAGCTGATCGGCATCGGCTCGCTCCAGCTGGAGCGCGAACGCGACGGCAAGGCCGAGCACGTCAACATGGTCGTGCCGATCGACCTGCTGAAGCCGATCCTCGACGATCTCCGCAAGTTCGGCCGCGTCAACAAGCCGTCACGTCCGTGGCTCGGGCTCTATTCGACCGAGATCGACAATCGAGTCGTGGTGATCGGGATCTCCGCCAACGGCCCGGCCGCGCGCGCCGAGCTCAAGACCGGCGATGTCATCCTGGCGGTCGACGGCGAGAAGGTCACCAGCCAGACCGGCTTCTACAAGAAGATGTGGGGGCTGGGCGCCGCCGGCGTCGACGTGCCGCTGACGGTGCATCATGAGGGCGTCACTTTCGACGTCACGGTGACCTCGACCGATCGCTTCAAGCTGCTCAAGGCGCCGAAGCTGCACTGACATCACAGAACTCACGCAAGGAAGCTGCGATGACCGAGGCCGTGGTCGACGACATCGTGGCCGTGCTGCCGCCATTGCTCAATGCGCTGGAAGCGCTCGGCTTCTTCCAGCGGCATTTGCACCCGCCGGCCTTTGCCTCGGTGATGAACTCGATCGGTGCGCCAGACGAGGCACTGCAAGCCGCGCGTGCGACAATCGGCGAATGGCCCGAACAATTCGCCGGCTTGCGGAGCCGGCTCGACGGTGCTTGCAACGAGACGCTGGCCGCCTTTGCCGGCATTCGCGAAGTGGAGCGCGGCAACGGCGATCTCGTCGCGGTCTTCCGCGCATTGCGCCACCTGCCGCGCGCGCAGGAAGCACTCTATCCGCTGGCCGGGCAGTTTCCGCCGGTCAGCAGCTTCTTCCTCAACACCGCCAATCGCGAGAATGGCGATCTGCTGGCACGGATCGAGGCCGGCGCGAGCGAAGATACCGGCATCTTCCACGATCATAACGAGCCCGGCAGCCGCGGCGGCTTCTCGGTCTATGTCCCCGAATATTACACGCATGATCGCGCCATGCCGCTGGTGATGGCCCTGCATGGCGGCAGCGGCAACGGCCGCGGCTTTCTATGGAGCTGGTTGCGCGATGCCCGCAGTCTCGGGGCGATCCTGGTGGCGCCGACCGCGATCGGCCCAACCTGGGCGCTGATGGGCGAGGATGCCGACACGCCGAACCTCATGCGCATCCTCGAGACGGTGCGCAGCCGCTGGACCATCGATGCCGCGCGCCTGCTGCTGACCGGCATGAGCGATGGCGGCACTTTCAGCTACGTCTCCGGCCTCGATGGCGCCTCGCCCTTCACCCATCTTGCACCTGTGTCGGCAACCTTCCATCCAATGATGGCGGAGATGTCCGATGCCGCGCGCCTGCAAGGCCTGCCTATCTTCATCACCCACGGCAAGCTCGACTGGATGTTTCCGGTGCAGACCGCGCGGCAGACGCAAGCTGCGCTCGCGGCCGCCGGCGCCGACGTCACCTATCGCGAGATCGACGATCTCAGTCACACCTATCCGCGCGAGATCAATGCGGAGCTGCTGGCGTGGCTGAATGGCGGACAGGCGCCGTCATAACAGACCATGTTGCAAAGACAAATCGGGTAACGCACCGACGCGATCCCGGGCCTCACGCAGTATCTGACGATCCGCAGCACTCAAGCTGCGAAGATCTCCATCCTCAAAGAAACCTATTGCACGCAACACTTGCGACGGCTCCCCGCCAAACATTCCTTTGAATGCTGCAAGCCCGCGTGGCAGCGAGACGCCCGCCGACATCATTTCAGCGATGTCCCGATAGTCCTTTGCCTCAGCGCGATCGAGCGTGGCCTTGAGCTTGGTCGCCAGCAAGTCTTCAAGCGACGCCACGAGCATCATGCCGTCGGTCGTCTGCATCGGGTCATTGAGGCGACCAAACCCAATACTTCCGAAGAAAGAGACCTTGACCGAGCCCGACGGCATGTCGGCCAAAACGACCAATGTGTTGGGCGCGTCCTGGAGAATAGCTGCCCCATTGATAAAGCCGAACTGCCCACGCACCTCCTCCTTGCGCAGCGGGATGGAGCAAAAGAAGTCGAAATCGAGTGACTCTCGATGTCCGAGTTGGAGCGCAACGGCCGTGCCGCCGTAAAGGACAAGTCGAAGGCCCTGCGAAGGAGCAAGTAAGGGCCAGATTTCGCGCTGAGCGGCAGGCAGGATCGACAGTTTCGGCTCAAATCGTCGCGGCATCGAATGCCCTTTGAGGCGCCCTCTCCGGCAGCACCGCATCAATCGCAAAGGACAGCCGCCCGCGCCAGAACTCCCAGGAGCGATCGCTGAACCAGCCCGGCTGGGCGCGCCGCATAACGTCCACCAGATGCGGCTGGCCCAACGCGGCTTCCAACTTGAGAATATCGTCGTACGTCCCGAGGTTCATAATTTGCGCAATGACACGATCCTCAAAGAACGGCTGCCCGTCGACCGGCCGCCACCAGAGATATTTGCGGCCGAGTTCATCGATCAGTTTCTGGGCGACGTCGTCTGTCATTGATCCGAGTATAGCGAATCCACCCACGTTAATCCACGGCCATAGGACCGATCCGGCCCGAACCTGTCTCTCGGTAGCGGCGGAGCGGAACCGTTCTTGGGGGCCGACGTTATCGCCCGTCACCGGAGGTTCGCCATGCAGACTTTTTTCGGAATGATTTTGGGCGCGCTGCTGCTCGGCTGCGGCGTCTATGTCTATGATTCCATGCAGACGTCATCGGTCGCCAATGGCGAAGTCGCGACCAGCAATCGCACCATCGTGAACTGGGATGTCGCGAAGGCCGACTGGGATGCGCTGCGCGACCGCGCCCACAAGGACTGGGTCCGGATCTCGTCGAAGTAATTTCGACCGGCCGAACATGAACAAGGCGCCGTCGCGGGTCCCGCGGCGGCGCCTTTGTGCCGGGCGCGATGAACGCGGCCGACGTCAGTTCATCTTGGCCTTGCGGGCGTCCGCAATGACCTGCTCAAACTCGGCCATGCTGAGCACGCCGGGCACGCGGTACTTGCCGACGATGAAGGACGGCGTGCCGCGGAAACCGAAGGCCTCGGCCTGTTCGTTGTTGCGCTTGAGGAGGCCATCGATGTCCTTGGCGTGATCTGCGAGATCGCGCTTCAACCGGTCCATGTCGACGCCAGCGGCCGCGAGCAGCTCGTTGATGCGCGGCTCGGTCAGGCGCGAGCTGACGCCCATCATGGCGTCATGGGCCGGATGGTACTTGTCCTGGTATCTTGCCGCGAGGGCGATCCGGGCGGCCGTCACCGAGACAGGTCCCAGGATCGGCCAATCCTTCATCACCAGTCGCACCTTGCCGTCGTCCTGGACGACCTGGCGCAGCTCGGGCTCGAGCTTGCGGCAATAGGGACAATTGTAGTCGGACCATTCGATGATGGAGATGTTGCCGTCGGGATTGCCGGCGACGGGAACGTCGGGGTCTCGCAACACCTTGGCTTCGGTCAGTACTTCGTCACCGTCGGTGGCGGCGCGTGCCAGGGTGATCCCGCCCGCGGCAATGGCGCCCGCTCCGATCAGCGTCAGTGCCGCGCGACGTGTCGGCACAAGGCCCTTGTTCCTGAATCCAGCCATATCTCGTCCCGTTTCGGTCCCATCCTCCGCAAATACGGATCGGGACCGGGAATTGTTACCGACCATATAGAGCGTCGCCGCCGCAATGTCATCGCACCAGCAGCGTGACCGCCAGAGGGACCAGGAACGAGGTCACCAAAGCGTTCAGGCTCATGGCGATGCCGGAGAAGACGCCGGCGATCTCGTCGACCTGGAACGCGCGGGCAGTCCCGATACCGTGCGCCGCAAGGCCGGCGGCAAAGCCGCGCGCGCGGTAATCGGTGATGCCGGTCCGGTTCATCAGCGGCGTCACAATGATGGCACCCATGATGCCGGTGAGGATGACCGCGACCGCCGCAAGCGAAGGGTCGGCGTGAAGCGATTCGGCGATGCCCATGGCGACGCCGGCCGTGACCGATTTCGGCGCCAATGACAACACCACATCGCGCGGCAGCCCGGCAAGCTCGGCCAGCAGCACCACCGACACCACGGCCGTCACCGAGCCCGCGATCAGCGCCACCAGCATCGGGACGATAGATGAAACCACGCGCTTGCGGTTCTCGTAGAGCGGCACGGCGAGTGCGACCGTCGCGGGCCCCAGCAGGAAGTGCACGAATTGCGCGCCGGCGAAATAGGTCGTGTAGGAGGTACGGGTCAGAAGCAGGAACGCGCCGATGATCCACATCGCATGCAGCACGGGATTGGCGAATGGATGGCGCCGCGTCGCCAGCGACACCGCATCGGTGCCGGCATAGACCAGCAGCGTCACGGTCAGCCACAGCAGCGGCGACTGCGAGAGATAGACCCAGAGCGAGAACGGGTTGTCCTTCATCGCGTGTCCTGCTGCCTCAACAGGCGGCTGACGAGGCGAAAGGTCAGCACGGTCGCGAGCAACGTGACCACCACCGAGAGCGCGAGAACGAGGACGATGGCGATGCCGTGGGATGCGAGCAAATCGAGCTTTTGAACGACACCGACGCCGGCCGGGACGAACATCAACGACAGATGCGCGAGCAGGCCCTTGCTCGCCGTCTCCACACCGTCATTGCGCAAGGGGCCGCGCGCGAGCAGCGAAAAACGGTCGCGGGCCAGCAGCAGGATCAGGAGCAACAGCAGGCCGAGCACGGGACCCGGCAGCGGCAGACCGAGGCCGTGCACGACCACTTCGCCGATCAACTGGCACAACAGAATGAGACCGAGACTCGCAAGCATGACCGCCGCATCAAGGAATGCGACGGCAGGCTTGTCAATCGCCGCGCACCGCCGGGGACGTGCGCGGCGCCTGCGGGGCCTCGCGTGGGAGCATCGTCATCAACGTTCCGGTCATCGTGGCGATCAGCCTGGCGTTGCCCTCGTGTTCGGCAAAGGCCTTGGCCTCGCAGAAGGTCAGCGTACGGCCCGGCTTGACCACTTCGGCCTTGAAGACGAAGCGCTCGCCTTGGGCGGGTGCGAGCAGCGTGGTCTTGAACTCGACTGTGAGGATGTCGGCCTCGTGCGGCATCAGGGTGAAGGCGGCAACGCCGCAGGCATTGTCGAGCCCGGTCGTGATGATGCCGGCATGGACAAAGCCGTTTTGCTGCGTAAAAGCCGGCGAATGCAGCATCGCCAGCTCGGCCTCGCCCGGCGCCAGGCGGACGATCACGACGCCGAGCGTGTGCATCGCCGGCTGTCCAGCGAACATGGCGATGGCCGCCGCGCGATAACCCGGGTTTTTCGGCTCGAACGCGGTCATGGCTCAGGCCTCCGCCGGCTCGCTGCCTCCTCCATCCCCATCCCTCCCAGCCATTTTGATTTGCTGATACGGTAGCGTATCAGGGCCTCGCCGCGTTAGCAATACGGCACCGTATCAAGAACCGGTGAGGCTTCCTTCATGAACGACGGCAAGGGCGATGTCTGGGTCGAGGCAGGGTTCACCGAGCTGGCGCGCTCCGGGGTCGAGGGCGTGCGCGTCGAGGTGCTCGCCAAGAATCTCGGCGTCACCAAGGGCGGCTTCTATCGCCGCTTCGCCGACCGCGCCGCGCTGCTCGAAGCCATGCTGGAGCGCTGGCGCGAGGGACGGGCGGCCTCGATCGCGCAGCAGACGAGCCTCGATGGGGAGGCACCCCGCGAACGACTGAAGGCGGTGATCCAACTCTATTCCGAGCGGCTGAACCCGGAAGGCATGGCGATCGAGCTCGCGATCCGGCAATGGGCCCGCTCCGACGAGAACGCAGCGGCGGCGGTGGCGAGCGTGGATGCGGCGCGGCTCAGGCACGTCGCCGAGCTCTATCGCGCGACCGGCCTCGAGGCCGAGGAAGCCGACGCGCAGGCATTCCTGTTCTACTGCTTCATCTTCGGCCAGAGCCTTTTGTTCGTCGAGCGCGGTCCGCGCAAGCGATCGCAGCTTGTGGCAAAATCGGCCGAGAAGCTGCTCAACTAAAATACTGGAGGCCGGAGCCTGGCTCCGGCCTCTGTGTCGTCCCGATCCTCAGGCCGCGCCCTTCAGCTTCTTGTTGCATTCGCTGTAATAGCCGCCGCCCTTCTCGATCCACTTCATGCCGCCATTGCCGTTGGTGGTCTTGTTGGCGTTGTACTGGTCGACGCAGGTGTGCAGG
>Ga0065165_1000367_pt1 | contig 73985 bp, 66 predicted proteins | sample AraplaMF_Cvi_mMF_FD_63813 | JGI IMG/M metagenome (GOLD analysis project Ga0065165, IMG submission 63813) | Arabidopsis root microbial communities from the University of North Carolina, USA - plate scrape MF_Cvi_mMF (version 2) (version 3) | ecosystem: Host-associated > Plants > Roots >... | reverse complement strand
AGTTAACATTATTGATTATATACATTATTGAAGATGGGGATTGCAGAACGAAAACTGGAAGAAAAACAAGAAATGCATGAGCGTATTTTAAACGGCGCACGCAAGGTATTTCTCGAGAAAGGTTATGAGCAGACCAGTATGCGCAATATCGCCAATGAGATCAATTACAGTCCAGGCTCGATTTATTTTCACTTCAAAGACAAAAGCGAGATTTTTCAAGAGCTTCATAAAGAGGGATTCAGGTTACTGCTCACCCAGCTGAAAATACTGAATAAAGTGGCCGATCCTTTCGAGCGTCTGAAAGCAGTTGGGCGCATTTTTATTCAGTTCGCACAGGAAAATAAGGATTATTACAACCTGATGTTTATTGTCGAAGAGCCGGCGAAGTCCCCCGGGTCGGGCGGATTCCAAATCGCTCAAGAGGCGATCAACCACTTGCTGGGCATTGTCAAGGAATGCCAGCAGAAAGGCAGGTTCAAGGACATGGACACGGAGTATTTTACGTTCATGATCCTCTCTGCGATGCATGGCATCTGCGCGCTTTTCTGCAAAGACCGCGCCACGAACTTCGTGACCAAAACCAACGAAGAGCTCATGGAACATGGCTACGAGTGTTTTGTAGCGCTGCTGGAAAAAGGCTAGCCCTTTTTTTATCCTATTATTGAACAGTGTTTAAAATTAAAACAATGATCAGATCTAATTTAAAATTATCGAAACCGGCCTGGCACTTTCTGATAGTATTGTCGATGGCGGGTGTTCATAATGCCAGGGCGCAAAGCAAGCTCGATAAGTACATACAGGAAGGGCTTCTATCGAACCAAAGCATCCGGCAGCAAAATTTTGTGCTTCAAAAAAATGTCGATGCCTTAATGGAAGCAAAAAGCATGTTTCTGCCGCAGGTATCGCTTCTAACGACCTATACCAAGGCAGACGGCGGACGAACGATTGATTTCCCGACCGGCGACCTTTTGAACGGGGCTTACGCAACGCTCAACCAGCTGACGGGGAGTAATGCATTCCCGCAACTGCAGAATCAGCGGATACTGCTAAATCCTGATAATTTCTACGACGCCAAATTCCGCACAAGCCTCCCGCTTCTGAATGCGGAGTTGATCTACAATAAACGGATCAAAATCCAACAGGTGGACCTTCAAAAAGCAGAGGTGATGCTCTATAAGCGCGAGTTGGTAAAGGAAATCAAGACGGCTTATTACAATTATCTAAAAGCAAACACGGCCATTGGTATCTATGAGTCCTCTCTGAGGCTTGTCCGGGAGGGGGAAAGGATCAATGCGAAATTGCACGATAACGACAAGGTAAACCGTACGGCAGTTATCCGGAGCCGGAACGAAGTGTCTAAAATCAACGCCTCACTCGTCTCAGCAAGGCAAACCGCGGCGTCGGCACGTTACTATTTCAACTTTCTGCTTAACCGTCCGCTAACCGACAGCATACTGACCGACCAGATTACCACTTTGCCTGGACAGGACCAGCTGCCTGGCGATGATGTCGGTGGCCGTGAAGAATTATCCAAGCTCAGTATTGCAAAAGATATTAACAGTAATCTTAACGGGCTTGCCAAAGCCTACATCATTCCGAAGGTAGGCACTTATCTGGATCTGGGCTCGCAGGCTTTTGACTGGAAGTTCAACAGGCACAGCCGGTATTATTTCCTGGGTGTCTCCCTGGAATGGAATCTTTTTTCCTTCGGCAAAAACACTTACAAAATCAGACAGACGCTATCTGACCGCGACGCGATCTCCGCGCAGACCGACTACGTGCGCCAGCAACTGCTGACCGAGCTCGCAGTTAAGCAGGCAGGTATGCAAAGTACAATCGCCGAATACCATGCCGCAGAATCACTGTTGAATACCAGCAAGACCTATTACCAGGATGTGGTCAGGCTGTACACGGAAGGCGCGGCCATCTACATTGAGCTGCTTGATGCGCAGAACCAATGGATCGACGCCCAGCTGCACGCCAATATCGCCTTGTATGACGCCTGGATCGCCAACGCGGCCATTGAACGGGCCAATGCCAGCTTCAATATTCAATAATCAAAACATGATGAAAACAAATCGTATACTCAGCATCGTGATCGCGACTGCGTCACTGCTGACCTCCTGCAAGCCAACCCATAAGCAGCAAAATCCAATGGGTGAACCCGATGTTATCGCGGTTACGATCTCCCCCGTATCTGTTTTAACGGTACCCGACCAGATCCATACCACCGGCCTCGTAAGTACAGAAGATGAAGCCAGGTATTCCTTCAAAATAGGTGGGGTGATCAGCCGCATTTTTGTAGACGAAGGGCAGTTCTTCAAAAAAGGCCAGCTGCTGGCTACGCTCAACGCAACCGAAATATCGGCTGGTGTGGAACAAACCAATTTGAGCATGGAGAAGGCCCGACGGGACTACGGCCGGGCCGTTAATCTTTACCGCGACAGCGTATATACTTTGGAGCAATTACAGAACACCAAAACGGCCTTGGATATCGCTGTGAAAGCCAGGGAAGCCACCGCGTTCAATGAGCAGTATTCAAAGATATATGCGGCCTCCGACGGTTTTGTAACCCAAAAGATCGCCAGTGAAGGCGAGGTGGTCAGCGGCGGGATGCCGGTGCTGCTGATTAATTCAACCCGGCAGCACAACAGCTATGTCCTCAAAGTGGGCGTCACCGACCGCGAATGGGCGGTCATCAAGCCGGGACAGCCGGCAACGGTAACCCTGGACGGTTACGGGAGCCAAAAATTTGACGCAGTGGTATTCCGTAAGTCGCAATCCGCAGACATGCAGCTCGGCTCTTTTCAGATCGAATTGAAACTTTCTTTGAAAAATGTCAAACCTGCGGTAGGCATGTTTGGGAAAGCGGAAATCGCAACCCGGCAAGAGGACCAGGTGATGGTTATCCCATACGGATCATTGGTGGAAGCTGACGGCAATAAAGGCTTCGTATTTACGCCGGTCGGGGCCAACAGGGTTAAGAAAATCCCAGTCACAATTCTTCGGTTCGACAACGAAAGGGTCTATCTGAAAGATAAGCTCGAAGGGATAAACGAAATAGTCATTTCCAACAGCGCCTATCTGAATGAGCAGTCGGCTATCAAAATCATCCGGTAATACGCACAGCTATGAAAATCACAAATTTCTCTGTCAGAAACTATCAGTTCACGCTGATTATATTTCTTCTTGTCGCGGTAGTCGGTGTACTAACCTTGTTCACCATGCCGCGCTCGGAAGACCCGACCACGCATCCGCCGCAATATCTGGTCACTGTCATTTATCCCGGTACCAGCCCGAAGGATATGGAAGAACAGGTAGTGAAGCCCATTGAAAACAAAATCTATGGACTGGAAAATATTGAAAAGATCCTTACTACCGTAGAGGACGGGGTAGCCGTGATTCAGCCTAAGTTCAAATACGGTGTGGATGTGGACAACAAGTATCAGGAGATTTCCACAGAAATCAATGCTTTGAAGAACAGCGAACTTCCCAAAGATATCTATCTGATCAAAACGGAAAAGGTATCCTCTGCCGACGTGAAGATCCTGCAAGTCGCCCTGGTGTCCGACAATGCATCGGGAAAATTGCTCAGGGACAAAGCCGATATTCTTAAGACCCGTCTAGAGAAAATCACTAACCTGAAAGAGGTTAGATATTTTGGAATGCCTGAACAGCAGATCCGTATCGACATGCAACTCGACAAGCTGGCTCAGCAAAAAATACCGCTGAATGTTGTCATAGGAAGCCTGCAAAGTGAAGCGGCGGATATCCCGGGAGGCAGTATTAACCTGGAGAGCAAAATTTTCAACGTTAAAACCAGTGGCAAATTCAAGACCGTCGACGACGTTGCCAATACCGTTATTTACAACGCTGGCGGCAAGATCGTATACCTGGGCGATGTCGCCGAGGTGAGCTACAAGGACGGCACGATCGACCACATTACCCGTTTGAACGGACACCGCAGCGTACTGGTCACAGCGGCGATGAAAGATAACGTCAATATTTCGGCGGTGCAGCAGGAGTTCCTTCCGGTGCTCGAAGCATTTTCCAAAGAGCTTCCGGATAATATCCGCTTGGTGAAGAACTTCGATCAGGCCAATATGGTCTCGCAGCGTCTGGGACATTTGGGCTTTGATTTCGCGCTGGCCATTTTACTGGTGGTTATTACCCTTTTGCCGCTGGGTTTCAGGGCATCGCTGATCGTGATGATCTCTATTCCATTATCGCTGGCGTTGGGTCTGATTGCATTAAATGCCCTGGGATACTCTTTAAACCAGCTAAGTATCGTTGGGCTGGTTGTGGCGCTGGGCCTGTTGGTCGACGATAGCATTGTGGTGGTGGAAAATATTGAAAGGTGGCTCAGGGAAGGGCATTCTCGAAAGGATGCTATCCTGAAAGGTACCAGGCAGATCGGTGTAGCGGTTGTGGGGTGTACGGCCACTTTGGTCATTGCATTTTTGCCGCTGGCTTTTTTGCCTGATATGGCGGGAGAATTCATCCGCAGCTTGCCAGTGGCAATCATGACGAGCGTTCTGGCTTCCATGATCGTGGCTCTAACGCTGGTACCTTTCCTGGGGAGCCGGATGTTAAAAACGCACGAACACGGAGAGGGTAATGTGTTTTTAAAGTATCTGCAAAAATTCCTGACCAGTGCATACAGCCGCGTAATGCCTTTGGCCTTAAAGTGGCCCAGAACCACGGTCGCGTTATCGCTCGCTCTAAGCGGACTTGCTTTTTTCTTGTTCACCGTAACAGGGTTCAAGCTCTTCCCTACTTCTGAAAAGCCGATGTTTCTTATCAACATCAAAATGCCTTTACAGGCTGATATCCCTGAGAGCGACCGCGTCACCAAACTTGTGGAGCATGAACTTAAAAAGCATAAAGAGATCGTCTACTATACGGCCAATGTGGGCAAAGGGAATCCACAGATCTATTACAACGTACACCAGCAAGATGTTAAACCGGATTTCGCGCAGGTATTTGTGCAGCTCGATGACGAGGCCAGCCCCGGTGAAAAAACAGCGCTGATCAAAAAGCTCAGAGCGAAGTTTAAGGACTTTCCGTTTGCAAGAATTGAAGTAAAAGACTTTGAGCAGGGGACGCCGATCGAAGCCAATATCGTCGTCAGGCTTTTTGGTGAAGACCAGCAAAAGCTCAGGGAACTCTCTTTTAAGGTGGAAGAGCTGCTTAAAAAACATCCCGGGACCTTTTATGTCAACAATGAGCTGAATACCTATAAATCGGACCTGAAAATAAGGATTGACAAACGGAAGGCACGGACCCTGGGTGTGCTTACCAGCGATGTGGACAGGGTGATCCGGATGGCCGTGGCCGGACTCACCGTAGGCGATTACATTGACGACAGGGGCGATTCCCGCAGCGTTGTGATCACCCTTCCCAGGGATAAGTTCACGAACCTGGATGCCTTTAAGAATTTGTATGTCAACAACCTTCAGGGCAGACCGGTCCTTGTCGACCAGATCGCGACGATTGCTTTTGAAACCTCGCCCACGGCGATCAACCATTTTAATAAATCCCGTTTTGCGAAGGTGACCTCGCTGGTCAAAGAAGGAGTACTGGCAAACGACGTTCTGAAAGAAGTAGTGCCCCAACTGGATAAGTTGAAAATGCCTCCCGGCTATTACTATAAGCTGTCGGGGGAAGCGGAATCTGAAGGCGACGCGCTGGGCGGCAACTTCCTGTCGGTGATCCTGCTCAGCGGCTTTTTATTTGTGGGTGTGCTATTGCTGCAATTCAAAACTTTCAAGGGCATTATCATTGTCCTATCGATTATACCCTTGGGGATACTTGGTGGTGTGGTATTTCTGCTGTTGACAGGCAGTCCGATGTCAATGGTCTCTATTATTGGTTTTATCGGCCTGTCGGGTATCCAGGTCAAAAACTCGCTGCTGCTCGTTGATTTCACCAACCAACTGCGCGCCGAGGGGCATAGTATAGATGAGGCCATCAACATGGCCGGTGAAACGCGCTTTCTTCCTGTTGTGCTTACTTCTATCACGGCGATATGTGGACTGTTGCCGATCGCACTTAACCCTAATCCTCTTATTGCTCCACTGGCGGTTGTACTGATCGGCGGCCTGATTAGCTCTACAATACTTTCCCGGATCGTTACGCCGGTGATGTACAAGCTGATTCCGCCCAATATTGAAATGGATTGATAACACGAAAGCGCCAAAAAAGCGACGGCCTTTCTAATGATAAATGTGAACGTGTTGACCCGTAAGGTGATAATCCAGTAGTGTCGAATTGGTGTGATTGCGTGCTCTTATCACACCAATTTTCTTAAAAAAATCTTTATGGCAACATAGTTCGTAGGATCAAAGGGTAATAACAGCAATGGGAACAATAGAAAGAAAAGCCAAGCGACCGGTAATACTTCACACCAGGAATGGTGTCTTTGTCAGCATGCCGGGCCACGCTATCGTTACCGTCGCGACAAAATAGTTAATTCTTGTCATGCACCATCACAAACACAGGCCATTGGACAGCCCTTTACACACGATTGGAGATCCTAGCCCAGCGTTTCAATTTATTTTCCGCTTCACGACTCAGTTGTCCCGGCACCAAACGCCACGTCCAGTTAGCGTGATCAGAGCCTGGGTTATTCATTTTACACGATTCATCCAGATTAAGTAAATCCTGAACCGGCAAAACCGCCATTCTGGCAACGGACAAATAAGCGAGCCGGGCCATTACCGAATGCACATTATCTTCATTTACAGAACACCCTGCGTACGCTTGCAGCCTTTCGCGGGACGCTTCGTCAATATCATTCTTAAACCATCCCTTGATCGTATTGTTATCGTGCGTGCCGGTGTAAGCCACAAAATTGGTGGTATAGTTATGAGGAATGTAGTGGGACTCAGCCATATCCTCATCAAATGCGAATTGGAGCACTTTCATTCCCGGAAGAGCGAGTTCATCCCGCAGTTCAAACACGGACGGACTTATTTCACCGAGATCTTCCGCTACAAAAGGCAATCCTCCCAGGGCAGCCTCCACTACTCTGAAAAATTCCAAGCCAGGCCCGTGCATCCATTTTCCATTGACCGCTGTTTTTTCACCACCGCGAACTACCCAGTAATCTGCAAAAGCCCGGAAATGATCCAGGCGCGTCAAATCAAAAAGTTCGGTGTTTTTCCGAAGACGGTTTATCCACCACTGATACCCCTGCTCCCCGTGTGCATCCCAGTTGAACACCGGCATGCCCCAAAGCTGGCCGTCCTCAGAAAATGAGTCTGGAGGAACGCCGGCGACTCCGGTCATAATACCATTTTCTTCCAACATAAACAGATTCCGGTGTGCCCAGACGTCGGCAGAATTGTAACTCACATAAAATGGCATGTCACCCAGGAATTTGATGTTCCGTTCGCCGCAATAATCGCGAAGCGACCTCCATTGCTTATGAAAAACAAACTGCACCCACTTATAGAACCGGATTCTCGCGGACTCCGCTTCAGCCAGTACATTCAGTGCTTCTGCATTTCGAAGCCTCAGCCGCTCTTCCCACTCCACCCACGGTTTCCCATCGTGCTTCTCTCTGATGACCATGTACAGGGCGAAGTCGTCCAGCCATTCGGCATTCTCCTCCAAGAACCATTCAAATTCTATCGCGGGAAACAGCTCCGGTTTCTCGCTAAACGTGGCGAACGCCTTTTCCAGCAGCTCATTTTTGATTGCCGTCGCTTTTTCGAAATCGACCTTCCCGTCCTGGGGGAGGTGATATTCTGCAAGGTCCACGTTTTCGAGCAGGCCTTCCTGCTGCAGAAGCTCGGGACTGATGAGTGCAGGATTACCAGCCCGGCTAGACAGTGCGCTGTAGGGCGAATTTCCTTGCGCGGCTTCGGTTGGGTTCAGGGGAAGCAATTGCCAAATCCGCTGATCACCGCGATCCAGGAAATCGGCGAACGCAAATGCTTCGGAACCCATATCACCAATTCCGAATGGCGACGCAAGAGAAGAAATGTGTAACAGAAGACCGGCACTTCGCTCGTTATCGCTCCTGGATCCTTGCAGAATCGCGAATGGCAGCTTTTTGAAGAGTCCTGCCGGTGATATCTTACCTCCATACTCGTTTTTTCTGCCTGTGAGGAAATCTTGCCATTTCAGTTCAAGTGAGGACGGCAGCCCGATCGAAGTATCTTGCCAGTCAAAAGAAGGCAGCTCTTCCGTTCCACACATCATAGCCAGGTGCAATGGAACGACCACGACGACTACGTCCTTCTTGTAAATACGAGCAAAGGCAAGAAGGTGATCTTTGAACTTGCCTTTTGTCAGTAAGGGAACATATTCTCCTTCTGAAAAAAGCGACGGATTTTGTTTTCGTAATTTAAATAATTGCTGCGTGAGCCAGAGTTTGATCTGCGCATTGCTGCGTTCGTTCCACAGCTTTTCGAGAAGTGCATGCCGTTCCACACCTTCAAACCCATGCAGCCAGCTTTGCCTTCTTTCATAGTCCACTTTCCTTCGGTTATCAGGGTCTACGAGGCTCAGGTCCCACAACTCGCAACCCTGATATACATCCGGAATACCCGGACAAGTAAATTTCAAAATCAGCTGCGAAAGAGAGTTGACGATGCCGAAGTCAGCGATTCTCTCTTGGAATGATACAAAATCCTTCCAGAAAGCCCCTTGCCGATTCAATAGTTCCTGTGCAAACTGCTGCGCGCCCCTTTCATACGCTTCGTCAGGCTCGGCCCAACTTGTCCTCCTTTTTGCCTCCCGCAACGCTTTTTGAAGGTATTCCTCAAACCGAGCCGCAAAATCGTCATCATCCTGTCCGGGCATCGGGTAAGCCCCCATCAACGTCTGATAAATCAGGTATTCGTCGTTCACATCGGGCGCCGGGAATTTCCGTGTGAGCGGCGCATTGAGCTGCTGCCAGTGTTTTACCCGGGAAAACCATTCTTCGGAAAGATCAGTAAGTACATTCAGGCGCGCCCGCACATCCTCTCCCCTTTTCGTGTCGTGCGTCGATGTGGTGCTCAAAGAAAGCGGCCAGTTTTTACCGCGCTTTTTCATTTTGTTGTGAAACTCCTTCACCGTCATTCCAAAGCATTCCACGGAATCGCCAACATCGTTATGCCCGATAAAACGGCCATAGGTATACATCAGCGTATCTTCTCCTCCCTTTGCCATCAACGGACCCGTAAACTGCATGGCCCTTTGGTAAAACTCGAGCGCCTTAGCGTTGTAATCTTGATCTCCTTCAGAAGGCTTTGTCAGCAATGCGTTTTCGAGAAGTGAAACGGCCTGCGCCAACTCCGGATGAAAGTTTTTTACATCATCGAATATCTTTTGAACCGCTGCCATTTCGGATGATTTCAAAGGCATATGATTGCCATAATACCGATATACCGGACAATGGATCAGGAACTCCCCTATCGCCTTCCTGAGCTGCTCTGTACCGATCCGTTCCACATCTTGCCCGTCTGCCAAATTCAGTTCCACCAACAGCCCATACAGGTTTTCCAGCTCACCGCCCATGTGTTCAAAGAGTATATAGGCCTTCTTTTTTAGCAAATGCGCATGTATCGTTTCGCTGTCTCCCGCCAATTCCTGGTAAAAGCTTGTAAAGGCTTTCTCCGCATTTACATTGGTAAATACATTGTTGACCGTCGCCAGAAATTCATAGCCTGTTGTACCCTGAACCGGCCAGTCTTCCGGCATGTCCTCATCTTGATCCAGGATTTTTTCCACAACCACATAGGTGTCGTCCCCCACCAGCCGGCGAATATCTTTCAGATAACGGTTCGGATCGTACAAGCCGTCGATATGGTCAATCCTTAACCCCTGAAGAATGCCTTCGTCAACCAGTTGCTTCGTCAATGCGTGGTAGTTCAGGAAGACATTTTCATCCTGAATATTGAGACAAATCAGCCCGTTCACCGTAAAAAACCGCCGAAAGTTGATATGTTGGTCTGTGTCCTGCCAATTACATAAGACATACGTCTGCTGGCCAATAATTTGTCTTAATCTTTCGGGATTGCTATTGACCTCATTCAGCAGCCTGGTAATCAGCTCCCTCTCCTCTTGATTTTTCATCAACGAGGAGAGCTGCAAGAGAAGCTCATTCCATTGTTCGGAAAAAACCGCCGGCTCTTCCACCCCATTGATTTCTTTGCATTGCGTTCCGATCTGCACAAGCGCCTGATTGTGACTGATCAGCTCCGATTCGAAAAGTGTGGAATACGAGCTGGGATTAAGGGGAAAGTTTGCGCCTTCATAAGTCAACATCATTCGGTTAGACTCATACGAAATGCGCACGCTCCCGCCTTCGATTTCCGCATCGAGGTCCGAGCCGAGAAATGGGACCATTAGTTTGCCATGAAAAAGGCGGCTGTTCCAGGCTATGTCAAAAAAACCGGCATACATCGATTGTGTACCTTTTTCGAGCACATCCATCAGCCACGGATTCTCCGAGTGAAAGGCCATATGGTTGGGCACAATGTCCTGCAACCATTGCATATAATTTTCTTTCAGGATAGTACTGAGCGTTTTCAATTCTTCCCTACTGCCGATTTCGGGGTCGATTTGATTGGGATCGACTCCGTCGTAACCATGCATGCTTCCCGGCGTCGATTTAAAAACAGGCGAAGCATATATAGTACTTACTCCCAACTCCCGCAAATAGGGGATCAGGGTTTCCAGGTTTTTGAAAGTAAACTCCTTGTGGAATTGCAAACGATAGGTGGCAATGGGGTTATTCATACTGATTTACATAAAGTGTGATTGATTCCGGAGATAAGGTCAATGCCGATCCACCTGTAACCTGGACAGGCATCTCTCGCGAACCGCCCCATTTCGGATCTGACGATCCGAGCAGTTTGTACCAATGCGATGTATGCACCGGTATGTCCACTGACTGTTCCTGGCTGGAAAAATTCATCAGGCAAATAATTTCCTGTATACCATGCCTGCGGCGAAGCGCGATGACCCGACTTTCTGTGTTGTACCCTACCGAAACTTCCTCCCGATTGAGTACACACAGCGGCGGCTGGCTTTTTCGGATGGATATCAACTCTTTATAATAATTGAGCATCGTTTGATGAGGCTCTTGCTCAACCGATTCCCATTGAAGTTTCGAGCGGTCAAATGTTTGCTCTGATAACGGGTCGGGCGCCTCCCCCGCCATATGAAACGCTTCGAACTCCTTTTTCCGTCCTTTTCTAACCTTCTCCGCGAGTTCAGGATCTGAGTGACTGACAAAATACAGGAACGGGCTTTGTTCCCCATACTCTTCTCCCATAAAAAGCATCGGTAAATAAGGGCTCACCAACACCGCTCCTGCGAGCAATTTCTGCATCTCAAAACTTACCAGCTGGCTCGTGCGCTCGCCAAGCATGCGGTTTCCTATATGGTCATGGTTCTGCGAGAAAACGACAAACTGCTCCCCCGCATTTTCAGTTTTCATGCCGAAAAATTTCTTGCGGTGCTCAGAGAACGCCCCATCATATACGTAAGCATCCCGATAGGATTTGGCCAGCGATTGGACGCCATCGAAGTCGGAATAATAACCGGCTCTTTCCTGCCCGGAAGCAACGCGCAATGCGTGGTGGAATTCATCGATCCATTGCGCATCCATGCCATAACCTGCCTTGTTCACCGGATTGATAAAACGGGTATCGTTGAGATCCAACTCTACAATCAGATAATGCTTGCGGCCTGTTTCTTGCATCAACAGATCGACGTTCTGCCTGATCTCCTGCAAAATATGCGTGGGGCTAAAGTCCTTTATCGCGTGAACGGCATCCATGCGAAGTGCATCGATATGAAAATCGCGGAACCACATTAAAGCATTTTCAATAAAAAACCGACGTACCCCATCACACCAGGCGTCATCGAAATTGATGGCATTCCCCCAAGGAGTATGATATTTTTCGGTGAAATACGGGCCGAAAGCTTCCAGGTGATTTCCCTCAGGACCCACATGATTGTACACCACATCCAGAATAACCGCCAGGCCTTTGTTGTGACACGCATTTACAAGGCTTTGTAAGCCCCTTGCACCTCCATAGGAATGCTGAACACAGAACGGATAAACGCCGTCGTACCCCCAGTTCCGGTTACCCGGAAACTGCGCTACGGGCATAATCTCAATGGCGGTAACACCAAGGTCGATCAGGTAATCCAGCTTTTCCTCGGCAGCAGCGAACGTCCCCTCAGGTGTGAAAGTGCCCGTATGGATTTCATAAATAATATAGTCCTTTAAAGGGTACTGCTGCCAGCTGGCATCCTTCCAATCAAACGAACTGAGATCGAGTGCCTGCGAAGCGCCGTGCACATCGTCGGGCTGCGAAAGTGACGCGGGATCCGGCAGTTGCTTCTTGCCATCCAGTTCAAAATAGTAAAGATCACCTGGTTGCAGGTCACGGGTTTCCACAGTCCAGTAACCAAGTTCTTGGCAAACCAATGAAACGATTTTGTCTTTGCCCGGAATAAGTAGCTCCACCTGTTTGGCCCTTGGTGCCCACAACACCGCAGATGCCGCACCCGAAGCGTCGAAAGTAACTCCAATTGCCCGTTTGTTCGTATTAAAACTAATCATTAATCCAGCTTTGTGTGTTGCGTTTTGTCGCTGGCATTGCCATTAAATATTATGCCAGGAATGCAATTAAAATGTCCTACGAACGCGTTCGGGACGAATCCGTTGACTCCCCTGCACCAGACCCCATCACTACCGGCCGGGATTTATCTCCGTTCGGACGCGAGGAAGTAATCAATCCGGCCGCCATTAATTTGACAGAAATAAGGCCGCGTCTGCTTATTGCCGAGCACCATTCAACGAGAAGAAAACCGCTCGGCGAGCTCCTGTAAATATTCCCTTAATAGAAACCATTCAGTCTCGCTCGTGCGAGGTAGTTGATCCCCAAGGTGAGGAAGTGATTCGAACTGTGGCAACATGCTCTGGCACAGTTTTTAGTTATCCCGCAGACATTTCAACTTTAACCTATCCATTTACATGAAAGCGATTGTACTATCGATCTCAACGGTGCTGCTGGCTGCCGCTTTGGCATTTTCAGACCGTTTCAAAAACGACTCTGCCGACAAGACGTTTGTGCTGGCCGCAGCCGATGGCGGAATGCTCGAAGTAATGCTAGGCAAGCTTGCCATCGAGCGGGCAACAATGCCTAAGTGCAAAGACTTTGGCAAAATGATGGTCACCGATCACACCAAAGTCAATGACGAGCTGAAAGCACTGGCTGCTAAAAAGCAAATCACCCTACCGAATGAATTGAGCGCAGCCAAACAGCAAATGTATGATAGCCTCTCCGCTCTGAACGGAGAGCAGTTCGATATGCTGTATATGAACATGATGATTGCCTCACATGAGCCGACGATCGGGTTGTTCCAGACCGAGTCGAATAAAGGACAAGACCCTGATTTCCGCAAATGGGCCGATTCGAAGATACCTGCCCTTAAACATCATCTAAAAATGGCGCAAGCATTGTTTCCTGCCAAACTTCAGGGAGCCGGTAAGTGAACGCCTATGCAACGCTTTTGTATAACACACTGCGCTATTTGTCGGCCAGTGGGCAGCACCATTCCTGCTGCTTGGGATCTACAACAAAATCGTCAAAACGCAAGGGCACGATTAAATGAGCACAGTACGTAAACAAATCGGGCTTCGGGACTATTCCGAAGCCCGTTTAAATTACGGTAAACATCAAACTACCAACACAAAATATCCGCGCACGGAGTCGGCCAGCATTTGCGCCATTTCCAGATGGCACTTTATCCAACGCCAAGGATTATTTCGGTATCGTTTCCTGGACATGGATTGACCGTAAGAATAGATAAAGATTCGTTTCCAGAAGCTCAAAGGTTTCAAAGTAAATAGAACCAGGCGGCGATCATAGTTCTTTTCATTAGCCTTTAGTGATTCTGTTGGCAAAGGTGTAACCCTATTGCGCAAGGCCGGCTGGCATGATTTTAAACAGCGGTGCCTTCTTTTCTTCGTAACACGCGACGGTTCGGACGGCAACCGAACCGTATGTCAAACCAGCAATTAAACTTTCAACAAAAAGAAAGGAGACAATCTTATGTTAGCAATGAATTATCGTGGGCCTTACCGGGTAAGGGCAGATCGCAACAAACCGATGCCCAAAATCGAACATTCCGGCGATGCCATTGTCAGGGTCACCCGTTCCTGTATTTGTGGCTCTGACCTTCACCTGTATCACGGCATGGTGCCCGACACCAGAATCGGGACGACCTTCGGTCATGAATTTATCGGCGTTGTCGAAGAAATCGGGGATGCAGTCCGAAACCTGAAAGTGGGCGACAATGTGCTCGTTCCTTTCAATATAGCCTGTGGTAAGTGCGTCTTTTGTGAGCAGCAATTGTATGGAAACTGCCACGAATCCAATCCACAGGCTACCGCTGTCGGCGGAATTTTCGGATACTCTCATACCGCCGGCGGATTTGACGGCGGGCAGGCCGAATATGTGCGTGTACCATACGCAGATATAGGTCCGACTATCATCCCCGAGGATATGGATCATGATGATGCGGTACTGCTGACGGACGTGGTACCGACCGGCTATCAGGCAGCCGAAATGGGAGGCATTAAGCCCGGGGACACGGTCGTTGTTTTCGGTGCTGGTCCGGTAGGCGTCATGGCTGCAAAGTCAGCATGGCTCTTTGGTGCCGGGCGTGTGATGGTGATCGACCACCTTGAATACCGGTTGGAATTCGTCAAAAACTACGCGCAATGTGAAGCTTACAATTTCCGCTCCCTGGAAGACCCGGTTCTTTTTATCAAGAAAACGACAGATTGGATCGGCGCCGACGTGTGCATCGATGCCGTGGGATGTGAGGCGGCGGGCGACGCGTTGCAAACTATTACCGGCAGGAAGTTGATGTTACAGGCTGGTTCGGCCACCGCTTTGCACTGGGCAATCAACTCGGTCAAAAAAGGCGGCATTGTCTCGATTGTTGGCGTGTATGGTCCCACCGGAAATTTGATACCCATCGGTAACGTGGTTAATAAAGGCATCACTATCCGGGCAAACCAAGCCTCGGTCAAGCGCCTGTTGCCCCGGCTGATCGAGCACGTCCGGGAGGGACGAATCGATCCGAAAGCGATCATCACTCACCGGATTCCTTTGGAAGAAGTTGCAGACGCCTACCATATTTTCTCGGCCAAGCTCGACAATTGTATTAAGCCTATACTTATTCCACCATCAGCAAGAAAATAGCATCATTTATGAAAAAGAAAGCCAATAATTACGATCATATCAATGGATGGGGAATCGACGCCAACCCGCTGGATGTCCCAACTTATCCAATGAAACACAGGACGGAAAACGATAACAAAGGAATGATCTGGGAACGCCCAGCCCAACAAGCACAACTGGTTGAAATACTTCATTCCAATGAACGACCAAGCGTCTCCGCCGTCTTTGGCTCAGCCAATCCACCGACGGGCCTGAGCGGAAAATTGAGAAGGTTCGCATTCAAATACAGCGAGTCGACCTGGACGCATTGGCTGGTATTGTTGCTGGCCGACCGGATCAACATGATGGAAGGGATCGGCCAGGATCTAAAAAGCGGCCGCCTCCCGGATCTTTTCACCGAGCACGGTGGTCATTCAGAACTGAAATACAACAAGGCGGGCTTGATTAAAAAGATAGCTGTCGGCTTTGCTTTTGCAACCCTGGTAATAGTTTTCAACAAAATCCGTTCGCGGGAAAATTGAAAGTATATGTATTTACCAATAGGTGTATTGATTTTGGTAATCGCCGTCATACTCGTGCTCTATTTCAAAAAGAAAAGCGAGTAATGCGATCCATTCACGGATGACAGTTTACTAAACAGGATGTCTATGAAAATCGGGGAAAAACTGCGCAAAAAACTAAGTAGAAAGTTCGAGCCGGGACAAATGCTACACCAGAAATTCGGACGCCACGACATCAGTTTCAAAACAGATGAGGAAGGGAATGCCGTCATTTTATTTGTCGGCAAACGGAATGCCGAAGGTAACATCCAAGGAGAGCGCTTTGTGAGAGTTTTGACCCGCGACATCAATGGGACGGTTTTGAAAGACCACTGGGACGGAAAGGGCAGAACATAAAAAATCGGCCCTTACTCCCATTCCACCTTCCATGAAAAAGCAAGACAAGTTGCCGGACCAGCGAGATACTGGTATGCAGGCGGTGCGGGCAACCGTTTGCCCTGGCGGACTCCACCTGCGGAAATTGCGGCAGCGACGAGCGCATCAATGCGGTGCAATAAGTGTATGAGGCCATGCGCCCCGATACAAATATGCAGCTCTACGACCGCGGTATCCGCAGACGCCTCGCGTCCATGATGGGCAATGACCTCCGGCGCCAAGTCAATTCCCTGACTTGATGGCGAGAAAGGAGTTAGCAATCAATGGAACTGCGCTAGCTTTTGCTATTTTCGGGTCGAACATCTGAACTAAACAAAAATGCACAGGAGATTCATCAAATGCGGAAAGACAAGAAATGTATTGCCGTTGTTTGCAGTGATGCTTGCCGGTGTGGCACTTGCAGCATTCCTACCAAACAATCCGCGCACCTGGAAATTAGGTGTGGCGTTATACACTTTTAACCCTTCCTCTTTTGAAGGACAGCTGGATAAAGCCGACAGTGCGGGTCTGAAATATGTCGAAGGCTTCACATTCGGCAAGTCTATCCCAGCGCTTAAAGATTCTGCCGTGATGAAATTGTCCCCTTCCGGCATTAAAAAATTAAAAGCTTTCGTCGAGAAAAAGGGGTTGAAAATGGAATCGATCTATCTTGTCGGCGGCAAGACTGTGAACGACTGGAAAAAAGAGTTTGACATCGCCAAAAACTTCGGGGTAAAATACGTCACCGCAGAGCCGCCGGTTAACCTTTGGGACAGCGTCGACAGTCTGGCCGGAGTTTACGGCATCAAACTGGCGATCCACAACCACTGGAAAGGCACGAGCGCTTACTGGCATCCGGATTCTACCCTGGCCGCATTGAAAGGCCATCCGAATTTTGGTGTCTGCGCCGATCTGGGTCATATGCCTAAAAGCGGAATTAATCCCGTTGATGCATTGAAAAAACTAAAAGGCCACATTATTGCGATCCATTTAAAAGACATAGCCGCGTATGACAATCCCAAGCTCGTGGACGTGGTAGTGGGGACAGGTGTAATCGATTTCCCTGCGGTATTCAGGGAGCTCGAAGCACAGAAGTTCAACGGGCACATTATCATCGAACGCGACCGGCAAGAAAAGCCAAGCAACTTGCCGTCAGTGATTCAAACTGTCAAATACTACAAGGCGACCTTGGGTTTGAAATGATGATTGGCGGCCTTAGCTGAGAATTGAAGAAAGCCATCGAGTGGAATTCGACGGCTTTCTAATGGATGTCTTGTTGGATTACACTGACAGCTTTTTCATATACTGCGCATCATTAGCCAGGCTAACCAGCGGTGATTCCGGATATTCCTCCTGCTCTACCAAAAAGTACTTGATGCCGCTGTCCAGCGCCAAGCGAAGCGTCTTCTTAAAATCGACACTTCCTTTACCCAAATCATTCTGAACAGGTTTGCCATTTTCTTTTGTGTAATCTTTAACATGGCACAGCTCATATCGCTTACCATATTTTTTCAAATGATCGGCCGTTGAAACACCCGTTACATCGATCCAGCAAAGATCCAGCTCGAACATAACATTTTTGGGATCTGTATTTGCCAGTAAGTAATCCTGCGGCAGTTTCCCGTCGAGTGGTTTGAATGAATAATCGTGGTTATGATAGCCGAATTTCAATCCGGCTTTGGTTACCTGTTCGCCGACTTTGTTGAAGTTGTCGGCTACTGTTTTCCATTCGTCCCAGGTCTTTTGTGGGCCGATCCATGGGCAGATCAGGTATTTCAGGCCTGCACCCTGCGCCATATCGATGTAATTTTTCAGTTTTTCGGGATCTGCGGCAGCACCTTTGAAATCAAAGTGCGTGCTGACCATCTTGACACCGAGCCCATCGAGGAAGGACTTTATTTCCTTCGGCTCCATGCCCCACAAAAAACCCTTTGGCCCTTGAAAGCTCTCAAACTGCTTGTAACCCATTTCGGCCAGCTTGGTCATAACACCTTTGGGATCATCCGGCAGCAAACTCCGTACGCTGAAAAGCTGAACCCCAAAAGGATCAATCAGCTTCTTTGGTGCGGCGAGGGCTTCTAATGAAGTGGCCGCCCATGTACCGGCCATAGCCAGGCCGGAATGTTTTAGAAAATCTCTTCTTAGCATGATAATAGTTAAAATGTCGAATGCGACTGCAAATTAAAATTTTTACGACCAGCTATTAAAGCTGTTTGATTTTGACATTCCGGAATGAAATGCCTTTCGCCCAGTCCTGCAATGTGAGGTGGCCCTTCAATACGGGATTGATTCCACTGACCAGCCGGTTTTTCCGGAGCTGCATTTTTCCGAGTCTGCAACCCGTACAGGCAACCGGCCCGCTTCTTAGGATCGGCATTGTGATCGTGGTGTGATTTTTCCAACAGTTGATATTCAGGACCGGATGCCCAGGCGGTAGGAATGTCCTCGCGTTCCTGCACATTCAGGAATACGCGGCCCCTCTCTGAAAGGGTTAAGGTCAGCGCGTGGAAAGATGCAAGTCGCTCAACCCAGTTCCCATCGTAGCCGAGTTGATTGAAAAATGTTCATCGTCGCTAAAGACAGCCTAATCGCCAACTACCAGCTCGTCCAGCCGCCATCTACCAGCAGATTTTGCCCGGTTATGAATGCCGATGCATCCGAAGCCATGAATACGACTGGCCCTTTGATATCGGCGTCGTCGGCGAACCGCCCCAACGGGGTGAGTCTTTTATAATTCTCAATGAATTCCTCCTTGCCTTCCAGCTGTGCCACGCCAGGCCCATATCCACCCGGACTAATGCAATTGGCGCGGATGTTGTACCGGCCATAAAAATTGGCCAGCCATTTGGTGAAACCCACCATTCCCCATTTGTCGTAAGTGTAGTTGACCGGACTTGTCATGCCGGTTTGTCCGTAAACCGGGAAATGCGGCCCTACCGCGCCCTGGATCGATCCGATATTGATGATGCTTCCGTTGCCCGCGGCCTTCATGGGTTCGATAACCGCACGCGTCATTAGCACAAGTCCGGTAGCATTGACACGTTGTGCCGCCTCCCAGCCAGTGACCTCAATCTCTTCCAGATTCTGAAATCCCTGCCTCGAAACAGCGTTATTGACGAGGATATCTATATGCCCGAACATGCCCATTACATTCTCGACAAGCTCCCGGATCGAAGATTCTTCTTCAAGGTCTAGCGGCATGGCTGTTGCCAGGAGGCCCCGGGCCGACAACCCGGATGCCAGATCCTCGCAAGTGCTCACGTTACGCGAGGCAATGACTACCTGAGCGCCTGCTTCCGCCAGGGCTATGGATATGGGTGTACCAAAAAAGCCGGCTCCCCCTGTGACGATCGCAACTTTGCCGGTCAAAGTGAATAACTTGTTCATCATCTCATTAAATTTTCCATCTTCCCGGCGTAAGGATTTCGTCGGGGACAGCTGTAAATACTTTCATAAATTCGTCCCGAAGCGACGCCGGGATCTCAGGAGCACCGAGCAATTTCACATTTTCTGCCAGCTGTGCCGAAGTAGCTGCCCCCACCACAATGCTATCGATCCCCGGCAGGTCCCTGACGTAAGAAAAGGCCAGGCCGGCGATGTCGGCCTGGTATTCTTGCGCAAATGTGTGGAGCTGCTTCAAAAATGGTATAGCTGGGACAAGGTTGCCACTGATTTGCCCGGTATCCATAAAAAACAATCCCTGCAAGAACACACTGCGGGCAAAAACGAGTTTCTGCGCCTGTGCAAGACGCTGCAATACACCCGAGACGACCAGCCGCTGGTCGAAGATATTGACCGGCACCTGCACCGCCTCGACGAGCGGCTCCGACAGGCAAAAGGCGACGTCCGCCGGCTCATACACCGACACCCCGCCCATATCGATCAACCCCTGCTCCCTGAGCCGCGAAATGATCGCCGGCAATATCCCGGCCACTGCATCCATCGGCTCTTCTCCCTTATGCAGCAGACAGACGGGCAGCTTGCTTACACCCAGGCATTCAATGGAAGCTCTGACACTGCCCTCAACCGATTTCCAGGCCCGCTCCAATGCGCCGGCATCCTGCGGGGCGATCTTAAACTTGGAAACCATATTCAGGTCAGCTCCGGTATGGCCTGCCGAAAAACGGCCTAGTAGTGCCTCGGAGGCACCATACTGCCGGGCCGTATCGAAGGTGGTAATCCCTGCGTCCACTGCCATCCGCAGCATATCCAGCGCTTCCCGATCGTCGGGCATACCTTGTGAATTGGATATTCCGTACGGCATACCCAGCTGAACGGTCCCCAGGGTAAGCTGGGAAAAACGGTATCCTTTAAATGCGATTGTTTTCATGGATCAGCTATTGCCGAAGGGTAATATATTTTAATAAACTCCAATAATAGCAGGCGTTCTGATGCCCGGTTTGATCTCACCGCTAATGTAAAACCACTGGTTCTGCCAATGCACCACCGGCAGCGTCACGCGGGCCGGGATACGCTGCTGCCGGCCTGCAAGCTCCCAGGAGTCGGTGTTAGGAAAATAGTAGAGCAGATCATTCGTAATCCCAGGATGCATGGATGGCGTCTTGTGCTGGGCCGTCACGGCATCCACCCCACCCCAGAACAAAAACCGGTCGCCCTTTAACACCGGAAGCACCGAGCCACCGGCAGACATACCCCTTGGCATTGCCGCGAGTTTTTCCCAATGCGCACTCCGCTGTCCGCCCGAATGCTCAATGCTGAGCCGGTAGCCGTCCTGATGAATCAGCCTGTATGAATTTCCTTTGGAGTTGATCGCGGTCGCCTCGCCGCTGAACATATAAAAGTCGCCGTCGAATGTAGCGCAAACCGGAAAAATGCGTCCGGGACCAGGCCACGCTTCCCATTCAGTCCAGCCGGCTTCGACTTGCTTCAAATCCAGCACGAGGCACTTATTCAGTCCCGGACCTGTGGGCGAAACATTTCCCCCCACCACGATCAGCAGGTCATCAAGCACCGCACCCGACATATTGGCCAGGGGAAAAGGCAGCGAAGGGTATGTATGCTGCACCAGTACGGCGCCGTCCCATTCATAGCCCATCACCCTGCTCAAATGTTCGTGCACATTACTGCCGCCAATCAGAATTACTTTGTCCTGATAGGAAACCGAAACGCCATAGCCGGCAGCGCTTTCCATTTTTTGCGGCAGCTTTTTCCAGCTACCACCTTGTTGGAGCAAATAAATCCCGTCATACCATTTCTTGACGCCTCCTTCCCAGGGGTAACCGTCGGGAAAATTCGCGCCGCCCATGCAAAGCAGCGCGCCGTGGCTTACGCCCGCATACATGCCCGCAAACCCGCGCTCATCCGGTAAATCGGGTAGTGCATTCCATTTCAATGCGGTTTGTGCAACAGCTGCTTCAACTACCATCATCATCACTATAATTGAAAAATATTTCATAAAAGCTTTCATATCACATATCGACAGTCATCATCAGCACAGCGCCCGGTCCGGGCTCCGCATACCCACCGGTGATCAAAACCGATTTACGATGCGGCTGATCGGAAACAAAACACAGGTTACTGGTAAGGGGTAATGCGGTATCCAGGCTGGCGAGTAACGACCCCTCAGGCGAAAACACCTGAATAGCGCTCATGCCATAATGGGCCACCCACACACGCCCCTCCGCGTCGATTGCCAGTCCATCGGGCAAATTATTCACCGGCTTGCCGGAGCGATGCCCGGGCAGCACAGCCCAAACCAATACCGTTGGGGCCGGCTTCCCGTTCAGCGAAATGGCCAGTACCCTGTTCTGATAACTTTCCGCAACGTAAAGCAGTGATTGGTCCGGCGACAACGCTAGTCCATTCGGATAGTCCAGGCCACCGGCAATGCATTGCTGCGACCCGTCTTTTCCTACCTTGAAAACCCTCCCGCTTTCGCGTACCGAATCGGTAAAAAACACATTGCCGTGGCGATCTTCGATCAGGTCGTTCGGGCAACGTACAGTATGGCGGGCACATTGCCCATTCACCAGCTCTCCCCTGCGACTGCCCGTACGATCAAATTGCACGATAGCCCTTTCTGCACTGTCGCACACCAAATGAATGCCCCCGACAGTGATAAGCTGACCATTCGGGCACCGGGCTTCGGCCCACGTTACGGGCGCTTCACCCCGCCGCACCCGCAGAAGCTGACCGCCGCTCAACGTGGTAAATAACAAATTTCCTGCTTCGTCGACACAGGGCCCCTCCGTATAGAAAGGCAGGTCCAGTAGTTTTACCGTGGTGCTTTGCAGGTTCATAAACTGTCAGACATGGTCTTCAAACGGAAACAGAGGCACCTTTCGGTTCTGGTATTCAAAAAGGGTCATGTCGGCTTGCGTCACTCCGGGCGTATCGACCTGAATAATCGATGGACAAACCTCCCCATATGCTGCAATAGGCGCATTGACTCCCTTGGCGACAATTCCCCGGAAACCATGCGGATCCAGGCCGAATGCCGTAAGCTGCCGCAGGCTGTACGGCGGAGTACGTTTCGTTGTAAGCATCACCGTATTGCCGCTCAGCGTACGGACCACCGCCGTTGGGCCCATATCATAATGGACAAATCCTCCATGGCGCGGGGCATCCTCCGTAAAGTGGCCGTCGTACAATGCAATTACCACAACGTGGGTTTGAAAACCATTTTTTCCTCCCAAAGAAAGGGAGATAACCGCCCCGGCCTCCACTCCCCGGCATTGGGCTACGCTTTCGGGATCATACAAGCAGACAAAAAAGCCGGAAAAGCGGCCTGCTTCAAGATGTTCGAGGATCAAAGTACTGTCGCCCGGCGCTCCGCCCCCGATATTATCGCCCATATCCAGCAGCAGCGCCGGTTGCGGGTAATTTTTGAAAACTTTCAGCACGGCTTCTACACCCGACTTCTTTCCGTTGAATGCGTGCTTGCGGTCCAGTAAAAAATCCGAAAGCTTCCAGGCGGCTTCCTTTGCCTGGCTGGCCGCAACCGGCGATTGGTTACGATCCGCGATCACAATGAACCCCGATCCCATCTCATACACATCCGCATAAGGAAAGCCGAGTAATACACTCACCGATACCAGCCCGGGAAGCTGTTTCAATTCCTGCCCGAGCGCATAAAGCCCCAGGCAGGGCTGATGGGAAGTAAACTGCTGCTCGATGCTAATGGCCACGGGCGGTTTAACCAACAGCTGCACGGGCGAAATCTCTCCGCGCAGTGTCCCGACCAGCAGCCGGGCGGCCGCCAAGCCGGTCTGTTTTTGATCGACGTGCGGGTTGGTTGCATAGGCGATCAGGCCGTCAGTCGCATCGACCATCGCCTGGCTCACATTGGCGTGAGGGTCCAGCGTACCGATGACCGGCACCCTGGCTCCCAGTTTCTGTCTCAGCAACGACAGCCAATGCCCGTCCATATCCGGGTATCCTTCGGCCACGCCGGCGCCATGCGGCGCGACCAGGCAGGCATCCAATGGCCCCGCCTCGTCCAATAGCCGCATCATACGGTCCAGCAATTGTTCATAGCAGTCCCTGGTGATCAGTCCTCCCGGTGTAGCCATAGCGTAAAATATCGGCACCAGTTCCATATCCGGGGCACTGTCTATCACCTCGATCAATCCGCTGATCTCATGGTTGGCGCCCTGGTATTCGTCTCTGATCCGGCCCGATTCCAGCCAGTATCCGTCCCGAAAATCGGCCAGCGTCGTAGCCGATTCGATAAACGTGTTGGTCTCGTGATAGATCCCCAATAATCCCACGCGTCGGGGTGCATACTGAAAATCAAGCTTCTGAGGCGTCGGCTTAGTCATAATCGGGTTATTTACCTAGATGAATGACTGCGTCGACTTCGAATTTGAGCAGGTCCCCCAGACATCCTATCAGCGTGGTGCGTGCCGGAAACGGCTCCCGGAAATATTCCCGGTAAATCGCATTGAAACTAGCCAGATCCTGCTGCCGGCCGACGTAATTTCTCACCTGCACGGCATCGTCAAGTGTTGCGCCCGCGGCCTCGACGATCCTTTTCAGGTTATCAAAAGAACGGCGGCATTCGCCCTCAAAGGTGTCGTTGACGATCTGGCCCTGATCGTCGACACTTGCCTGTCCGGACACGAATAGATATTCCCCCGACACGATTCCCGGCGAAAAAGGTAAATGGCTCTGCGGGATTGGCCCCGTAACAACGTGTTTTGTTTTCATAACACACCAAATTTCTGATATGCCTCCATGGCCTTCATTCCATTCCTGATCGCGTCGCGCGTGATGTTCTCAGCGGAAACCTTTTCGAGCGCCGCAGCCAGTACCTGTGCTTCTACCTGCTGCGGTACTACCACAATCCCGTCCTGATCGGCCATAACGAGGTCACCGGGCGCAAATTTCACTCCGTCTACTTCCACCACTACATCCAGGTCAACTACTTTCTGACGGTTCTGGCTGTCATAGGGGTTCTTACCGGTTGCAAATACAGGAAATCCCATAGCCGTCATTTTGTCGATGTCGCGCACCGAACCGTGCACCACCACACCCACACAACCGGCATTACCTGCGGCGGTAGAAAGCAGCTCGCCCCAGATACCCGAGCGGTTGGAGCCCCCGGCCGCACAGATCAGCACATCGCCCGGCTGACATGAATCGACTGCCTTCAATTCGAGCTCATAAGGATTAGGATCCTGGTGGTACATATCCGCCCAGAGCGTCGTCTTGCAGCGGCCCATCAGCTTGTTGATACCGGTATAGGCAAAAAAAGGAGTTCGGGTAGCCTGGCGGGTAAACCCCAGCTGATCGAGTACGTCCGCTAGCACGGCCACGTACAGTTTGTCTTTTAATTCTTCAATATTCATTTTTCAATTTGATTTAATACCTGATTCTCAACAGGCTCTGTCCTGATATATCTCAAAACCACCACGCATAACAGCATCATACCTGCTGCGACCTTGAACATGGCGGAAAGCGGCACGTCCGCGTCGCGAAGCATCCCTCCCGCGTAAATTCCCAGCCCGCCGACGATGCAGCTGAACATATTGAGAATACCATATGCCGTTGCCCGGTAGCGCGCATCGACGATCATGCTCAGGATAGGCATCATGTTCGCATCCGTAAATGTGCGCGTGAGGGCATACAACATAAAACAGCCAATCGCCACAGACAGTACGGCCGTATTACTCGCCAGAAAGATAGCCGGCGCTCCGATCAGCAAACCATACAGGGGTACCAGCACCCGCGCACGGGGATTTCGCCTGCTCCACCGATCGGCCAGAAAACCACCCAGCAATACACCCGCGAGCGATGCGGTGTGAAAATACCCCGTCGAATACACCCCGGCCATGCTCTGTGACAAGGCAAAATGCTCCTTAAAATACGTCGGTAACCATGCTACCACCACCCATCCGACGATGCTGATCAATCCCCAGTACAGGATCGCAAACAGGTAGGACCGCGTTCTGAGCAGCCTGCCGATCGCCCCCGCGAAACCCGTGGGCCTATCCGCGGTGCGCTCCGATTTTGGAATGGCTATTTGAGGATCACTCAGGGTAATTGCCAGCAACATCGCGTAAACGATGCCAAAACCGCCAAAGACCTTGAATGCGAAATTCCAGGAATGGTTTTCGGCGAGCCATCCGCCGATGAAACCCAGGCTTTGCCCGAACATCACGCCGCCCATATGGATGCCCGTAGCCAGTGATTTGGTCTTTTCCGGGTGATAGTCCATGATCAGGGCCAGTGCGGCGGGAATGTAGCATGCCTCGCTGATGCCCATCAACGCCCTGGTCGCCAGCAGTTGCTCGAAGGTGACCGCCTGCGAGGTAAGCCAGGTCACGAGTGACCACACCAGCAGGCTGACGATAATCACCCTGCTCCGGCTGAAACGATCGGCCAGGAATCCCGCGACGGGGCTTAGGAGCCCATACACCCAGAGGAAAACGGAGGTAAGCAACCCGAACTGCGTCTCCGACATCGGGATCGCCGCCACAATCGAGCTGCGCATGGTGGTGATCATCATCCTGTCCAGGTAGTTGAGACAGCCTACCAGGCACAGCATACCAACCACCAGCCAGGCATACAAAGCCGGCTTGTCTTCCGAAAAGGGTTTTGCAATTTTCATGAACCGTGGGTTTAGGATATTGTCGGTAAAAATCGAGGCCAGTGCCCGATTAGCTGACAGGCGTATAGAAATTCTCTATTTCCTCCATCATGGCCATGATTTGATCGTCGGTCCATGGCAGGGGCTTAGCCAGCAATGGCGGCTTGGGTTCACCGATGACAATATTGTAACGTAAATACATCGCGCGGTTGAAAAAGGACCAGATAACCGGAATGATCGTCTCGATAAACTTCTGGAAAGTAAGCATATATTCCATGGCATGCATCGTTTCTCCTGCCAGGAACGACTCCCTGATGTATTTGCAGGTCGGGCCAAACAGATTGTAACTCGTACCGATGGCTCCGACGGTACCGCACAGCGCTGCCTGGCACATTAGCTCATCGGCCCCGCTGAACAGTTTCCATTGCTCCCCTGCCCTGTTTTTGATCGTACTGATTTCCAACATCTTGTCGGTTGTTAATTTCATTCCGTGTACCTGCGGCAAGGTCAGCAGCCGGTCGATCACCTGCATATTAGCCGCATTGCCGATCTGATAAGGAAAGAAAGGTACGTCGGTAGCTTGCGCGATGCGCCGGTAGTGCTCAAAGGCCATGTCGGCCGAGGCGCCGTAATAGATCGGACCGACAGCCGAAATGCCGTCGGCACCATGGTCGGCAGCGTGCCTTGCCAAGCGTATGGATTCCTCCGTATTGAGGGCGCCCACCTGTACCATCACCGGAATACGTTTTCCGGCTATTTCCAGCGTCAGCCGGGTAATCTGCTTGCGCTCCTCTTCTGAAAAAAGGAAACCCTGGCCTGTCGAGCCCAGCAGGTACAGTCCATCCACCTTTTGGGCGATCAACAGTTCGATGAGCTTTTCGAGCTCCTTCGGATTAAGGCTTCCGTCCGGATTTACCGGTGTAAAAAGCGCAGGCCACAGGCCCTGAAAAATAGAACTTTGCTCACACATAATCTTGATTAAAAAGAGTTTGAATTGTTTTTATCCATTGATGTGACGGTATGGCGTCCGTCGGAGGGAGTTGAAAGCGCTGATCCACCGCATTCATATCTTTAAAGCCGCTGCCGGTTACCAGGCACACTACCGGGCGGTTTTGGTCGAGTTCGTTTTGTCTGAGGGCATTTTCCAGCCCTGCCAGCGCCACCGCCCCGGCAGGCTCGCAAAAAATACCTTCTCTTTGGGCTAATGCCCGTTGCCAGGCAAACACCTGTTCGTCGCTGACGCTGTACCCATTGCCCCCCGACCGACGGCAATGCCCGATTACTGCATCGCCGTCTATAACGCTAGCCACCTGCAAGCCGCTGACGGCCGTTGTGGAAGCATCTACCGGAACTGCCGCAGCTTCGCCGTTCCGCAGCGCGCCTACAATCGTGTTGTTTCCCTCAGGCTGCACGCAATGCACCGTGAAACCGGCTCCCGACTGCTCTGCTCCCCGGCATACCGCCAGCGTGAGGCCTCCGCCACCGGCCGGCGCAAAAATCTGCACCCCGGCCGGCAGTACCTCGGCTATTTCTGCTGCGATTGTTTCGACACCTCTCATGGCCGATGGACAATACCGGTAGGCGCTAATCGGCAGAGGGAGGTTATGCAAATGGCAGAGTGCTTCCAGCTGGTCGAAAACGAAGTTGGTAGTCTGCGGATCTTTGCCAAAGTCTTTCACCATGACCACTTCCGCCCCGTAAAGCTGCATTTGCCGCACTTTCTGCACCGGGGCCCCGTCCACCGCGACGATCACACAACGGATGCCGGCGGCCGCGCAATAGGCACTCAGCGCCGCCCCGGTGTTGCCGCTCGACGTAGCAATGCACACTTTTTGTCCGCGCATATTCATTTCCGAAACCAGCACGGCCGCAAACCGGTCCTTGTACGAACCGGTCGGGTTAAGGTTCTCCAGTTTGAAATACAATGCATCCAAACCCAGGGCGATCCCGATACTCCGCGACCGTACCAAGGGGGTCTCGCCTTCACCGAGCCAAACCCGGCTTTCCGCTGTCACCTCCGGCAATAGGGAGGAATGTCTCCAGATGTTTTTCAAAATTGATCAGGGAATTGGTTTCTTTTTACGCTATACCCGCTGAAATTGGGTTTCAAACCGCCGTCAACAACCAAAGTCGTTCCGTTAATGTAGGAGGCACCTTCCGAGCTCAGCCAGCATATTGCCGCAGCTATTTCCTCCGGATCTGCCCCTCTCCCGAGTGGGATGTTATCATTTACCGCGTCAATCAACCGCGCGCTGACATCATCTCCTCCCCCATCGCGGTAGTCGCGGCTCAATGCGGTCTCCACATAACCCGGGCTCACGCCTACCACCCTGATCCCGCTGCGCCCGTAGGTAACCGCTAGCTCACGGGTCAGGCTGTCAAGCGCGCCCTTCGCGGCAATGTAGGCCGGGGACGTGCCGGCAGGCCGGTCGGCCATCATACTCGACACGTTCACGATCACAGCCGGTCGGTGCAATGCTTCCATTCGCTTTGCTACCGCCTGCGATAGGAACGCCGGCGCCGTCAGGCAAATGCGGAGCGTTTTCTCCCAGGTTTCAACCGGTATTGTCCGCATGGTTTCGATCGTCCGCCAGGCTGCATTATTTACCAGCACATCGACCGTGCCCCATTTTGCAAAAGCATTGTCTATGAGCTCGTTCCAAAAACTGGTTTCGCCCAAATCGCCAGCCAACGATAAGATCCGCTGATGATGGTGAACTTTCAACTCATCTTCCAGTGCCGCCAATTGCGACGGATCTAGGTCCGTTAACACCAGTCTGCAACCCGCCGAAGCAAATGCCCTGGCTGTGGCCCGGCCGATCCCTCCGGTAGCGCCGGTAATCAATACCACCTGGTCCCTATTCATAAATCGTATGTTTTCCTGGTTTAATAATAGGCAGAATGCCGCCCAGCGCATCGCCGGCCTTTACTTTCACGATAACCCTTTTGAGAAAGACAATTCCAGCAACATCCGCATAAACCGAATGGCTGGCGCCGGACAACGGATCGAAAATGCGTCCGAAACATTGGCCTGCGCCGACTGTTTCCCCCAATGCGACTCCGGTCATCAGGATACCATCGGCCGGCGAAGGCATTTTACCCTGAAGATAACCGCTGTCAGGACGGTGGTCTTCGAGCCAATAGGGTTCGGGCAAACGGGTTACTTCTCCGTCAATCATTCCCAAATACCTGAGCAGATTGAATACCCCGGCCACATAGGTGTCGACCACTTGCCGGCGAAACCCGGTCCCACCGCCGAATTCCAGGTAAACAGCCGGAACGTTTGCGTCTCTCGCGACTGATAAGGTCCGCCCCTGTGGCCGGTAATCGGTACCCCACACCACCGGCACATCAAAACAGCACGCCATTTGCCGCTGTATATCCAGAATCCCTTCGTCGGGATGAAGCATATACCCCGCCAACGGGTGGATTTCGTAGGTCAACCCGCCGGTGTGCATATCCACGTAATAATCGGCCTGTTCTATCAATGAGCTGATCCGTGCGGCATAGGCTTCGGAAACCGACCCGCTGAGGCGACCCGGGCAAATCCGAGCCAGGTCCAGGCCGTCGCTGCCTTGCCGTGTCCCATGCCCATAGGCGTCGGGGTTTACGACGGTAACCACCGTTACCTGGCCGTGCTTCAGCATTCCCGGCAAAGTTGCCGCAAGCTCCGCTGCCGCAACCATGGGCTCGTATTCGTCGCCATGTACACCGGCGGAAATCAGCACGGCGGGGCCCCGCTGCTTCGCGGCAATGATGGCAATCAGTTCGTTTTCAATGTGCTCCTTCATAGTAAGCTGCCCCGCAGGTGGGTTGGGCTGGGTCAAAAATGTTCAGCGTTTTAAAAAGGGCTGCGGCGAGCTGCTGATGCCCGGTGTGATTGGGATGCAGCGGATCGTTCAGCCACTCGCGATGGATTGTCTCGGCCGACCGGCTCGCTATCCCCGCTTTCCATTCGGCATCGTGATCCACCAGGATGGTGTTTTCCCGCCCGGCCACTTTTCTGATCATTGCCACGTATTCAGGGAGTGACGCCCGCTCCGGGGCCTTTCCGGCGATGATCGGGTTGGGCGTGTGGAGGATCGGCACGGCATTCATGGCACGAACCTGCGCTACGATAGCGTTCAGATTCGCTTCAAAATCCGCCAGGGCTACCTGGTTGCGCGCGCAGTCGTTGGTTCCCAGCATAACCGATACCACCCCGGGCCTGAATTGCCCCACACGCCATTCCATATCATTCAGCACCTGCCGGGTCGTGTGACCGCTCATGCCGGTATTGACGACGATGTCGCCTACCCGGGTCAGTTCCCAGCGGAGGCGCTCCGCAAAAATTTCGGGATAACTCCGATGGCCGTGGGTATGCTTGGCTCCCTGGGTAATGCTATCCCCGGTGAAAACCCATACACCGCGCTTTTTACCATCCAGCAAAGCCGCAATCTTTTTCAGGTCCTCTTCCGCCGAGGCTGCTTTCTTGCCCGCAGGTACATGCGCGGTCGCCCAGGCGGGCAGCACTCCCGCTAACGTACCAGCCAGCGCACGCAGCAAAAAGAATCTTCGTGAGCGAGAACCACCGTCTTTCATGGGATCGCTTACTGGTATAGCCATTTTTGTGAGAACCGCTTTACGTTAGTCACCGACAAATGCGTCTTTTTCGCCTGGCTTCCGGCACAATAGCCCAGCAGCACGTCATTTTTGGTAAAATGGATCGCGATATAGCAGTACCAGCCATCCGGGTCGGTTTCGATATTCCGGGTGTTGATCCAGGTTTTACCATCGTCTTTGGAAATAGCCACGGTAAGCGGCGTGCGTTTATCTTTCGTTTGGGGCTGGCTGCCGTCGTTGTTATTCCACACCAGCAGCAGGTCGGACGTGCCGGGAATTCTTTTGATAGAAGCCGGTGATAGCGGCGAAGCAATGTTGCTAGGCGCTATATGCGACCAGCTGGCTCCTTTGTCGGATGAATAGGACAACTGCTGCACGCCGCCGCTCGCGCGAATGAACATCATCATCCGGCCGTCCTTCAATTCGATCAGTCCGGGTTCCTGCGTAATAATCTGTGAATGATTAGGTACCGCAGAAGACGACTTCCAGCTCGCACCCTGGTCATCGGAATAATAACTGTACAGCGTGGCCTGATTCTGCCATTTGCCGTCGATAGCGCGATGCAGTGCGACGGCCATCATCAGCCGACCGTCGGACGACTGGATCACCCGGCTGTTGTTCAGCACGAAATACCCTTTCTTGTCGGTAATGCAGGGGATGGGCTCACTCCACGTCTTCCCTTCGTCGGCCGAAGTTCTCATTTGTGGAATGCAGTCGGTCTCCGAGTTCTTTTTCAGGTAAAACAAAGCGATTTTCCCATTCTTCAACCGAAGCAGCGATACGGACATCACATTCATCTCGCCTTCCCGCTCCACGATCAGCCTGTCGGAAGAAGTCCATGTCTTGCCACCGTCGCGGGACAGTCTTCCAGCCAGGTAGGCAGGCGCATGGTCGCTCGTGGAACTACCGGTGTAACGGCTGTATATAAAAAGAATGTCCCCGTTTTTGAGTGTGATAAAATCCCCTTCACTGTTTCGCGGATTATCCGGGCCGGGGTTGAGCTGCAATGCAAGCTGCGGTTCGCCACCCGACGGCTTTTGGGCGCGTGTGCAAATGCCCGATGTAACAACCAGGAAGATAAGAGCAGTAAGAATTAATTGTTTCATGAGGTTAAGAGTTTAATTCTGGAATGGTCTGATTAATAGCCGGGGTTTTGTTTGACCTGCGGTTCGAGGCTTAATGTAGCTTCTGAAATCGGGAAAAGCAGCAGATAATCCTTACCGGCACGGTCCTTCAACGAGGGTATTTTTTCAAATGCCTTTCCAAAACGCACCAGATCCCACCATCTTTTTCCTTCAAAAACCAGTTCGAAAAGGCGCTCCCGGAGAATGGCTTCGTCGTTGGCATCTCTGGTACCGCTTACGAATACATGTTGCTTGTAGGCGGCTCCATAGGCCCGCTCCCGCACCTTGTTGATTTCCGCGGAGGGATCCTGTCCCAGTGCATTCTTTGCTTCCGCCTTCATCAACAGCAGGTCGGCGTACCGGTACAGGATCACGTCGTCCAGGAACAACCGGATGCCGGAGTTGACAAAACCATTGAACTTCACGGCCAGCGAGCCGACAAATTTTTGCGTGCCAGACGCCGAGGTGTATACTTCGATAAAGGAAGCATTCTTCCGGCTGTCGTCTGCCGTAAACTGGCTACGGATCGTCGCGGACGGTGCCCAGTAATTCTGGCCGGCCGGCAGCCCGATCGCCGCTTTGGTTGCCACATCCAGATCGGACGGTAAAAACGCCTGTGGGAAGTACATGAGGCTATAATGGTTGTCGGTCACCTCGATATCCTTGAAACGGACTGCCATCAGAATCTCCTTGTTGCCTTTGTTGGCGTAATCAAAAACGTCTTCGAATTTGGGCAGGAGGCTTATATCTGCCTTCTCAGCCTCGGTAATGGCTGTCAGCGCGGTATTGAAATCCGCCTCACCCCCACCGAGCCTCCTGGCCGTCCAAAGGAATACATCCGCTTTCAGGGCATTCAAGGCAGGTTTCGACCAGAACTGCCGCCCCTGCGCCAGGGCATTGGATTCGCCAAAAAGCTGGACGGCCCTGGTGATATCCTCCTTGATAAAAGAGAATATCTCCATTACCGGTGTGCGGGGCTTTTGGATGGAGGCCGGGTCGTAACCCTCGGTCGGCTCGGTTACCAACGGCAGATCTCCCCAGGTTTTGGCCATGGTGAAATACGTGAATGCCCGCATGGTGTACGCCTGGGCGAGGATATTGTTTTTAGTCGCCTCGGAGGTAAAGGTGATCTGCGGCACGTATTTCAGGATCAGGTTGGCCTGGTGGACAATGTAGTACATCCCCAGCCAATTAGGCCCTGCCGTGGTCACATCCAGGCTGTTGTCGTGATACCGCTCGCGGCCGCCGGAACCCTGCACGCCCAAACCCATCACCTCGCTGCGTCCTTCGCCCCACAGGTACAGGTTTTCCGATGCCTGTCTTCGCAAAAGAACATACAGGCCGTTCAAAGCACCATTCGCGTCGTTTTCCGATTTCCAGTACGAGGCCTCCGTGATCACACTTACAGGCGCAACATCGAGGTTATCGGTGCAGGACTGGTTCACGCCGGCACACAACAATGCCAGGCAAGTCAGCATTTTATATTTTATTTTCATCTGATCGTCATGATGGTTTTACAGTGAAATATTCAAGCCCAGGATAATGGAGCGGGGTATCGGATACCTTCCCCGGTCAACTCCCCCTTCCTCGGGGTTCAACCCCTTGTAGCCGGTGAAGTAATGCAGGTTATTCGCAGTCACATTCAGTCGCAAACCGTTGATTTTGGCCCTGTTTAAGATGGATTTAGGTATGCTGTATGCCAGGGTAAGCTCTCGTACGGCCAGGTAATCGCCCTTTTCATAGTACATCGAGTTCCCTCCGCCGATACCACCCCGGTACAGGTTGTTTTGCACCTGCTGATCGGCCCAGTAAAACCTGGGGATGTCGGTCACGTCGCCTGGCTTCTGCCACGACCTTTTCACATCGGAAAGCAGCCCTATTTCCCCTTGAAACTGGCCGATCATCTGTGCCCTGGGGTAATTCTGGATCGTGTGGCCGGTCGTGTAATCCATCCGCAGCAGCAGGCTGATTCCTTTGTACTCCAGTGAATTGGTAAACCCACCTGTCCACACCGGATAGGGATTACCAACATACACCCTGTCCTTTTCATCGATCACCTTGTTCTGATCTGCGTCCTGCCAGTTCACATCTCCGCCATACTTGGTCTTGTTGGCACCGGTTACCAGGTTGTCCACGGGGCCGGCGGCAGCTTCCTCGTCGGTGGCGTAGATACTCAATTGCTTATAGGTATACATGTCGCCGATCCGCCCGCCCTCTTGCAAACCGCCCATCCAGGCATAGCCATTCGAAGCCGGGTTCCAAACGTACACCCCGCCGATACGGTTGTTTTCAATGCCGTTGTAAGGCAGGCTGAGGATCTTGTGCTTGGTCTGCGCCGCATTGAAGGAGACATTCCAGCTGACCGCGCTGCCGGACGGAAGCACGCGTGCACTCAATTCGAGCTCTACTCCTTTATTTTCCAGGCTTCCCAGGTTAGTGAGTACACTCGAAAAACCGGTCGACATAGGAAGGCTCAGTGAGGTCAGCAGGTTGTCGGTCACCCTGCGGTAATAGTCGAAGAGCAAATTGATCCTGTTCCCGAACAAACCGACGTCGGCCCCGACGTCAAAGGTTTTGGAACGTTCCCATTTCAGATCCGAATTGGAGATGGTTGTATTGAGTACGGCCGCATTGGTCGAATACTGATTGCCGACGCTGTAATTGCCCTGGGCCGTGAAGTCGCCCAGGCCGCTGATATTTCCATTTACGCCGTAGCTTGCCCGCAATTTCACGCGCAGGAGATTTTCCGGCAGCACCTTCCAGAACTCCTCCCGATGCAGGTTCCAGCCGACGGACACACCCGGAAAAACGCCCCATTGGTTATTGCGTCCCAGGTTGGAGGCCCCGTCGTAGCGGGCGCTGAGCGATACGAGGTATTTTTGGTCGAAATCGTAGTTGATCCTCGAAAAATAGCCGATCAATACCTGACTGCTCTCCAATCCGCCAACGGCTACCGGCTCAGCTGATGCATTGAGGGTTGGCACCAGATCGGACGCCGCTTTTCTACCTGTTGCGCTCAATCCGCTATTGATCCGATTGAAGTAGGAAATACCTGCCTTTACTTCCAGGTTGTGCTTGCCTCCCAGCGTTTTGGCGTAGGTGAGCACCCCATCGGCCTGGTACTGCTCGGTTTTATCGAAAGAGCCCGTCGCGTTACGCGTGTCCACATACAAGCCCGGCCCGTTGTAAAATGCTTCCTGGAACGAACGTGCTTCTATGGTAGACTTGAACAACGACAGCTGGGGGTCGAAAGAGAGTCCCGGCAAAATGTCCCAATGCGACCCGATCGCCAGCGTCAGGTTATCGCGGTTGTTCTTAGCCTTGATTTTATTGAGGTGATACACCGGGTTGCCAATACTCTGCCCGGTTCCGGGAGCCAGCGTCCCGTCTTCGTAGGCATATTTGGCCGTCGGGGCGAGGCCGATGGAGCGCTCGAACAGCGCATTGTCCGAAATACCCTGGTTATTGCCCGAGCTTGAAAACATCAGCCGGCTGTAAAACCGGAGCTTGTTGCTCACTGTCAGATCACCATTCAGGTCGAAATTCAGCCTCCGGTATTTGGTGGTAATAGCGATCCCCTCGGCATCCATATAACCGAGGCCTGCGCTGTAAGTCGCCTTTTCCGTCCCGCCGCTCACCGAAACATGGTGGTTTTGCGATAATGCTGTCCTGAAAAGGAGGTCCTGGTAGTCGGTACCCTTGAACAGCAGCGTTTTGCTCGGATCAACCGGATCGGGCATGCTTTCCCACCCTTCTTTGAGCTTGTACTCATTGGCCGGCGAGAGATACTGGGTCGTATAAGCGGTGTTGTTTGTCAGATCGTTCCCGGTGCCCGAGCTGTTGGGCAATGTCAGCTTGTTGAGGTTGGCAGGGTTCTTTACGGAGGAAGCCACCGTTCCCAGCCTCTGAAAATAAAGCCAGTCACGCGCGGATAACAGGTCATATCCTTTGGCCAGGCTCGATATCGTCGCATCATACTGATACGAAACCCGCACCTTGCCGGCCTTTCCCGAGCGTGTCGTGATGATCACCACCCCGTTGGAGGCCCTGGCTCCGTAAATAGCCGTAGCTGCCGCATCCTTCAACACCTGCATCGACTCGATTTCCTCCGAGCTGATGTCATTCATATTGGAACGGATCACGCCGTCGATAATGAAAAGCGGCGCCGAGCCATCCGGGTTGTTGATCGACGTCCCTCCCCGCAGGATAATGCGGGGAGCATTACCGGGCAAACCGGACGTGCTCTGCACCCGCAGGCCGGCGATAGACCCCTGAAGGGCCGAAGCCGCGTTGGCAAAAGGGATATTTTCAAGAACCTTACTGTCGAGCTTGGAGATGGAGGAGGTAATATTTTCGCGTTCCTGCTTTCCGTAGCCCACTACTACCACTTCGTTCAGGTTGTTCTGGTCGGGTTCCAGGACCACATGGAGCTCGGTCCTGCTCCCAACCCGTTCCTCATGCGTACGATAGCCTACGAAACTAAAGATCAAAATGCTCTCCTTGCCTACGCTGATCCTGAATTTCCCTTCGGCATCCGTATTCACTCCCTGCTGGCTGCCTTTTACCACGACAGTCACAAAAGGCAACGGTTGGCTGTCCTGCCCGGACTTCACCTGTCCGGAAACTACCAGATCTTGCGCATTCACCACCGAGACCGCAGACCACAGGCCCGCGAGAATCATCAGTGTTTTGATCGTTTTGCTTTTAATGTAACGCATAAAATTTCAAATCATAAAGGTTTATATCGGGAATTGTCAGAAATACGAAAGAATAATCGGTTGTTTATTTGTCCTACAAATGTAATTATAGGATTTTAATATAAAAGTGTTTGTCTGAAAATATTATAAAAGTTGCTGATGTAGCCATCTTTGACTTACCTTTGCGACCAAAAGGAAACTGAGATCAATGAAAGCGAGCGCACTAGGCCCCATGGAGAGCCTGTCGATGACCGACAGGGTGGAGAACATTCTAAGGGAATATCTGATGGACAATGGTTTCAAACCGGGTGATTCGTTGCCCAACGAAACCGAGATTGCACAAAAACTGAATGTAAGCCGGAATGTGGTCCGCGAAGCGCTGAGCCGGCTAAGGATGCTGGGATTGATCGAAAGCCGCACGCGACGCGGGATGGTCATGGCGCAACCCGACCTTTTCGCGGGGATTGAAAAGGTAATGAGCCCGTCGATCCTGAGCCATGACAACCAGAAAGACCTTTTCGAGCTACGGCTGATCCTTGAAATGGGTATAGCCGAATTCTTGTTCGCCCGTAAAACCGATAAGGACCTCGAAGAGCTCGAAGCCATTGTGAACAAACAGAAGGGGCTCAAATCGCTTTCGCGGGAAGACGAAATTGAGTTTCACGGTAAACTATACGAAATGACCGGCAATGATACATTCAGACGATTTCAAACGCTGCTGTTCCCGGTCTTCGATCATGTATTCAGGGAATATCTGGATAAGGGGATTCATGCGGATTTACCCAATCCGGTTTCTCATGCCGACCTTTTCGATGTCCTGAAAAACGGCACCGCCGCGCAGTTCCGCAACGCGATGTACGTGCATCTGACACCCTATTTTACAACAACGCTCAAAAACGGGGCGCACACACCGTCCTAACCATCCAAAAGATACCAACCTACCCGACTATTCAGGTAATCGGCCCCGGCAATTATCAAATACTGGCTGCACTCCGGCAAAATCCCGTTTGGCGGGAGCTCAGGATTATTATGATGACCAATCGGGACCATCCGGAATATCGCCTGGAACTGCTGAGATTAGGAGCAGACGGGTTTGTGCTTAAACCCACGGGCTGACGGAGATTCGGAACGTTATGTCTGACATTTGTGATGACCGATTTGAAACTGAACGATGACAGATTCTGGGTCACATATTGATATCACCCTTGACCCAAAACCTCACCTACCCCACTAATGCTTCGTACTGCCCCACCTTTGTAATCGGTAAACAGCGACCTAACAAGAGAAGCCAAGCCGATCAGGATGAGGAACCATGTCGCAGGGACCGACTCATTGAAGCCCATAACAACGCAAAATCTTCCACCCTTGACATGCTGGCTTTCCTAAGTGGATCTATTGAAGTGAAGCGCGATCACCATTAAAAACTATTCCGCTAATGGGAACCATTCAGTAGGCTGCATGCGAGGTGGTTGATCCACAAGGTGGGGAAGTGGAGCGAACACAATTTGGCATTCAAGTGTGAGTTGAGGCATGCTTTGGCCACAGTCGGGAAAGCAGGCCGCGGGCATCAGATTAGTAAAGAAGCCGCGCCACGATAAAATGTTTTTTATGGGCACGTCCGGCAATTATAGCAACATAACCCAGAGTCTGATCAGTATCTGGCAGGGCCACCTTAGAATTCGCACACTGCTATCCAGTGCGATGCGGAGGGATATATGCCCTATTCTGCGCCGCACCTTAATTCGTGCGCAATTAACGACTATTGTATTTGAGCACGATATCGAGGACCTGTACTACTCATTGAAAGACCATTTGAAAGACCCGCCGATGAAGCAACCCGGTTTTGATGCCGGAAGCCACCGGCGGCATGGGCTCACCCCCGATCTCTTGTTAGATACAATTCTTTACCAATGGAATCAGCAAATTGAGCTATATACACTGTTAGTTAAACAGATAGACAAAGAAGGCACCACGTTGGATTGGTGCAGGCGGCATATTGAACAGATTCATGAGATAATGTCCGCGATAGAAGCGGCACGCCCAGTGCAGTTGCATTCATTCGACCTTGTTGTAATGCCCACCACTGTCCCGACAAAACCTTTCACTCCGGAACAAGTTTCTTCCGCAAAGCAGTTGAAATATGAAATACATCAATAAGTTGTCCCGCGGAACAGTCGCGTGTTAATACGCATACCTTATGAAGCCTGTCAAAGGAATTCTGATTTTAATCGCATCATCGGTGGCGGCCACAACTGCCATGACTGCATTCAGCTACGCGCTTTCCGCCTTGGTCAAACGTAACTACCGCGAACCCGACCACCTGGCTGCCGTTCTAAGCGAAAAATCGGGAAGCGATAACCGTCGGACAGCTGCTTGGGTGCTGCATTATCTGGTAGGAACGCTATGAGCCCTTGCGCGGGATATGGTATCAAAAGCCCCGGGCCGGAATAATAAACGGACGGACCCGGCGCCTTTTGGTACAGGCTGCGGTATAGCGGCAGCAGTGGTCTGGAAACTGGTACTTCTCGCGTGCCCTCGCGCAGAAAAGCGCGTGAAGCCGTTTTTTTATGTCCAGCTTGTTGCAGCGCATGCTGTCTTCGGCGTTGTACTCGATTACGTCCGTGCACATTCCATTACCTTTTTCGCAAAACGATAAATTTCCTCTTACCCGCCATGCGCTCCGAAGTAGCGGGTGGAAAGTTTTATAATTTTTTCTAGATTAGAGAATCCTGCTTGCGCACGTGTGACTCGAATGAGAGATTTGCACATCGTTACAACAAACACAAGCAAGTCCAATATGAGTTTTATAAAAAGCATACTAGGTATAAAAAGTAAACCAATCCAAAACAATGAAGACTTCTGGCGATGGTTTGTAGAACATGAGAGAAAATTCTTCAAAGCAGTCAAAAGCGGTCAGAATATAGAAAAATCTTTTTTTAACAAACTTTCGGAGAAACTGGAAGAACTGCGGGATGGATACTTCTATCTAGCTGGCATGTATGACGATAATACTGCTGAGCTGATTCTGACAGCCGATGGAAACGTAAAAAATATAGTGTTTGTAGAAGAGCTTGTTCGGTCTGCACCGCTGTTAGCCGGATGGAAGTTTACCGCATTGAAACCCGCAACGGATATTAAAAATGTTTCCATTTCGATGGCCGGCCTAGCATTTCGTTCAGATAACCTATTCTTCTATGCCAATGATCTAAGCGACTATCCAGATGAAATTGACCTCTGCATCGTACATAGTGATATGACAGAAGAAAACCGGGAGCAGATAGCCAGGGGTACTTATATCTTTCTGGAAAACTATTTAGGAGAAAAGGACTTTGTGAACAATATTGACAGCCTGCGAGTCATTAGCGAAAATGAAGCTGAGAGTGAGCTAATTCCTATAGCCAAATTGAAAGATTTTTTAATTTGGCGAGAAAAGGAATTTGTGGAGAAATACGAGGGTACCAGATACGACACGAAAAATGACGAGCATTCAATTTGGGAAGCTAAATTGGAAAGTGGCTCCCCGCTCTTGGCAGTGATCAATTCAAAGTTACTTATGTGGGACAGGCAGGCCTCCCATCCTTGGGTAGCCATTATGACGATTAACTATGATGGAAGCCAAAACAATGGTCTCCCGAACAGTATCGATTATGCGGTGATGAATGAGATTGAGGATGAAATTATGTTGTATCTAATTGACAGCGAAGGATTTTTGAATATTGGCAGACAAACCGCGAAAAACGAGCGAGATATTTATTTGGCTTGCAAAGATTTCAGGAGGCCATCCAAAATCTTTGATGAAATTCAACGTAAGTATCACAAAAGTTTCAGAATACAATATGACATTTTTAAGGATAAATATTGGCAAACATTTGAGCGATTCAGACAAAATTAGTTCAACAGATTAGATCGCTTCATGCTCAATTAACTCATCAATGTATTGTGGACTATTCTGTCATTCAGCGTGGTTGGATGGTATTGGGGTGAGTTTTTTGCGGCATCAGCATTTGGGCAAAAGACGTCGGGTGATCCCAACCGGGCGCGGGCCGCAAACCTGTCGCAGCCCGGCTGAGTGATCTCCATGGTCAGAAAAGGAAGCCTAGCTGTACCAGCAGACGCTCCTTTGCCACCACGTGTCCGGATGCGCTTCGCTGGGCAATGGGCTTCTGGCCGGTAATACCTATCGTCCATTTGTCCGAAAATAGCGTAATCCCGCCGGTGGCATTTGCCAACTTGCCGCCTGTGCTTTCAAGAGCTTCCCCGTGCTGGATGCCATGTCCGGCATGCTCGGCGTAGACGCCCACAGTCGGTGTAACCGTCAGCTTCCCCAGTTCGATGGACCGGTAAATATCCACGGTGCCGTAGAACTGGTTGCCAAAACGATAGTCTTCGGAATTGGTCGTATTGAACTTTCGGGATACATTGGCTGCCAGGCCCCATTGGTCCTTGTTGAGGGTGTAAAAGGCGTTCACGATCAAATCGGTGCTGCCGGTGCCTAACTGAAAGTTGGCATTAGCGACTTGTAGCGCGTTATTCTCGTCAAACCGGAACTTACCTGTCGGCAGCTTCACGCCCCCTCCTACCAGCAGTGTGTGGTTAAAAGCCCGGGTGCCTTCGCTATCCATGAACGTATTGAACAGGTTATAGTTGGCCAGCACGGTAATGTCGCCCAGGCCGGTCTGCCTTTTCACATCGGCGGACGTAACCTGCTTATCGGCGCGAAAGGGTACAAACGCCATCACCTGCACCCGTTTGACGGGAAAGAAGCGCGCGTAAAATTCGCCGATATTGAAATGTTCCTCGGTACGCAGCACTTTGCTGTCGCCGTGGGTGACAAAGCGCATTCGCTGATACCGCACTCCTATCAGCGATTTGTGTGATTGCGGGAGCAAGCCGAAGTAAGCGCCGCTGTTCGCGCAGCCGCATACATCGCACGCGGCTGCTTGCGGCCGAGGTACCGTCAGCAGCGATATGATCAATAAAAACAAAGTTCTCATTTCAGATTTTGTTTAAAAGTTAGTCCCGACTCCGGGATCGGAGAATTGCTTGTTCCGGATAAAATGCCCATCGCTGAGCGCCGAGAGAAACGCTATAATGGATTGCTTTTCGGTGGCAGTCAGGCTGATACCCGGTTTTTGACCCGGCCTGCGCAGTGCGCTATCAAGGGTGGCCGACGGGTGAATGCTGTCCGAATAATGATCGAGCACTTCTCGTAGGCTGTGATAGCGGCCATCGTGCATATAGGGCGCCGTGAGCGCTACATTGCGAAGACCCGGCACCTTGAACTTGTAGCGATCCGCCGGATTGGCCGTAACCCCGAACCGGCCCTGGTCTTCGGCACCGGAAGGGATCAGTCCATTGTTGCGGAAACTGTAATCGGTAAATAGCTCACCCGCGTGGCAACTGCCGCATTTAGAGCGAAAAATCGCCATTCCCCGCTGTTCGTCCACCGTCAGCGCCGACTGGTCGCCCATGCGATAATAGTCGTACCTCGATTCAGCCGATACCAAACTCACCATGAATTGGGAAAGCGCTTTCATCATCCGCTCGCTGGTGATTTGCTCGTCGCCAAATGCTTTTTTGAACATCAGCGGGTAGTCAACCGGCATTTTGGCGGTGGCCAATGGGGTGTTTTGCAGTTTGGCGATCACATTTTTCACCGTCTCGTCCATCTCAACGGGATTTTCAACCGGATTGAACGGTACGAGGTCCAGGTCATGCACGCCACCGTCCCAGAAGAACGACGGGTTCCAGGCAAGGTTCTGGATCGAGGGCGAATTGCGGGTACCCAGCAAATCGTCGACGCCGTGGCTCAGCTCGTGCCCGTGGTGCGTAAACGCCGCCTCCTGCTGGTGACACGTACCGCAGCCGATCTGATTGGTACGTGAGAGAATGCCGTCATAAAACAGGAACCGCCCCAGCTCCACCCCTTCGCGGGTAAGCGGGTTCCGGCTGAGATCGTACACCGGATCGGGAAAATGCGCAGGCTTTTTCCACTGAATGGGCGTCGGGGCGGCATCACCTGGCTTTACACCAGGATCGTCGTTCTTATTGCAAGCAACACTTATAGCCGCGCACATAACAGCCAGTATCGCGCAGGCGAATGGTACCTGGCCGGTTACCCGGCCAGGTTTAAGAGTGAATTGCATGGCTCGTCAATGGATATGGTCGACCGAGAACATTTGCGTGTAATTGTCGGCGATCTGCGCGGTCACTTGCGGCTGCTGGCTCATTACACTGTTATACTGCCCGATCGACAGGTTGATACCCGGTCCTTTGAACACCTTCTGTACGTCGGCAAACAAATGTACTTCGGGCGTTTTCGAGGTGGTCACCTCTGCCTTCCACTCGCCGAAACCGAGCTTCACGATGCGCGTATTGTTGACGGTGCGGGTGCTGTAACCGCCAAACAAGCCGATATGGTAGTAAAACTTGCTGTTGACCGGATTTCCCTTGGAAGAAGTACCCTCCATTTTCAGAAAAATATAGCCAGAATTCCAGGCCCAGTACATTCCGTCCTCCATCATGGAGCCGCCGGGGTCCAATACGCCGGTCCGCCGTTCGATGGGCATGGTATTGCGCAGGCTATCGACGCCCAGCATAAATTCAAGGCCGGTATAGGTGCCCGCCGGAATGTTTTTGAGGCGTACGAACTGGGATTCTTTTTTATTCTCCATGATCAAAAAATAGCTCGAATCCTGCGGCACGACATATGATGTGCCGTCTGCACGCAGCAATTTGATATTGGATACATAGTAGTTGAACTTCGTAATGACGAAATCCTCGCCCGCTCCATTCGTGCTCGCGCCGCCGCCGAGCACCAGGTTTTTATCCCCGACAATATTATCGAATTCAATGGTAAGTGCACCTTTATCGCCAGTGGAAGGTACAGGCCCCTGTGCTTCGCTTTCGCAGGAAGCAAGCATGAGCATTCCCACCACGGCAGCCAGCATCGCCGGCAAAGCCCTGGAAAGTTTCATGATAGATAATAGATTAGCAGCCTTACGGTAACGGATACCGAAGACCAGATTACTGTTATGACAAAGTGTGGTTTACAATGTCAACAGATGGGCGGGCGGAAGATTTCGTGGACAAGGTTCTGCCCATTCAGTGAGGTATTGAAGTTGAACGCGACCACCTGCGGAATGACTACAAAAGTAGTCTGTTGCAGTCGCGTGAAGCTTTCATGAACCGGAGCCTGAGCCGAAAGTATTTTGCTCATCAGTTCGTTCTCGGCCTGCCGTTGCTCCTGCCTTGCCGCTTGCGCGACGCGCTTGGCCAGATAGCACTTCCCGTCACAATGCAGCTGTGGACGCGATTTATTTTCACAAAGGGTTGCAATAATGTAATCTTTCCGCAGCTCGTAATCGAGGTAAATCACAGGCACAACCAGCACTTTTACCAGCATGACGGCCAGTAGCACAAGTCCCGATATATGGTTCACAAGTGATTTCAAGACAACGATACAGGTTGCAAACAAATAGTTGAAGACGGCACCAAAAGTAACATACGAATGCGATGCCGCCTAATTTTTCATTTGAAATAAACACCAACAATCTGGCGAAACTTAAAACGGCCGGCTTTTCTGGATCAGTTGCATAAAGGCATCGCGGTACCCTTTGCTCAGCGGCACCTCCCTCTGCCCAATGTGAATGGTACCGCCCTGGATGGCGTCGATTTTGGAAAAATTTACTATAAACGAGCGATGCACGCGCATGAAACCGGGCTTCGGCAGGACCTGTTCGAGTTTACTTAATTGCCCCAGGGTCATGATCTTTTGTCCGCCGGTAAAAATCAGGATGTATTCGCCATAAGCTTCGATCACATCAATGTCACGATAGGCGATTTTGTGGATTTTGTAATCGGATTTGACGAAAATGTAATCGCCGGGGGTTTTACCCGACGGCCATGGATCCGCTTCGTCATGATAGGTTGACGCTTTTTTGTCCAACAGGTTAATATACTCGACCGCGCGGTTGACGGCCTGAAAAAAGCGTTCGAACGAAATAGGTTTCAGCAGGTAATCGAGCACAAATAGTTCATAACCCTGAACGGCGTACTCCGCGTAAGCTGTCGTAAAAATTGTAACGGGTTTGTTTGCCAAAGACCGGAGCAGGGAAATGCCGGTCACATCCGGCATTTGAATGTCCAGAAACAGCAGGTCGATCCGATGATTTTGCAAAAAGCGCTGCGCTTCTATGGCCGACGCGCAGGTGGCTACCAGATTCAACTCCGGTATTTTCTCCACGTAATCGATCAGCAGCCGCCTGGCAAGCGCCTCGTCATCCACGATCAGACAGTTAATCTTCATAAACGAAATAATGTTAAACGTACAAGGAACCGGTCGTTCAGATCCGACAGCAGCAATTCATAATTTCCCGGGTAGATCAGTTCGAGCCGCTTGCGCACATTGCTTAGTCCGATTCCCTGGCGGGCGCCATCTTGGTCGATCAGTTCCCTTTTGGTATTCGCACATTCAAAGTACAGTGTGCCGGCGAAATCCGCATTTAATGAAATAGCGATATAGCCTTCGCGATTCGTATCCAGATCGGCGTATTTAAACGCATTCTCCACAAATACCAGGAGCAACAATGGCGCGATAAGCTGGTCGGGCTGCACGCCACTGACTTTCAATTCGATCTGGTTTTTGTAAATGTCGGATTTCAAGCGCTGCATCGCGATGATATTCTGCAAAAACCCCACCTCTTTTTCCAGCTTGACGCGATCGGCCTGACAATCGTACAAGGTGTAGCGGAGCAATTCGGAAAGTTTCATGATCATCGGCGCGGCATTGTCGTCTTTCAGGTAGGCCAGTGTGTAAACGTTATTGAGCGTGTTGAAAAGAAAATGAGGATTAATCTGATTTTTAAGCACTTGCAGCTCCGTTTCGAGCTGCTTTCGCATCAGCTCCGATTGCCGGTGCAATGAATGGAAGCGATCGGCGGCAAATTTGTACGCGGCACTGGTCATATGAACTACAAACAGTAGAAAATACATTCGTCCGAATTGAAATGCCCTGGGGTACCGGATCTCCCGCTTGATGGTCAGAAATTGCAAACCAGGCTCCGTCAGCCTCATGTAAATGACCGTAATCACCAGCAACAACACCACAACCTGCAATCCATAAGCATAGTATCTCCTTTTTTCCAGGAAATGGGGGATCAAAAACCGGACTGTTGCGAACGCGACTATCCCTTGTGCCGCAACATTGACGGACGCCACTAACAGCGCTTTACCTGGCGGTTGAAAGTTCGACAGTAGCAGGATCCAGATCAGCCAGTAACAGACCCAGAATAAATACGGATTGACCAGCATCCGGGCGTATTGCTTCTCGCTCATGGATTTTAGTGTTTGATCATGCAATGGTAAGTTAAAAGTACTGCACCCGAAAAAATGACCGCCGAACGGCTCTGATCTTCCGCCGAATGCATTCATTCCCGGCATGAACGGATTTTCAGGCGCTTCAATCCATCCGCAGAGGCATTTGACGATTTCGTAAAGAATCCGCAGCCATTCATAGAAATGATTTCCCGCACTGCCCCCGATTGCATTGATTCGTTCATCGAAAACCAATCCCACATTTATCCAACCATGAAAAAGAAACCAATGATCATGACGGGGTTATTCGGCCTGATGCTGTTTTCACATGCATTGATAGCACAGCGCCCGCTCACAGAAAAACCAGCCAGTGAAAGGGCGGCGGCACAAACCCAGCGCATGAAGACCAGCCTCCGGCTCGACTCAGCGCAGACTGCCAAGATCGCCCTGATTAATCTCCGGTATGCCCAAAGAATGGACCCCGTCATGCAGGAAAACGGTAGCAGGCTTTCGAAACTCAAAGCTGCCCGGACCCTGCAAAAGGAAAAGGAAGTCGAGCTGAAACAGGTCCTGACCAAGGAGCAGTTCGAGCAATTCAAAGAACAACAACAAGCGATGAAAGATGAATTTAAAGAACGCAGAAAGTCCTGATCCGTTGTGGTACCCGGCTGTACTTATGGTCGGGTTACTTTTGGCAGGCTGTAAAACCAGCGGGCCAGACGGTTCTGAGAATCCGGATAACGCTTATGGCCCCGGCTGGTCGGCCGTGCATGCAGACAGCCGAAATTCCGATTACTCGCCCGTTCGCGGCCCACGAAAGGTGGCCCTTGCCTGGCAACGCAAATTCGATGGCACGATCAACCTGGGGCCTACGATCGGAAAGCAGGGGCATGTTTACCTTACTACCAACGCGGGCGACTGCCACTTGTATGCCCTGGACCCACAAACGGGGAAAACGGTCTGGTGCACGCGTGAGGTAAACCAATTCGCCGTCGCGTCGTCGGCGCTCGTCGACGAGCAGGGATGTCTCTACATCGCGGACAACGAAGCCATGCACGCATTCGACGCGGGCGGCAACCTGCTTTGGGAAACAAAAATCAAAGGTTTTCCCCTTTCGGCACAGTTTACGCATACCGGGCGACTGATCTTTATTACCCACATCGGTATCATTTACGTGCTTAACCGAAAAACCGGGGCATTCATGCTCGACCCGCACCCGCTTTCCGTCGAAGTGCCGTTGGACCCGGCTTTCGATCCGCGGGCTTGCATGCGCGGCACAGCCGACTGCCCAAGTGCGAACACCCTGGCCGTAGACCAGGAAACCGGCCGGTTCTTTTTCACCTACTGGGCTCCGGGCGCAGGCCAAGCGGGCGTCAGGGCGATGATTTATTCTGAAAAGAATGGCCCCTCCCTTCATCCAATGTGGGAAAATACGGCATTGCCCGGCGGCAGTGCTTCCAGCCCGGATATTTCGGCCGACGGTTCCCGCATCTATGTCAACGACAACGAGGGCGCTCTGCACGCGATCGAGGCGGCCACAGGCAGGAACATCTGGAGATTTCCCATTGGATACGAGCCTGGCGGCAGCCAGTCGACCTCGCCGGAAGGATTGATCATGCCTGCCGGAGGCGGCAACGCACCGTTGATGTGCATTCAGGATGTCGGCCCGGAAGCCCGCCTGATGTGGAAAAACGATAGCCTGAACCACCTGGGCCTGCCCATGCAGACAAGTGGTCACCTGGCTTTTGCCACCGTGGCGGGCTCGCCCACGAAAGCCTACAAAGACCTGGTGGTAGTCGATACCCGCACCGGACAGGTCCTGGACCGCGTGCATTTCCCCGGCAAAACGCTTTTTACCGTCGGTACGACTATCGGCGGCGAAGGGAATGTATATGTGCCGGGGTTTGACGGGACGCTGTTTGCATTCCGGCCGGCCAATTAATTCATAAATCATTTTCAAGTCAGAAAAATAAAATTCCATGAAAACCATAACGACCCTGCTTTTGCTGCTCTGCATTGTTTCGATCACCACAAATTGCCAGAATACTACGCCGGACCCGGGAAAGGCGCATGCACCTGGTCAGCCGGCATCCGGTTATGGCGGCAGCGACTATCCGCATGCCGAAGTGGTCAAGAAAAACTATGACGACGGCCCTACCGGCTACTGGCTGTACCTGCCGGCCTCACCCGCGCCGGCTTCTGCGCCGGTGGTCGTGTTCAACCATGGCTATGGCGGCTGGAATCCGGCTAATTACGGTGCATGGATCAGGCATTTGGTGCGGCAGGGCAATATCGTGATATATCCGAGGTATCAGGAAGGCCCGCGCACCAAACCGGCCGAATTTACACCCAATGCGGCAGCGGGCATCCGGAGGGCATTGGAACTGCTCGAAAAGGGCGAGCTGAAAATCCGCCCGGAAATCGACAAACTGGTGATCATCGGTCATTCCTACGGCGGCGCGGTAACGGCAAACCTCGCGCTCAAAGCGGGAGAACTCCGAATCCCGAATCCCAGGGGCATTTTCCTGGCCGCTGCGGGCGTGGGCCCGGCTGTGTCGGGTCAGGAGAAATCGTATGCCGGCCTGCCTCAGTCCCTGAAAATGCTGTTGCTTATCGAAAAGGAAGATACCGTCGTCGACAGTGTGTTTATGAAAAAGGTATATACCGAATCCAAAGCCATACCGCGCACCAACAAGGCCATGCTGATGCACTATCCTGATGGCTACGGAGCCGATTCCATTACCGCTGAGCACAACGAACCGACTTGCATCGATCCCGATTTCGACAGTAAGGACGGCAAATTGGCAGCTTCGACGAAGGTGGACGCTACCGACTATTACTGCTACTGGCGTCTGGCCGATGCGCTGATCGATTGCAGCCGCAACAACAACGGCTGCGCCACCGCCTTCACGGACGTGCGGGAGCAGACATTTACCGGCAAATGGAGCGATGGCGTCGAGATCAGGAGGCTTGGCGGCCGGTAAGCGGCCCGCATTCATCCCCTATTTCACCTTGTTTCAATCGGCGGAATTGTTTTCAGGTATGCGAAAATTGCCGAAGTTTCCGCCTCCGTCAGTTCGGGGAACAATGGCATCGGATAGCTGATTACCGAATTATCTTTCGACATGCCCGCAGTCACTGCACGTCCGAACTCCGCTTCGGTCCAATTCGCAATGCCGGTAGCATGCGGGGTAAGGTTCGGGGTTTGTATCTTTTTTCCAGCTGCGTCCCGCAGCTTGTTACCTCCGCCCATAAATCCCTTCGATCGGCCCGGCTCGTGCACGTCGAGGGACGTAAAGCTTTTGGAATGACAATGAAAACAAGCCAGATTATCCACGAGATATTTCCCCAGCAATATTGGGTCGCTCCCGGGCTTTTGAATACGGGCATCCCGATATTTTCCAGGTTTTGTAAAGCTCAAACCCAACCGGCCGATAGGCGAATATTTTGTCTTGCCAGGGTTCCGGTCCGATGGCTTTACAGCCTGATCATCCGATTTCAAATAGGCGATGATCGCATCCAGATCATCTTCGGCCATGTTCGGCCTGTGCATGTAGGGCATCAACCTTCCCGTTCTGCTGATCCCGGTTCGTACCAGGTAAGCCAGCTCGCCGGGTGTATATTGGCCTGCACCTTGCTCGGGATGCTGCGTAATGTTGGCAGCATAGGTCTTCCCCAGAAACTTCGGCGAATCTTCGAGCTTTTTGCCGCTGAAATCTTTCGTCTCGAAATTGTAATGGCACGAGCCGCAGACGAGCATCGTGAGTCGTTTTCCTTCTCTGACATTTGCTGGTGACGGGTTGTAGTTGACCCTCTCCGTCTTGTACTGAATTTTGCATCCCGACGTGAGCAATGCAAGTGCCGCGAGAATAGTACCAGTTTTCAAGTCCATATGGCTAATTCATTGTGTTAAAAACACAAAACTAGCCGGCACATGGGCGTACACCGAGCCATTTCGAGGCCGCGATTGGATGCTTTACCGGCCGTTTTGCCCAGCCATTTCCCACGATACACGGCCGGGTGGAATGGAGGCAGAAACCGTTAAGGGCTTAACGGTTTTCAACCCATGCCAGGAAGGAGGTGGATTTCGCCTTGCTGACGATTATGGGCTCGCTGGCAACGCCGTCCAGCCGTACCAGCAATTTTCGTTCATCATAGTGCTCGATGCGGTAAATGGCCTCGAATGCAAGCAACGTTTGCCTGTTAGCACGGTAAAAACGTCGCGGATCGACCTGGGCCTCAACGGCATCGAGGGGCTTGAAGAGTTGAAACTTCCTCCCATCTCGGACAAAGATTTCCGTCGTGTCGTGATTGACTTTAAACAGCAGGATATTTTCTGTTGCGACAGGGATCAATTGGTTTCGGAAATGGATCAGAAAACTGGTTTTGTATTTGTAGGCGTCGGACCGAAAATTTTTCAGCAGCCGTTCCATCATTTCCCTGTCGTATTTCGGTACCATCAGTTGAGCAATCGAATCCAGCTTTTGGAGGCTGGCCTCAAACAACTTTTCGTTAATGGGTTTCAGGATATAATCGACTCCATTGTTTTGAAAGGCCTGTATGGCATACTCGTCGTAAGCCGTACAAAAAATGACCGGGCAGGTCAGCTCAATTTTTTGGTAAATCTCAAACGCGAGACCATCCCCAAGCTGAATATCCGAAATCACCAACTGCGGGTGAGGATTGCTAAGGAACCATTCGACGCTGCTTTCGATGCTATCCAGCACGGCAAGGATTTGATATTCCGGCCGAAGGGCTTTGATACAATTCTGAATATCCCAGGCGGTATGCACCTCGTCTTCGATGATCACGATGGTCATAGTCAATCGGCTATTGGTAACGAAACTTTAAACGAATTTTCATTTTTCCTGACAATGATGCTCTTTCCCTTTAAAATCAGAAAACGATTATTAATATTGTTCAGGCCGACACCGGATGTTTCATCCGCTTTTTTCAATTGCAGGTTGTTCTCGACAATCAATAGCCCGCCCTCTTCATAAATGCACACTTTCAAGGGCCTCTTTTGCGAAAAGACATTGTGCTTTACGACATTTTCTATCAGGATCTGGAGAGTGTTCGGCGGGAGCGTCGCGCCGAGGATTGATGGAGAAATCTGAATATGGACCATAAATGCGTCGCCATACCGGATTTGCAGCAATCCCACGTACGATTCAAGGAACCGGATTTCTTCGTCCAGGGTCACCTCCGGCCGTCCGTTGTAAACGAGCATATACCGGTAAATGGAAGCCAGTTCATCGATGAATTTGAGCGATTGTCCCTGGTCCTGCTTTACGAGGGACTTAAGAGTAGTAAGTGAATTAAAAAGGAAATGCGGATTCAGCTGCTGTTTCAGGGATTCGTGGAGGGCGGCCAGGTTTTCCCGCTTCAAGGTTTCCAGCTCCCACTCCACCCGGCGGCTTTTCGCTGACAGATCGAAAAAGTACTTAATCAGAATCGTCAGCCCATTGAGCAGGCTGATCCTCAAAATCAGGTAAAACCAGGCTTTGGGAGAATAGATCAAGCCTCCTTTCACCTGCGAGAGCAGCAATCTGGATTGGTCGGCAAACCCAATGCCCACAAAAACGATAACCGCCAGCAATGTGGAGAACAGTATCCGCCGAAGCAGTTGGCCGATTTCTTTGTTCTTGGTCCAAAGGCTGGAAAAATCGATCAGTCCAAAATTGATGACCCAAAAAGCAAGAATGCAGCAAAACGAAAATACGAAGCGGAGTAAAGCCTCGCTTCCCGTGGACACCGAAAACACGAAGATACCGGGTAGAATGGCCGCCAGCAACAGACCCGTTTTCAGTTGATATTTATCTGTAAATTTTGACATCACCAATTTCTGACAAACCAGGTACAATCCATGGAAAATCCGAAGTACAATGCCCAAACGGAACGTCCAAACGACATTATTGCCCAGCATTTGCACTTTATTGAACTGATATTCGATGCAGCTTCATCTCAAGGTATAAAATTATGGTTGGAAAGCGGCTGGGCGATCGATGCCCGCCTCGGCCGGATCACCCGCACGCACGACGACATCGACATCGCCTACCCGCAAGAGTATCACCACGCGTACATACGGCTTCTGCATAATCTGGGCTTTGGCGGATACGAGCAACTCGATTATGGTTTCCTGATGAATCGAAACGGCGTCCTGATCGACTCCGAGCCATGCGTTAGGGTGGGATCGGCCTATGAATTGCCTGGTTTTCCCGTCGGATCTTGTCCGGCCGCACCCGAGGGATGGCTGAATGGCAAACCCGTTCATTGCATTAGCTGGCAAGCAATGCACTTTGAATTCATGGGGTATGAGCGGGAAATTCCGCGATCGGCCTGGCGGGCCAAGGATCACGAAAGCCTCAGGCTTATTGAGCTCCACCTGAACCGTACCGGCGACGCTACTTCTTGCCTGCGCCGCGAATCAATTCAACCGCCTTCTGTTCCGGATCATCCGAAACCACATCGGGAATAACTCCCCTGCCCTCCCAGTTGGTTTTAGTGATGGTATTGACGGGGCTTGCAACGGAAATAGACATTCTCAGCCCGGCAGGCAAGTCGAAATACTCATTCCGGTTAGCGCCCCCGGCGCTGCGCCGTCCCACAATGACGGCCTTCCTGAACGCCTGTAGCGTATAGGCGAAATACTCGGCGGCGGAAGCCGTCTTTTCGTCAATCAACACATAAAGCGGCGTTCCAGCGCGCAACTTTCCATAAATAAGGTCCGAAGTGAATGTTACGTGGTTTTCGCCTTTGGACGTTCTCGTCGTTGACAATTCGATAGGTTCTCCTTCGAAATAATGGTTAAGGACATACTCCATAATACCCGGGTAACCGCCGCCGTTTCCTCGGAGGTCGACGATGAGATTATCCGAATTCTCTACCAGCTTCATGGCTGCTACGGCGGTTTGCATCGATCTTTTCGGATGCATGAATTCCGTGATCCTGATGTATGCTATGTTGTCGTCGCGGATTTCCACGCGCGTGAATCCGTAATTATATTTCTTTTCGGCTTCTTTTTCCATCTGCTCCCAGTTTACGTCGTCCGCAGCCGCCTTTTTCCCCTGTACATACAAATGTCCGTCGCTACTGATCATGCGCAGATCCTCACTAATTTCCTTGCTCAGCATTTCCTTTTTGTCGAACCGCGCGTATTTGCCTGATGCTGCCAGATTACGAAATTCACCGCTGATTCTGGCACCGGCCGTTTTATCGACATAATGCGCCTGAATCAGCGCCGCCACCGAATCCGTTACCGCCTTGATCTCGCCAGCGGTCACCCGTTCCGGTCTGCCCTTCGCTTGCTGTGCATGCACTTGTGGATAGGCTACCGGAGCGACAACAGCCCAGAGCAGCATTGACAACATCATTTTCATAGCTAATATTTTTTAGTCAATGGTAAAAAAATTCCTCTACAAAGTTACAGCGGGCCCCATCTTCATGCCCTGGGTTCATCCGTCGTACCGGTCGTTTCATCCGCTGGTTTGCCCGGCTCACATTCTTTTCCACCAGGTAGCTCCAACCTTCCCGCTGTCGTCTTTCTCATTATCCTAATATTTTCTTGATCAAAGTAGTAGCGTTTCAATTCCTTTTTACGACTTCATAAAAAAACAACTTAATCTGTTAGCAAAAATGAAAACACATCTTTCAAAATGCGTCGCGTTCCTGTTTTTGATTGTACTATCCATATCGTTTTCCTGCAACCGGGAAAACAACATTTCGCCTGATCCGGATAACGGGCCATTGGTACAAACGAATGGTACGGAGTATAGCAAACTACTGGCGGGCCGTGAAGACTTTGACGGCACCCCGTTTGAGATAACCAAAGTGACCCGGGAGGGTAACTCGCTGAAAATCGACGTGACCGGTGGTGGCGGCATTGAAAATTACAAAGTCGTTTGGGATGGTCAGCTCATGCTGTCGTATCCCATGCAGGCCCGGCTCGTGGTGGCCTACGATACGCCCGACGGCGCGCAGGACGCGGCCATGCACGATTACACGCTCGAAGTGGACCTGCAAAAATTGTTCGGCAACTCGGCCAACGCATCTGAGGTGATCGTACATCTGGCCAATGGTTCCAAAAAGCAAGACAAGGTGGTTGATCCCAACGGAAGCACTTCCAATCCAAAATAATTCCGCGTCCTTTCAATCACTTCATCCCTGCTGGCCCCGGCGCGTCCGGGGCTGGCTACGTTATCTCTAATTGTGGAATGGCTATCAGATTGTACGACGAATGAAAAACACTGGATTGAACGCTGTGCCAAGCGGGAGCCCAAGGCACAACAATGGGTTTTCAAGCATTATTTTGGTTTGGCCATGGGCATAAGCACTCGGTACCTTCCCAGTCATGCCGTTGCCCAGGAAGCCGTTAATGACTCCTTTCTCAAAATATTCAACCAGTTGCCCAGGCAGCTGGCAGGCTTGAATTCCTTTAAGGGATGGATGCGGTCACTCGTTGTGCGGACTGCTATTGACTATTTCAGAAAAGAACGAAAAATTTCGACTACGGCGAGCCTGGAAGACTGCGGTGATCGCTACATGATATCCGAAGACATTACGGACAACCACTCGGTAGAAGAAATCCTGCGACTGCTCGACAAACTTCCGCCATTATGGAAAGTGGTCTTCAATCTGTACGAGATCGAAGGTTACAGCCATGAAGAAATTGGGAAAATGCTGGACATCCCGGCCTCGTCGTCGAGAGTGTACCTGGCCAGAGGGAAGGAAGTGCTGCGGAAAATGATAACCATTCAAAACGGTAGCCACTAATGTCGGATCAGCAACCCGTAGACAAACGGATGCTCGGCCGCCTGCGCGATCATACCGAGCCCTACCCGCCTGATGCCTGGGAGTCTTTCGAGCTTTTCCGGGCAGCACAAAGCCGAAAAAAGCGGATCGCCCTTTATTGGCTGGGTGCCGCGGCTTTGCTGGCATTTATAGGGATAGCTTTGCTGGTAACCAGCATCCCGGACGCACCGGCCCGTCTCCGCGTTGCGGGAAAGCCGGTACAGGCCGTTCAGCAAGGTCAGTTACAAGCCACGCAATCGGAGGAACCGGCAGCATTACCAGACTTGCCTTCCCGACCCTCAACGAGCGATATACAGGTGTCCAGGTACACGAGAGCACACCCCAGACGGAAAAGTCCGGAAGTTAACCGCGTTCGTTCGGAGAATATAACGCGTGGTCCGGTTGGGCCTCTCCGCGCGACTGCCAACGACGGAATACGGGGCACCTTCGCTCCCGAATTTCTGATGCCCCGGGCTTTCAATGGCCCGGTTGCCCGTTTCGTCAAACCTGATATTTCCCTGCCGCAACCACCGATTCACGTGGCTCAGCAACGCGATCAGACAGTTCGCTGGGGCGTTAGCGTTTTACAGCAATCGAACCGGGCTGCGCACATCGTTCCCGAATCGAATTACGGGTTAGGCGGCGCAGTACTTGTGCCATTGTCCGGTAGGATTGCGCTGGTAACGGGTATTTCAGGGAGCAAGCAGTCATTAAATATAGAGGAGCCTGCGCGCTTGTCGGCTGCCGAAGGGCTCCCGGAGTTGCAGCGCGTTCGTTATCATTGGGTTAATCTTGAAGTCCCATTTCAGATCCAGTACAATCTCAGAACTTTTAAAGATATCAGCTTCACTGCCAACGCGGGGATAGCCTTGCAAACCAGCATGGGGCAAACTGCTGATTACCATTACAAAACCACCCGAACAATCGCAACTTTTGCAGAAACTGGCGGCAGACCGGTGCTTGTTTCGTCCCAGACTGTAGAAGAGTTGACTTCGGTTAGTGAGCACGACAAAAAACGCATCTGGACCGTCGGTAGCCCGCTGTACTTCGGGATTGGAATCAGTTATAAGTGGCAGCACAGCGTTGTCGAATTAGAGCCGTTTGTCAAATATCCGTTCGGGGCAAGTACCGCGGACAGGCTTCAACTTACCACGATGGGTATTCAGTTGCGTCTGACGGGCCCACTAAAAAAGTCAATTGCAGCAACCAGAAATTCACCTTAAACAATTTGTGGATGCAATCATGTACAGATTATCGCCCACATTCATCGCCACCAACGTTGTGATCCGAACCGCTTACTGACGATCTTTCGCCTCGGAAGTAACAGGGGTAAAGAAATTGACCAGGTTACCATCCGGATCGCGAAAAAGCAGCGACCGGTTGCCCCACGGCATGGTGGTCGGTTCCTGCACGAGCGCTGGCCCAAGGGCGTCTGCAATTCGTTTGAAATGGGAATCCACATCGTCGACGCGGAATTCAAGAATGAGCGAACGGTTTGTGCCCGGCGAGGCGACGCCGTCGCCACCAAACAACTGCAGAGTTCGCGTGCTTCCGATTGCCAGTACGGCCAAGGGTGTGCGGAGCTCTGCAAAATCTTCCGTGTAGCGGACCGCGGCATAGCCGGTAACCTGCTCATAAAAATCGACAAGGCGGCCGAGGTCGGCAGTGATGATACGGGTCGAGACAAATGTCATAAGTGGAATCGTTCAGTTTTCAGATTCCCAAAGAAATACCCGCCGGTTGACAGCCGTATGTCAGTAGCTACAAAAAATATTGAAGGCCCTTGTCAAAGCGCGTTCTACCTGCGTTGAATTTTAATAAAATAGGTGCAGAATTCCATTCCCGCGCTACGCCACATTGGCACAGAGCGCATACCCACCTACGTAAAAGGCATAATAGAACACTTCTCCGGCAAACTGACTTTGGGTAAATGAACGCCGACCATAAAGACCGGCGTTCATTTTACCCACTTTATCAGTACCCTGGATTCTGAATCAGCTTGCTATTCTTATTCATTTCATCCAGCTTAATGGGCAGGAAGTAGTTTCTGTCCACCCATTTACGTTCCTGCACTTCGATGATCTTGTATGTAGCTTTTGTGGCAGTCGTTTTGTCGGGATTTAACTTGTAGGTCGGTTCAACGCCCCGTGCGTTGGAATAAATCTGGGGAGCTATCATCCAGCGACGAACATCGAAAAACCGCTGCTCTTCGTAAGCCATTTCAATGCGGCGCTCATTCTGGTAACGTTTCATCAGCGCTGCACCGGTTTCGGTAATATCAGGCATGGCGGCACGTTTGCGGATCATGTTCAGGTACTTTTTAGCCTCGGCTTCTTCGCCCAGGTTGAGACATGCTTCGGCATAGTTCAGCAAAATCTCTGTATACCTGATAAATCTCCATGGCACCTCAGACCTGAAAAACTGGGCATCCACCGCCGGATCCATAAACTTTTTCAGATAATACCCTGAATAGGTCCCGTTCCAGTCCTCGATAGGCCCTTTCCGGGTATCAAGCCCGGCGACAACTTCCACTTTTGAACTAGTCGGGTTCCATTTTTCCCAATAGCCTGTTTGAATGATTCCTTTGGGATCTTTGTCAATCACATCGGCCGGACGTTGTCTCCATGGTGCGCCTTCGTATAAAATATCTGAATAGAAACGCGAATCGCGGCCAACATAAGGATCTGCTGCATGCGCCGGGTTCGACCACGAAAATCTGGTTCCGTCCTTCATTTCATAATCATCCGCCAGCTGGCCAAGCGGCGTATTTCCTCCCCAGTTGTGATAGCCATTGGGTCCATTAGAGCGCCCCGGCCATGCGCCGTCGTTATCCAATTTCGCCAGGAAGAAACGTACATGTATATCCTCCGGTGATTGTTTCGAAACAAACATATCTGCCCTGTTTTTGGAGGCTTCGGCCAGCGTAGCCGGATTGGGCGCATTCAGACTGTAAATGTTCAGGTCCATAACGGCTTTTGCAGCAGCTTTGGCCGCTCTCCATCTCGCAGCGCGGTCACCGCCTTTGTAACCGATCAGCTCCGGGTTGGCATAACCGGCCGCCCAGGTCGGATTGGCATATAAATCACTGGCTGCATACAAAAGCGTACGTGCTTTAAGTGCCAGGGCAGCCCCCTTGGTGGCGCGGCCCGCGTTGGCGGCAGACTGTGTTACAGGAAGCAACGCAGCGGCTTTATCACATTCATCCGCAATGAATTTGATACACTCTTCATAGGTATTACGGGCCATGGAATATTCTTCGCCGAGGCCATACGCCTGAGTCACCAGCGGCACGCCACCATAAACCGATACCAGATTATGGTACAGATAAGCCCGTACAAAATGCTCCTCGCCCATGTACATGTTCTTGGTAGCAGCATCCAGCATGGTAGCGCCTTCAATTTTGCTGAAAAACAGATTGGTTGCACGGATATTTTTATAAACATTGTCCCACACAAAATATCCGGCGCGGTCATAAGCCCAGTCATTGATATCACTGGCATTAATGAGGCCTTTGGTCACATTGACAACAGGTCCCCAAACAGCCATGGACTCATCGCTGTAAGTAGAGAACATTACGTTGTTGAAGCCGTGGCCCAGCCCCCGGTAGGTATTATTGATAAACGTTTGGATCAGTGCCGGATCGCTCCACACTGCGGTTTCCGAAAACTGGTCCTGCGGTTGCTTGTCAAGAAAATCCTGATTACAGGAAGTCAAATGGCCAAAGCTGAACGCAACCGTTAAAAAAGCTACAATCTTTTTCATATATAATGTATTAAAAAGTCAACGATAAACCGCCATTTACGACCCTGGAAAGCGGGTAGTTGATACCGCCTGTGTTGTTATCCTCAGGATCGAACCCTTTCAGACCAGGGCAATAGGTAGCCAGGTTATTTCCATTCACATACAGACGAACGTTCTGCAAGCCAAGACGGCTGGCGAGCCCCGTTGGGAGGGTGTAACCAAATTCCAGGTTTTTCAGCCTGACATAGTTGGTGTTGAAAAGCAGGTGCGTATTTCGCTGCGATCTCCAATATTCGTCACTTCTGTTACTTGCCCGTGGCTTCGAAGCATTGATGTTGTCGGGCGTCCAGCGGCCATCGAAATCTTCTTTCCAGTAGTTTCCGAAATCACCGCTTTCCAGAGACAGGTAACGAAGCGCACCGGTAGCTGCCTGAAACAGGATAGAAAGGTCGAAGCCTTTGTAACTCAGGTTAGCACCAATCCCCCCCTGAAAGCGGGGCACGTCTGTTTTGTAGTTGCGGACACGGTCGCTCGCATCGATCTTGCCGTCGTTATTCACGTCCTGGAAAATTACGTCTCCCGGACGGGCACCTCCCCAGTGCGGGTACGCATCCACGGCAGCCTGGTCTTTAAAAATACCGATCGCCTGATAATACAAGTCACGGTCCGGATCGAAAGGCGTATTGGGATCGCTGGGCTTGGTGGGGAGCGGGTGCCCGGTAACCTGTTGATAGTCGGGACGCCCCGGTGTCTCGTCAATGAAGTTCACCTTATTGATCGCATATCCTCCATTCACAAACACCGTGTATTTCAGGTCCTTCACCTCGCCACGATAGGACACATTGAAGTCAAACCCTTTGTTTGACGTCTTTCCGATGTTTTCGCTTGGAAGGGTTAAACCCGTTGAAGTAGGGACGGATGCGTTCCTTTTCCAGAGCAATCCAGAGCGACGATAATCAAATACGTCGAAGGTAATATTGATACGATCATTCAACAAGCTTGCATCGAAACCGATATCTCCCTGGCTGGCTACTTCCCATGTCACGTTCGGGTTGGGGATACGGGTTTCTCCCAATGTTTTATTTTCAATATTGGTACCGAACACCATGTTTTGGTTCTGGAAACCATAGGTCCCAAGATATTGCCATTCTTCGATACGGTCGTTACCGGTTTGTCCCCACGAAGCGCGAAGTTTGAACTGATTGATAAAGCTTATGTTGTTTTTCCAGAAGCCCTCTTCCGAAATGCGCCATCCCGCAGACACGCCCGGGAAAAACCCGAAGCGTTTTGCTTTGGGGAAAATGTAGGATCCATCTACCCTCCACACAAACTCCATCAGGTATTTCTCTTTAAAGCTGTAATTGACACGTCCGAAGTAGTTCAACCTTGCACTTTGGTAGGCTGTTCCGGCATTGTCTTTCTCCGCATCCCCACCTGCATTGAGCTGATCAAGGGAAGTCGATACGAAATAACGGCGGAATGCATTGAACTTGTCGCCATTACCGGTTCTCTTTTCAGTACCCACCAGGAACTTCACCATATGATTGGTACCAATGGCTTTATCGTAATTAAGATAGCCATTCAGCAAAATATCCTGCTTGTCTTCCGTATACTGGGTAAGGTTAGGATCACCTACCCCCTTCTTTCCCCGCACCAGTATCGGCTGTCCGCTCGCATCACGGCTGGTCCCGTCCCAGGAATTGAGATACCAGGGAGTCTGAAAACGCTTTCTGAAATTGAACCCTTTATCGACCCCGGCGTTACCGGTGAATGAAAGTCCTTCAATCCATGGAATTTTGACATTCAATTGTAATGTACTGTTCAGAACATACCATTTATCACGGTCGTATCCGGTTTGGTTGGTACTCACCACAACGGGGTTATTTCCGTACTCGATATCCGGCCCGGTAGCCCCGTTTGGCCAGTAAGCAGGCATATTCGGCTTGCCTCTCATCACCATCCACAATATATCTCCCGCTGAGCGCGTGGGATAATTTTTGTCTTCCATACGGCCGGACACGTCGAAGCGCAGACTGATATTCTTGGTGATAGTCGCATCGAGGTTTGTTCTGAAATCATGCTGCGTGTACTTGGTCGCACTGTTCTTGTAATATCCATCCTGGGTTTTGGTACCCAGAGAGACGAAATAGCGCACAGCCTCGCCGCCACCTGACACCGTAGCGTTGTAAAAGTGCTGGCCCGACCAATTTTTGTATATTTCATCGAACCAGTCCGTATTCGGATATTTCCATAGATCCGAGCCATCGGCAAATTTGGCAATGTCGTCGGAAGTATACCGGGGCGGACGATTTCTGTATTGGTCCACCTCGTTCAAGGCTTGCGCATACTCCGATGCGTTCGTCATTTTAGGCAGGATGGTCGGCTGGCTGAAACCCTGATTGGCATTGAAGGTAATGGTAGGTTTTCCTGTTTTACCACGTTTGGTGGTGATCAGAATAACCCCGTTTGCGGCCTGAGCGCCATAAATCGCGGCAGAAGCATCTTTCAAAACGGAAATCGTTTCGATGCTGTTGGGGTCAATGCGGTCCAGTGAACGACCTGGAATACCATCCACCACCACAAGGGCATCGTTGTTACCTAATGTGTTCATCCCGCGGATACGGATTGTAGATCCATCTTGTCCGGGTTCACCGCTTCGTGAAACCAAAGTTACCCCGGGCAAGCGTCCGGCAAGACTGTTACTTACGTTTACCGCCGGAGATTTTACGACCTCGGATCCTTTTACTGTTGTGACGGATCCGGTTAATGTCTCCTTCTTTTGCTCTCCGTACCCTACTACAATCACCTCGCTAAGCGCCTGTGAATCGCCCACCAGCGTCACATTGATAGAATTCCTCGTACCTACTGCAACTTCCTGCTTAACAAAACCAACGTAACTATATACGAGGATAGCTTCTGCATTCGGGACTGCGATCGTATATTCTCCGGAAGCGTCCGTAGTCGTCCCTGTGTTTGTCCCTTTTACAAGGATACTTACACCTGGCAGCGGCGTTCCGTTTTCCTCGGTAACTTTTCCCTTCACAGTAATGTCTGCTTGCAAAAGGGCTGTTTTCACTCCGGGCTGGCCGGATGCCAGAAGCGGCAAGGGTTGGCTTACGCCGAGAGCCATCATAGCCAGGCACACACCTGCGGGTGGGCATAGCCGTTTTAGGTAAAGCGTTTTGGTCATAAATTTCAATTAATACATGGTTTAGAATACCGTCGTTTTAATTTTTAGGGCATAGGAAATCTCCCCGACCAAAAAAATCGGTCGTTGCCTTAAATGGAGTTGAGATGCTGTTAGCTTATTTAGTCATAGGCGAAGATTTATAAAACAGGAATAGATGAATACGATGGAAAACAGATCCTGGTGATGGGGAGGAATGAGAAAGTCTTAACGATTGGTAGCCCGGAGCGGCTCAAAATCATGTGTAATGATAACATACACCGATTCGCGCCTGAGTTACGCGAGGAAAAAAACCTCGTGAAGATGGAGATTAGTGGATAATTGAAATAGGTAAGAAACGTCATCAGAAGTGGGAAAAACTTTATTAGAAATATAAAACTATGATACGGGATATATTAAAGCTGCTCCCACAGTGGAAGGGATTGAAATCCATCCGAAACATCCCTCATAAGACTCATATTCAGGCCTCTGAAAGCGGTTTTCGGCGTTCACAAAAATATCTTGCGCGATTCTTGCCGGAGATATGAATTATCGGATAGACATCAATTACTATTCCCTATCATTTCCGCCGACAAGCGGTGCAAGTGCACATAATAACTTACTTTTCAGCACAATTTTAAAGTGAAATAGCACCAATAATACCTCAATATTTGATTTATTTTGACTGCATTTTGATATTTTAAACAATTAAAGACAATTATATAGAAAAATATTACCAAATGTAATATTCGATGGTAATTTGTTATTTATCATAATGCAACACCTATATGTCCGCAGCATCTTAGAATTACACATACCGAAATAAGATATAAGCAATGTTTCCTTCAATTATCTAGCAAAGTTTTGAGAGTAAAAATATCCAGTGATAACCGAGGCGTAAGAACTTGATCCCTATTTTCAATTTATTCTTAAAATACGTAGCGGATTTTTCAGTTATTCCCCTATTTTAAGCCAGAACAAAGGAAAAATATCTAACCATTCTACTTTTGGCCTGATGGGCATCTACTAACCCATGGGCACCGCATTCGTCCCCACAAATTATCTCATTCATCTAAATAATTAGGCTATTGGTCGAAAATGAGTTTAATAGCTTGTCCTAAACTTTCGTAGCCAATATGGAATTGCTATAATTGAGTGCGATTAATCGTATAGATTAAGCGTTGTAGTAAGATATTGCTTAATCGCCTCCCGTTTATCGGGGGGATGATTTTTGTTATTCCAATCAGAAAACGATTATCCCGGCGAAATAAATTGGCCGGAGTAAATCCCCGGCCAAGATTAACTACTACATCTAAAATGGAGCTCGGATAGTAACCGAAATCCCAGGTTATCTCATGCGCGATTCATGGCGATGGGTCACGCACTTTCCGTGGTCGAGCTGAATTCAAACCTTCTCACTTTTCACTTACTGTTTAAGTAGCTTGATAACCTTGCTTGTGCCTTCCATGCGCAGCCTGATTACATGCAGACCAGGTCGTAGCGCGTGACCGACCAAGGCTCCGTCTTTTCCCTCGCCACTTTCTACTTTCCTACCTGCCGCATTATAAATTTCATAACTGAAATCAGAAGATGCCCTGATCTGAAAAAATTGGGAAGATGGATTAGGATAAGCCGTTGCACTTGGCTCAAATTCTGCCACTTCCCGACTTGCCAACCGGGAAGCGCTTCCACTACTTACCTGTTCGAGCCGGAATTGCTGGTTGGCCGCATTGTTACAGGCCCATTGCTGGATAAGGGCGCCATTGGCTGTGGAAGCAGCTGCTACGTCGAGACATTTTCCGCTGTGCCGGGCCTTGATCTGGTAATAACCGTCTCCTGAATCTATCAATTGAAACTGCTGGTTGGTGCCTGCGCCGGCTGTCCACTGCTGCACTTTCGCGCCGTCATCCTGAGAAAAACCACTAATGTCCAGGTTTTTACCACTATGAATTGCCTTTAAAGTATAGTACCCGGTTCCGTCGGCTGTCACGACCCAATGCTGGTTGGAGCCGCCATTGCCAGGCCACTGGTCTACCTGCGCCCCATCGGCAGTCGACGCGCCGACGACGTCCATTAGCAGATTGCTGTGTCTTGCGATAATACGGTAAGTTGCTCCGGAAATAATCGAAGAAGAATTTTGTATATCTCCGTAGAGAATTCCCCGGCCGGTCCCTCCCAGGTACAGCCTGCCGTACACACGCGGGTCACCCGTAATGGTAGTAACCGTGCCATACTGGTGCTGGGCGTCGTTAATGCGCGTCCAGGTGGCCCCGCCGTCGTCCGAACGGTAGAAGCCGGAGGTCCCGTTCACCGTGCCGACGATAAATACCGCGGGATAAGTTTTGCCGGGTGCTGCTTTTCCGAATGAAACTGCCGTAGCATTTTGTGCGCTGCCTACCTGGGTAAAACTGCCACCGGAATTCGTAGAACGGTACACCCCATTCGGATTGGCGAGCCAGATGTCGCCTTCCGACCCAAAAACGGTACGGATCCTGGTTAACCACGCCTGATAATCGGGAACCGTCGGCAGGCCGGTCGCTTGTATCGAAAAGGAAGTTCCTCCGTTGGTACTCACCCAAATCCTGCCATTCACCGGTTCGTATACATAGAATTTCTGAGAATTCACGCGGTCGGATATGGGCTTTAAGTTGGCTGGCACACCGCCGCAGGCCGTCCATGACGTTCCGCGGTTGGTAGAAAAATACATAGCGGAAGCACCCTCGGGAGCCCACACAAGCCTGTTACCGTCGGCGGAAACTGCGATATTGCCACCACCGGTCACTCCGGCAGGTACGCTGGCAAAGGACGTCCAGGTACTGCCGCCGTCGGTAGAATAGGAGCCGTATTTACCGCCGGCATTGTTGTAGGTACGAGCCATAAAACCCGGAACGCTCTGCGCAAAATCGATACTGAGGCTGGTGCCATACTGAGGCGATAAACGACCGCTCGACGGCGAAGCATCCAGGTTGTCGTGCTTGAAACCGTCAATATCGCCCAACGCACTCAAAAGCGGAGCACCGGCAGGCGGGCTGATCAGTTCCAGGGCGGCGGTTTCTTCCAAGCCCTTGTTTTGAAATATCCAGTTGGTCGGGCTCGCACCGAGATTATTCGAATTGTAGACCCCATAACCGGTTACAAACCAGGCATTAGCGGCGTTGAATGGATCGATCTCCACATCACCCAACCAGTGAGGATTCATGGTAGCTGCATACGGAGCCAAAGAATGATCCCAAGTAGCATTGGTCAACAGGGCGGTCCAGTTGCTGCCACCATCTGTCGTGCGGAAAACCTCATCGCGCGGCCACCAGCGGTCCATAGTACTTACGATTACATGATTGGGATTCTGAGCGTCGACGGAAATACCCCCGTAGCCCCCCTGCCCCGACGGTGGAGATATATTTGTCCAGGCATTCCCCGATGGATTCAGCTTCCATACCGCCCCGGTGCCCACGTTATTCGGGCCATTGGCATCGGAATAAGAGAGATAAATAATGCCGTTCGAAGCCCGGGCCGCCTGATGGGGCATCAGATTAGTCGGCTGGCCTGATACCGCCGCCCAGGTAACTCCGCCGTCGGTACTTTTGTATAGGTTGGTGCCCGTCTGCATTACACCCACATAGATCGTTTTCGTAGCTGTACCGGATGAACTACTGCTTTTATCGAAAAGCACGAAGGAAATTCCCCCCGAACCAACCGGACTGGAACTGACCGGAAAACTACCGACTTTGCTCCACGTAGATCCGTAATTGGTACTTTTCCAGAGCCCGTCTGTGCTGGAACCCAGGAAAAGGGTGCTCCCCAGGTTCGGGTCTACTTGCAGGCGTTCACCGGCCGAGCGTCCGTTTTCGTTCCCTCCCAATTTGATCGATAAGTTATTGCGAGTCCAGGTGGCGCCTTTGTCGGTGGAGGCATAGACGGCGCCCGCTGCGCCCCACGACTGCGTGTACAGGCCTGTTGCCATATACACCCGATTCGGATTTGAAGGATCAGTTGCCATACTCACCACACCGAAGTCGTCCCCGGAAGCAAAGCTATCGGAAAGCGGGATCCAAACTTTGCTGGCGGCATCCCACCGATAAGCGCCTCCTATATCCGTGCGCGCGTACACCAGGTTTTGCTGCGTAGGGCTATAAATAATACCCGTCACAAATCCGCCGCCCAGCATCTGAACATTTTTCCATTTGTAGGTCTGAGCAAGCAACGTGCTTGCCGAGAGGAATGTCAGCCAGCACCAGACCAGTAGTGCCCATTTCATTACCGACCGGGTTACTCCTTTTCCACCAATATTTTGATTCACATCGCGGCCCCGTTTTCTGAACCGCGGGACTTTCCCGTAAGGGCCATGATTTTGGATCAGCTGATAGCCGTGTGGTGGTTTCATTGTGTAGGTTTTGTCCATCTTGCATGTGTTTAAGTGATTCCTAAAATTGCTCCAATGAACCGCAGCTCTGGCTTCATCCATGTCCACTCCTACGTCTTACGATCCGCAGGTCCGCGCGCTCGCGCTCAGATTAGATTAGCACAATAACAGGGATTCATTGCATCAAAGGTAGATCACCAACAGACTACGCGTGGGTACGAAATAGTCCAAATGAAGGGGACAAAAAGTCCAGAATAGTATTAAAGAGCCAAAAAATGGCAAATAATTAACCTATTCCGGCTGAGTTGACTCCGAAAAAAGGCGTGGCGGTAGTATACGCCACCGCGCCGTCTCAGATAAGTACGGCGATGATACGTTTGGTTTGCAACAAAGTAAGCGGGTAATGAGCGCCGCAGACGGGCGGTTTACGAATCACGCACGCATTAGCTCTTTTTGGTCCAGGTCAGGATCTTTGGCTTCAAATTCCGGCCGGTGAATTCAACGATTTCGTCGATCCGCTTCCGACGCGTGTCATCCCGTTTAGCGGAAGAAACCCAATACAGCAGGTGGCGTTTATCCGATTTGCTTAGTTTTTGAAAGAAAGACAGTGCCGTCTCATTTTGTGCCAATGCATGGGCGAGGTCACCCGGAACGATTAGTTCCTCGATCTCATCCAGTAACGTCCACGAGCCGTTCTGTTTAGCAGCGGCGATAGCATCCAACCCGGCCTGGCACATCCGCCCTTCCTCCGTCAGCTTTTGAATTTTTTCCTTATTTATCTTCGACCAACCGCCGCGGGGCTTTCTTTTACTAAAAAACTGCATATACCGTTCTGCATCCAGGGGCTTGGCAATGCTGTCGATCCAGCCAAAGCAAAGCGCCTCGTCCACGGCTTCACTCCAGGTGAGGGTAGTTAGTTGTGAAGATTTTTTATGGTAAATCAGCCATACCGCACGCTCATCCGAATGATTTTCCTCTAACCATTTCCGCCATTCCTGTCGGTTAGCGGGGCTGAAAACTTTCGTGTCTTTCGCTGGCATAATAGCATCGGTTGAAATGAATCGCTGTTCAAGAAAAGCATTTGTTTCCAATTTGAAGTTACAATGGGGCTGCATTGCAGCAGATTACCGAAATAAAAGCCCGCAGCCGGTTTTCCTGAGTGGATACAGCCGGCAAACGTTTGTATATTTAGGAGTTGGCGGCCAGTGCAAAAAACGACAGTAACAACATAACACAATGCATGATTTACTATTCGACTTTATATCAAAATACATTTCGTTGACAGACGAGGAAAAGGACGCTATCGTTTCTCTGGATATATTTCACTCGGTAAAGAAAGGGACGACATTGCTTAAAGAAGGGCAAAAATCGCAAGAGAGCTATTTTGTTCTAAAAGGCTGTATCCGGGTTTATTACATCAAAGCCGGAGAAGAGAAGACAACAGCTTTCTACACGGAAATGGATGCCTTCACACCCCATTGTGTTATCAATAAAACTCCTTCCGATTATTTCATTAGCTGTGTCGAAGACAGTATTCTCCTGATTTCAAACTCTGACATGGAAATGGAAATCAACCGTAAATTTCCAAAGTTTGAAATCATGTGCAGAATATTGTCGGAAGAATTGTTAGCCAAACAACAAATAGACTTTGACGAGTTTAAGACCTCTTCACCCGAACAGCGGTATTTGAACCTACTACAAAACAGGCCGGATCTGGTTCAACGTGTTCCGCAGCACCAGCTTGCCAGTTATCTTGGGATAAAACCACAGTCATTAAGCCGGTTAAGGGCCAGGATTTTGGAGAAAAACAAGGGTTAAGAGTCATTTCTTAACTTAGGTGAACGTTTTTGAGCTACCCGTCCATCTACTTTTGCAGTATCACTTAACAAGCTAAGACATGCAAAAGAAAAGTTTACATTTGGCCTTGATTTTAATGATGGCTCTCCCTCTTCTAGTTAAAGCTCAGTATTCCAAGCAAGACAGTACTTACCGAAAGTTTTTTATAGGCAGTACCCTATTTATGATAGCTAATGTAGTACCCGACAATAATCCGCCTCAAATGGTTTATCTGAACTTCGGTTATCGCATTACGGGGAGGGATGTCATTTCGCTTGAATTCAAAACTTGGAAATATGCCTGGCCCATTGGTATTCCTTATGGAAAATCCTTTGAAGCAGAGGGAGAAGGGTTTCCAGGTTATATCCGTGAGCACGGTGTTTCAGTTAATTATCAAAGGTTTTTGTGGAAGGGGCTTTTTGCGCAGGTAGACGTGATGCCTGCCTTTCAGACTTTTGTAAATGACGACGGTAAGAAGATTGACAAAGGCTTTCAAATCTTCAACACATATTCCATTGGTTATCACATTAAACTTTTCCGGGACAGGCTTTTTTTTCAGCCTTCCATAGCCATGACGCATCGCCCCTATCAATCAACAATGCCTGATTCGTTCAAACAGGTCGATGATCGATGGCCGAGAGTTTTCTTCTTGCAGCCGGGCCTTCATTTTGGGGTAAATTTTTAGAACCAAGGCCCGGCCGGTCCAAACAGCTGTTATTTTTCAACGAGATCGCAATCGGTAACCAAGCCGTCGGCGGTCAGGTGGACGAGTATATAGGTGTCCGGCTGATTGGATTTCAATTGGTACGTTACTATTTCGCTTACTTCGCTTTCATGGCGCTGAATTCCCCGGCCTGCTACATTTTCTGAATGAATAAAAGTTAACGATTTCAAAGTTTCCGGCTCCCGCATTCCTCCTGCAAAATCGCGTTTAGCTCCCGAGGTGAGGCCTGTCGCTTCTTCTAATATTTTGCCCCCTTTTACCATTGCCTGCAAAGCCGCCATGATTTTGGGTATGCGTGACGGATTGGGATCGGTGTTGGTTTTGCGGGCAGCGGCGAGCGGCCCAATGCGCGGTACTTTTCGCTGATAGTTTTGATCATTGTCTTCAAGCGTGAAGCCCATCACATTTCCGGCGGCGTCGGAATTGAAGATCACCGAAACATTGCGGTCGGTCGATGTAAACTTGTTATGAGCGACGGGTACAAATTCTTCATCGACAAAACCATCCTCCAAAGTAAAGAGCCGCTGATTTTCAGCCTGAAAAGTGACCATTCGATTGTTAAATAATTCATACCGGCCTTCGAATGCCTTTAAAGTGTGGGGATCCACATCCACCGCGACAGGTTTTGCGGTCTTTACAGGAAATCCGTTCCAGTGGTAATAGTCAGCGATAAAATCAACAATCCTATTCATCATATGCGAGTTATCGTTCGCATTGATCATGATCACAACGCCCTGTCCTTTGTCCGCACTGGCGGTAAGCAACGCATCAAAACCCTCGTCGCGCCCATTATGGCCAAAGCGGAGCGTAGCGCTGTCGCCCTGCAAAAAGACACCGAGTCCATCCCTGTTTTTCTGATCTGTCAACATCTGGCGGGTCATGGACTGGGACAATACATTTCCTGATTTTCCAGCATAGGCATTCTGGACGGCGATTGCGAACCGGGCCAGATCGGAAGAGGTAGTCCACAGTCCCGCTGCCGCCATCTCAGGATAGATGTGCCAGCGACCTTCCACTACACTTCGATTGTTGTAGTGGCCGGTTGCCGTCATTTTGGCCAGTTCAGGAGGTAAAGGCTGTTCGTAGGTACTGTTTTTCATGCCCAATGGCGCAAGCACATTGCTTTTCATGAATTCCGGAAAATCAGCACCGGTCACATCCACCATCAGTTGCTGCACGACGGTATAACCTCCCCCTGAATACCTCCAACGAGAGCCCGGAACAAAGTCAACCCGGACCGGTGGTGTATTGGCCGGGGCTGTTCCATCGAGAATCTGAACTACCGAAGGGATTTTTCCGCCCACGGCGTATCCAGGGAATCCGTGCACGGTAAGACCGGTAGTATGGCTAAGGAGCCCACGCAGTGTCACCTTTTTATCATTTGTAAATTCATTGTCGGGCACTTTCCAGCTTTTGAGCTTTGCATTAACATCCTCATCCAGGGAAAGTTTACCCTTTTCAACAAGATACAAGGCCCCCATTGCCGCAACCGATTTACTAACCGAGCCCGCCTGAAACAAGGTGTTCGTCGTGACAGGCACCTTTCCCTCCTTATCGATAAATCCATATGCCTGCGCCTTCAGTATTTTTCCATCCTGAATGATAGCCAATGACAAACCGGGAATACCCCGCTTCCGCATCTGGTTCCGGATAAAATCGTCCAGATCATCCGCCTGGACGCGAAATACTACCAATAGAAAGGAAAGAATCAAAAAAAGGCGTCGGTTTTTCATGGATGGTTTGGTAAGAATGGTTATTTATTTTCAAGGACTTCGCCACTGCGGTGGCCGCAAATCTAAAAAGCTTTTAACCTCGCTTCTGTTAACAGCCTGTAAAAGAAGGTTAATGAAATGTAAATGTTGCTATCGTGAGATCTGTTCAGGCGCAAGATGGTAAAGGGGAAAGATTTTGATATATGGTTTCACGCGATGGAGATATTTTTTTGATATCTGCGACGATTATGGAATCATTGAAATAACTTTATTCCTCGTCAGTGCTCATTGCGATAGATTTGAAGCATTATCCAAATCAAACCGATGGACAATCTCACTAAGAACAGAATAACCTCCATTGATCTGCTTCGCGGCACGGTCATGATCATCATGGCGCTTGACCACGTCAGGGACTACTTGTTCACAGACTCCTTTTTCTATGATCCCCTAGATCTGGCCAGGACGACCGGCCCCGTGTTTTTCACCCGCTGGATCACTCATTTCTGCGCACCCATATTCATGCTGCTGGCCGGCACCTCCGCTTTCCTGATCGGCCAGCGAAAGAGCAGGCAAGAACTAAGCGGGTTCCTGTTAAAAAGGGGCATTTGGCTGATCGTGCTGGAACTGACCGTGGTCAACCTAGGATGGAACTTTAACCTGGCATTTCCCATGTTCTTTTTCATCACCATCTGGGCGCTTGGCCTGAGCATGATTATCCTGGCAGCCTTTGTCTATTTGCCGGTTAGGGTAATTCTGCCGGTTTGTCTGGTGATCATCGCCGGGCACGACCTGCTCGACGGCGTTCATTTCGACGGTAATTCATTTCCCTCTTTCCTTTGGTCATTGTTGCACGATCAGCGCTTCTTTACCTGGAACGACAGGCTCTTCCTGGTCGGTTATCCCATCGTTCCGCTTCTGGCAGTCATGCCGCTGGGCTATTGCCTGGGCACCTGGTTCACGGCCGGCTATGATGTTACCAAAAGACAACGCCATCTAAAATGGACAGGCCTCATGGCCTTGACCGCTTTCATACTGATACGTCTGCTCAACACCTATGGCGACCCAATACCATGGACCACGCAGAAAGATACCTTCTTCACCTTTTTATCATTCATTAACGTCAACAAATACCCTCCGTCACTTTCGTACTTACTGCTCACGTTGGGCACTGCGAGCCTGTTCCTTTCTTTTACCGAGCGGTTAAAGGGGCCTGCCGTAAAGGTGATCTCGGTGTACGGCAGAGTCCCCATGTTCTATTACCTGATCCACATCTACGTAATCCATGCGATGGCCATGCTCGCATCGGCACTGACGACCGGGCAAGACTGGCGGCGATGGATACTGACCAAGCCCATCTGGTTTACCGAAGACCTGAAGGGTTATGGTTTCTCCCTGCCTACCGCTTACCTGATCTGGATATTTGTGGTAATCGGTCTATATCCTTTGTGCAAACGTTACGACGCTTATAAACAAGCGCACAAAGACAAATGGTGGCTGAGCTATTTGTAGGCCCGTTAGCCGGGGGCCTGGCATGGGTAACTCGTTAACTTATGGCTTTGCGGCGCCTCTTGCTTCGCGGTCTGGATGCAAAAAAGCCAAACAGCAGGCAAAGCACGGCGAATGCGGACACGTTGATCCACGTTTCCAGGTAATGAAGGAAGCCCTGCTCAGGTTCAATGTACCGGACGAATACAACGACGCCGGCCAATGATGAAAAGAAAAATGAAAGAAAAGACATTCTAAACAAATCCAGCCGGTTGCCTTTTAACGACTGAATATATATCCACCTTCCGGTATAGACGTTCACTATCACAGTGATGAAGGTAAAAATTGCCATCCCGAGCCTATTGGGCGACAATCCCGTATACATCGTCAACACACTCGCAGCCAGCGCAACCATGCCAAACACAGTATGCCTGACCGTATTATCTTTAAGTCTCCCATCCATAATGCTTACCGGAATTTGTCTTTTGTCGAAGGTCCTATATGACTACCATGATCTTGTTAATAAGCACGTGTAATGTGCGCATTCCGGAAAAGGCTCAGATACTATTTTAATCCGACTGCTCTTTGCGCGGTGTTTTTAATGGAGTTTCCATCAGTAACAGCCATTATTTTCCCGGCTCCCAGCAGACCGCTGTAAGTACCATCGGGTGTCATACTTTCAGCATTGTTGGAACCCCCAGGAGCAGCAAAGCCCCACCACCATACCAGATATCCCAGCTGATTTTGCTGGCAGAGCCTCATGATAAGTTTGTAGTTAATGGGCTTTACACCATTGGCATCCTGATCGTCGATGGCGGCTATTTCACCCAATACTACGGGCAACCCCGAACTCCCCAGGCTGTTGAGATCGGCCGTGATCCGGGCATCCGAATAATTGCCAAATGCGCCTGTTGTCGGCCAGTAAGTGTGTACGCTCAATATCAGGTTGTGCAGCGGGTCGGCGTCCATCAGCTCCTTCCCATGCTCGACAAAGAACCCCGGGTCCTTACCCCATCCGGGCGCATCGATCATCAACGGGCAGCTATAACCCGCTGCCCTTAGGTTTCTGACAGCATCCATACTGGCTGTGCTGTAAGTGTTACCGGTGGTGCTCCCGTCGTCTGGCTCATTGGCTATGTTAATAATGATGGATTTCTGGTATTTCAGCAGCATGGGTTTCATATCAGCACTGGTCCACCAGGCAATGGCCTGCCCGAGGCTGCCGGAAACATCCGAAGTACCCGTATAATCATGTAGTTCTAGAACGGGAACCATGCCTTTGTCAATGCAGGAAATGATCAGGGGCTCTATCTGTGCGGCGGTCATTGTACCGGTACCACTGTTGTCGTATCGCCGCTGCAGCACCAGACGGACGGCATTGGCGCCGGTTTTCTCTATCTCCGGAATTTCGGCCATTCCGAAACCGTCGGCAAAAGCACTACCCATATTTACACCCCTCAATATTAACCTGTTGCCCGCTGCATCAGCAACAAATTTTCCATTTACAACGTGCAACCCGTCAGAATTAGGCGAGATAGGCGTATCGTCCGAATTGTTGTCGTCCGATTCGTGGCAAGCTGCAAAAACAGCAGCCGCCAGCAGGGTCAGCAAGAGATGTTTCATAGGGCGCATTTCGTTTACTGATTGGCTGTTAGTATTCCGGAGTACTGGGTTTACCTGCGAAAATCAATCGGATAGCTTTCGCAGGCGATAAGTATTATCGGCAGAATAAATTTACCCAAAACCTACTACTCTTCCCTCATGTACTTCATTCTTACGGAGCAGTATTCGGTGACAATTTCGTTAGTAGACCGCTGGTTGATCTTAAAGTACTCGGGGCATGTGATGCCTGTCATACCCGTGCAGTCCATCGTTGTTGGAATCGGTGCCCGGGGCTTTACTTCTATCACTTGGTTGTTTAGTAAATAGGTATTGGGAGTACCGCAAGGCTGCATTCCGTCTTCTTCAAACATCACGCCATCAAACCGAAAAATGATCACTCTCGACAACGCTCTGGGGATAGGACCGGTGGCGATCGAATCGCCCATAAATTTGGTGTATTCCACCGATCGCCATTTACCAACAATGCCCGAAATCTCCGGGGGTATTTCCTCAGGTGCGTCCTTTTTACAGTTCGTAAGTGCAAAGCCTAGCAAAATCAAAAGTATACCTCTACTCATCAATATTCATTTCGTTTAAAACCGGATCAATTTCCGATGAACTTTGCCTAAAACCAAACCGGCGTCAACGCTTCAAGTGCACTTG
>Ga0065165_1000366_pt1 | contig 73998 bp, 55 predicted proteins | sample AraplaMF_Cvi_mMF_FD_63813 | JGI IMG/M metagenome (GOLD analysis project Ga0065165, IMG submission 63813) | Arabidopsis root microbial communities from the University of North Carolina, USA - plate scrape MF_Cvi_mMF (version 2) (version 3) | ecosystem: Host-associated > Plants > Roots >... | reverse complement strand
CCTCGCCCGGCACCTCATCGGATGGCTTCCCGAAAACGCGCCGTGCTGGCCCGAGTTGTCGGTTGAGGAACATCTCGTGGCCTTTTCCCGGCTGCGCGGCGCCACCCGTCCGGGATCGCGCCGTGCCACCGATGCGATCGTCGAACGGTTGCGCCTCGGCGATCTGCGCCGGCGGCTGGCCGGCGTCTTGTCGCAGGGCCAACGGCAGCGCCTGGGCCTCGCCTGCGCCCTTGTGCACGAACCGGCCCTCATCATCCTCGACGAACCCGCGAACGCACTGGATCCGGTGCAGGTGGGCGAACTGCGCCGGTTGATCCGCGAACGCGCCGCGGCGGGCGCCGCCGTGATCCTTTCCACGCACGTGCTGGCCGAGGTGCTGGCCGTATGCGACCGGGTCGCCATCCTCCACGAGGGACGCTTGCGCCACGACGCGCCGCTGCGCGGCGACGAGGGCGCGGCCACGCTGGAAGCCACGTTCTTCGCCATCGCCACGGGAGCGGCCGCATGAGCGCCATGGCCGTCGCGCGCCTCGAACTCCGCCGCCTCGCCGTGCGTCCGCTGGCCTGGGCGCTGGCGGCGCTCACCATCGCCTGGCTCGCCTGGACCTTCATCCTTGGCCTGGGCCAGTTCCTCGGTGCGCAAGTGAAGCTGGCGGCGGTCGCCGATGCGCCCGGATTCACCGATCTGGTGGCAATTCCCTTGCTCGCCGAACTGGCGAAACTGGCCTTCCTCGTCGTGCCGCTGATGACCATGACGCAGCTCGCCGGAGAGCGCCGCGGCGGCACGCTTGCCCTGCTCGCCTCGACCGGCCTGTCGCCCCGGCACATCGTCATCGGGAAGTACATCGCGGTGCTCGCCTGGCTAGGGCTTTGGCTGCTCGCTACCTTGGCCATGCCGCTTGCCGTCGGCGCGGAGTCCACGGCCGACTGGGGCAAGCTGGCGGCGGCCACGCTCGGCACGGCATTGCTTCTGGCCACGCTCGCAGCCATCGGCATCGCCTGCTCCGCCGCGACCTCGTTTCCCGCCATCGCGGCGGCGATGGCGCTGATCGTCACACTGATCCTCTGGACCATCGACCGGGGCGCACAAGCCGCCGGCGTCACCGGCGGCTTCCTCGAGTGGCTCACCATGGCCACGCATCTGCAGAACCTGCTGCGCGGCCTGGTCGTGACCAGCGACCTCGTGTGGTTCGCCCTGGCGATCGCGTTGTCGCTCGCCCTCGCCATACGCCGTCTGGGCGCCGACCGGGAGCGCCAGTGATGCGCCGCTTCGACCGCTGGTTCGTCGTCATCGGCCTTGTCGTGGCCACGGGCTGCATCGGTTTCCTCAGCGCCCGTCATGCGTGGACGTTCGACTGGACGCGCGGCGCCCGTGCGAGCCTCGCCCCCGAGAGCGTCGCGGTGCTGGAAAAGCTCCGCGGTCCGGTCGACGTCGTCGGTTACATCTCACCCACGGGCCCGCTTCGCGAACAGATCGCCGCCGTCATGGAGCGCTACGTAAGGGAAAAGAAGGATCTTCGTCTTTCGTTCGTGGATCCCGACCTCGATCCCGCGGCGTCGCGCCAGCTGGGCATATCCGGCGACGGTGCACTGCTGGTGCGCTACGCGGGCCGCGAAGAGCGCGTGGAAAGCCCCATCAACGAACGCAACCTTTCCAATGCGCTGGAACGCCTGGCGCGTGGCGGGGAACGCATCGTCGCCTTCGTCACCGGCGACGGCGAGCGGCAGGCCGACGGGCATGCGAATGCGGACCTCGGCACCTTCATGAGTCAGGTGGAGCGGCGCGGCATCCGTGCGGTGCCGCTCAATTTCAGCCAGACCCGCGGGGTGCCGGAGCACACCGACCTCGTCGTGCTGGCCAGTCCGGTCGCGCCGCTGCCGGCGGCGAGTGTCGCGGCGCTCGTCGATTACGTGCGCGGGGGCGGCAATGTGCTGTGGCTGAGCGAGCCCGACAACCAGGATCTCGGCACCGGCCCTCTGGCCGATGTGCTCGGCATCCGCGTCCTGCCCGGCGTGCTCGTCGACGGCCAGGGCAGCACGCTCAACGTGAACGACCCACGCATCGTCGTGCTCGGCGACTACCCCTTCCACGCGATCACGCGCGCATTCCGCGACACGACGCTGTTCCCGCAGGTGTCCGCCTTGGCGCAGGTGTCCGCGCACGAATGGGCCGTCGTGCCGTTCCTTCGTTCGGGCGAGCGCAGTTGGACCGCCTTCGGCGGCATCGACAACGACAAGCCTTCGACGATTGCCTTCCATCCCGAAGCGGGGGAACTCAAAGGCCCGCTCGACTTCGGATTCGCACTGAACCGCCTGTCGCCGAGCCCGGCGAAAAGCGAGCAGCGGGCCGTCGTCATCGGCGACGGCGACTTCCTCTCGAATACCTATGTCGGCAACGGCGGCAACCGCGCCCTGGGCGAACGCATCCTGGATTGGTTGCTCGGCGACGACGTGCTCGTCGACCTTCCCTCGCGCGGCGCGCCCGACCGTGTGATTTCCCTGTCGCAGGACGGCCTCAACCTCGTGACCTTCGGCTTCCTCGTGGCACTCCCCCTCCTTCTGCTCGGCCTCGGTGGCGGCATCGCGTGGCGCCGGAGGCGGCGCTGAGGTGAAGGCCCGGCTCGCCGCCATCGTGTGCGTCGTCGCGCTCGTCGCGGCGGTAGCGTGGCAGTGGCATGCCGACGACGCCGACGCCCGTGCCCATACGCTGACCGGGCTCGACCCGGACGCGGTGCGGCATATCGAGGTGGAGCTGCGCGGCTTGCCCGACCAACGTTTCGAACGGCATGACGGCCATTGGACGAGCGCGGGCGCGAAGGCGGACGAGGGCCGCGCGGAGGACCTCGCATCCCTTGCCGCCACGCCTGTCGCGTCCTGGCGGGCCGCTTCGGAATTCGACGCGGCGAAGATCGGCCTGTCGCCGCCTGTGGCGGTGCTCGTGCTCGACGACGTGCGCCTGGAGTTCGGCGACATGACCGCGCTCGGCAAGCAGCGCTATGTGAAGGTCGGCGATCGCGTCGCCATCGTTCCCGCGCAGGCGTTGCCGCGCGCGCCGCGCACGGCGTCGCTGCCGACGACCACCGGGAGCGCTCCTTAGAACTTGCACGGCTTGCCAGTGAGCGCGTCGCGCCCCATCTTTCCGTCATGCCTGAATTGCCCGAAGTCGAAACCACCCGCCGCGGCATCGCCCCGCACGTATCGGGCCGCCGCGTCACCGGCGTCGTACTGCGCCGTCCGGACCTGCGGTGGCCGATCCCTCCGGAAATCTCGACGCTGCTGCCCGGACAGGTGATCGACAACGTCGAGCGACGGGCCAAGTACCTGCTGCTGCACACCCGCGTGGGCACCGCGCTGTTCCACCTGGGCATGACCGGGGTGCTTCGCGTCCTGCCGGCCGCCGCGCCCGTCGGCAAACACGATCATGTGGATATCGCGCTCGACTCCGGTCAGGTGCTGCGCTTCACCGATGCGCGCCGCTTCGGCGCCCTGCTCTGGCAGATGCCGGGCGAAACGCATGAACTGCTCGAAGGCATCGGTCCGGAGCCGCTCACCGACGCGTTCGACGGCGACCTGCTCTGGCAAGTCTCGCGCGGCCGTTCGGCGGCGGTGAAGACCTTCCTGATGGACAACGCCGTCGTCGTCGGTGTGGGCAATATCTATGCGAGCGAGGCGCTCTTCGCCGCCGGTATCGACCCTCGCACGCCGGCGGGCAAGGTCTCGCGTGCGCGTTACGCGAAGCTCGCGGGCGAAGTGAAGCGCATCCTCGCCTACGCCATCGAGCGGGGCGGCACCACCTTGCGCGACTTCGTCTCGCCCGACGGCGCCCCCGGTTACTTCTTCCAGGAGCTGTACGCCTATGGCCGTGCCGACAAACCGTGCAAGGTTTGCGGCAAGGCCATAAGAGTGGCAACGCTCGGCGGCCGGGCTTCGTTCTATTGTCCGGGCTGTCAACGTTGAGCAGCAGGGCGGAGCCGCGAACTACGAGCCGCGGAGGCGGTGCCCTACGGTGTCGCGAGGGCAGTCCTTCCTAGACTCGGGTTTCCCATCAAGGAACGCCCGCATCATGACGTCCAACTCTCTCGTCATCCGAGCGATGTGCCTTCTCGCCATCGCCTGGCTGGCCGACCCCGCGAGTGCCCAGGCGCCCACTTCCAGGGATCTTCCCTTCGATCGTTACACCTGGGTCACGACCCACAATGCTTTCACCAGCAACGGACTCGTTCCCAACCAGGGCCAGACGATCGCGCAACAGCTGGAGGAAGGGGTTCGCGCGTTCATGCTGGACCTTCATTACTACGACAAGCGTGTGCGACTCTGTCACAACCGATGCACCGGGCCGTCGTCGGCGCCACTGGCCGACCTGCTCAATGAAACGATCCGCCCTTTCCTCGAGCGGAACCCGGACTCGATCCTCACGTTGCACCTGGACGATTTCGCCGAACGACAGCAACTCATCGACGAACTGAACCGCGCCCCGTTTCTCGCCGGCGCGACGTTTGACCCGTACAGCTGGTCGACACCCACCTGGCCGACCTATGCGGACATGGTGAAGCGCGGGCAGCGCGTGCTGATCTTCAGCCTCAATCGTGACCAGAGCGGCACGCTCATGACACGCGGAGGGGCGGTGACGATCATGCCGAGCGAGGATTTCACCGTGGAGAACTACTGGAGTCTGGGGACGACACCACTGCAGCACGACCGTCACTGCTACAGCCGATGGGGAGAGAGCAGACCGCTGTCCACGACGGAGATCGAAGGAAAGCCCGGCTGGCGTCCGCTCTTTACGATGAACCAGTTCCATGGCCTACCGGTGCGTTCGCACGCGTACTTCGACAATGCGTTCGACGCGCTATGGGATCGCTACACGAACTACTGCCAGCCGGCCGCGAGGCGCAAACCCAACTACGTTGCCGTGGACTTCCACGAGGAAGGAGGCGCGCATGCATTCGTCGAATGGCTGCAGGCTCAGCCACACGACGCCGGCCTCTGACGCGTCAGTCGGGCCAGCGCATCGCCGCGTGCGTGTTGTTGAAACGCGGGTCTTCCTCGTCGCCGGAGAGTTCCACCGAAAGCCCGCCCGCCACGCCGTCCACCTCGATCGGCTGGGCGGGATCGAAATGGGCACCGAGCGCACCGAGTTCCACGAAGCGCTCCGACAGCGCGCCGGCGCGGTCGATCTCGCGATCGGGCACGTTCGTCAGGCTGATATCGGGGCGACCGAACTTGCGCATGCCGCGCGTGCGTATCCAGGAGCGGCCCTTCGTTTCCTCGGGACTGCACAGAATGAGCACGTGATGACGCGGCGGCGCGCCGCCAGGCACCAGGTAGTGCTCGCGCCAGGCAGCGGCGTCGAAAAGCGTCAGGATCTGCGGATCGACCACGGCCTTGCCGCCGATGTCGGTGAGTGCCGCGACCACGCCCAGCGTGTCGCGCAGGTAGTCGAGGCGGTCGCGGTCGGGAAAGCGGCCGCGTATGGCCACGACGTGCGGCGCAGCCTTGGCCTCCTTGAAGGCCTCGGCGTTGTCCTCGCGCAACAGCTCGCCAAGCGCACCCGACAACGGATAACCCTCCCAGCGTGACAGCACAGCATTCTGGAAGCGCTGCAATTCGACGCCCTCGGGCAGCCCCGGACTGCCGTAGCGGGCGGCCGGGATGGCGAGGTCCTCGGGAAACGCGCCAAACACGAAGAAGAGCAGGACGGCCTGTTCGTCGCTCGGCTTCCAATAGGGGCGCGGCCATTCGGCGGCGTTGGTCGTCGTCTCGGTCACGCGTGGTTTCCTTCTTCCGGATCGTTCTCGCCGAGCGGCAGCATGGGCTGTTGCAACTCGATTCTGCCGTCGCCGCCGGTGATGCTCTTGAACTCGGCCCGGCTCACCGAGACATAGCGGTCGTTGCCGCCGATCTCAACCTGGGGACCCTGGGTGACCGCGCGGCCGTGTTCGTCCACGCGCACCACCATGGTGGCCTTCTTCCCCGAGTGGCAGATGGTCTTGATCTCGTCGAGATCGTCCGCCCAGGCGAGCAGGTACTTGCTCCCCTCGAACAGTTCGCCCCGAAAGTCGGTGCGCAGGCCGTAGGCGAGCACAGGAATACCCAGGCGGTCCACCACATCCGTGAGTTGCCAGACCTGGGCCTTGCTCAGGAACTGGGCCTCGTCGACCAGCACGCAGTGCAGGGGGCCTCGCCTGCCGATGTCGGCCTCGACGATGGCGAAAATATCTTCCTCCGCCGCGAAGCGCATGGCACGGGCCTGCAATCCGATCCGTGACGCCACCACGCCCTCGCCATAGCGGTTGTCCAGCGCGGGGGTGAGGATGAGCGTGCGCATGCCGCGCTCGTGGTAGTTGTGCGCGCTTTGCAGCAGGGTGGTGGTCTTGCCGGCGTTCATCGCCGAGTAATAGAAATAAAGCTTGGCCATGCGGGCGGTCCGGTGCGTGACCACACATGGTACCGCACCCACCTGCTACCATCTCGGCCTCGTCCGCCTGTCCGCCCCGGTCGACCATGCTGAATCCCCAACAACATGCGGCCGTCGAATACTGCGACGGCCCCCTGCTGGTGCTGGCCGGTGCCGGCTCCGGCAAGACCCGCGTCATCACGGAAAAGATCTCGCACCTCATCTCGCGCCGCCACCTCGCGGCCGAGAAGATCGCCGCCATCACCTTCACCAACAAGGCCGCGAAGGAAATGCGCGAGCGCGTCGGGCGGCTGATTTCCGACGATGCCGCCAAGGCGCTTACCGTCTGCACCTTCCACGCGCTGGGCCTGAAGTTCCTCCAGATCGAGCACGATCGCGCGCGCCTGCGCCGCGGCTTTTCGGTGCTCGATGCCGACGACAGCGCCAACATGATCAAGGAGCTGTCGCCGAAGGGCGTGAAGCCGGAAGTGATCCTCGGCATCCGCAACCTCGTCGGCCGCGCCAAGAACGCCGGCATGACGCCGGAAGAGGCGATGGCTTCCGCGCGCAGCCCGCGCGAGATCGAGGCCGCCACCATCTACGATCTCTACCAGCAGCGTCTCGCTGCATTCAACGCCGTGGATTTCGACGACCTCATCCGCCTTCCCCTGCGCATCCTCGAAACGGACGACGACGCCCGCGCCATCTGGCAGGAACGCCTGCGCTACCTTCTGGTGGACGAATACCAAGACACCAACGACGCTCAGTACCGTCTGCTGAAAGCCATCGCGGGGCCGAAAGCGCGATTTACCTGCGTGGGCGACGACGACCAGAGCATCTATGCCTGGCGCGGCGCGAACCCGGAGAACATCGACCAGTTGGGCCGCGATTTCCCGCAACTGCGCGTCATCAAGCTCGAGCAGAACTATCGCTGCGCCAAGCGCATCCTGCGCGCGGCGAATCAGCTGATCGCCAACAACCCGCATGTGCACGAGAAGAAGCTCTGGAGCGACCATCTCGAAGGGCCGCCGATCCGGGTATTGGAATGCAAGGACGGCGACCACGAAGCCGAGCGGATCGCCGCCATCGCGTTCAACCTGCACGAGAAATACAAGGACAAGGGCGTTCGCTGGGACGACTTCTGCATACTCTATCGCGGGAATTTCCAGGCCCGCGCGCTCGAGAAAGCATTGCGTCTGGCCCGCGTGCCGTACCATCTGAGCGGCGCGCTCTCGTTCCTCGACCGCGCGGAGGTGAAGGACATCCTCTGCTACCTGCGCCTGCTCACCAACCCGACCGACGACGCCGCCTTCCTGCGCGTGGTGAACGTGCCCAAACGCGAGATCGGCGCCACCTCGCTCGAGAAGCTCGGCCAGATCGCGCAATCGCGCAATGCGTCCCTGCTCGACGCCGCGCGCAGCGACGCCGCGCTGAAAACCATCGCTCCGCGGGCCGCCTCGGCGCTCGCCGGGTTCGCCCGCCTGATGGACGAGCTGCGCAGCCACGCCGTGCACGAAAGCGCGGCGGATCTTGTGAATTCCGTCATCGAGAAATCCGGCTACGGCGCGCATATCGCGGCTTCCACGCCCGACGAGACGCTGCGCGAGCGGCGCCTGGGCAACCTGCGGGAACTGATGGACTGGTTCCGGGCCATGGGCAAGGACGGGGGTCGTACCGGCGACATCGCGGCGCAACTGGCCCTGCTCAGCCATGCCGACCGCGACGATCCGGGCAACGCGCTGCGCATGATGACGCTGCACTCGGCGAAAGGCCTGGAATTCCGTTTCGTCTTCATCGTGGGTTGCGAGGACGGCACCCTGCCCCACGAGGGCGCGATCGACGAGGGCCGGCTCGACGAGGAACGACGGCTCATGTACGTGGGCATCACCCGCGCGAAGGAGATGCTCACCCTGTCCTTCGCGGCAAAGTCGCGCAAGTACGGCGAGATCCTCTCCAACGACCCCAGCCGGTTCCTCGCCGAACTGCCGCAGGACGATCTGCACTGGGACGGCAAGGACCCGGACGCGGATGCCGAGGTGAAAAAAGAAACCGCGGAAACGCACATGGCGCGCATCCGGGCGATGCTGGCCGGCGGGGGTTAGGTTCGGCCTTGACATCTTGCCGTGTAGGAGCCGCTATAGCGGCGAAAGCCGGCTTGCTGCACTGTCGCGAGATATCCTCGCCGCCGTAGCGGCTCCTACAAGGGCGCGGCGGACCTGTGTATCAGAAAACAAGCCGCTCTAGATAAGCCGCTCCGCTTCCAGTTCGCTCTTCAGATAGGCGTAATAGATCGGCGCGGCAACGAGCCCGGCCAATCCGAACGCCGCCTCGAAGACCAGCATCGCCACCAGCAACTCCCATGTGCGCGCACGGATCTGTCCGCCGACGATGCGCGCATTGAGGAAGTATTCGAGCTTGTGCACGACGATGAGGAAGCCCAGCGCGGCCACGCCGACCCACAGCGACACCGACAGGCCCGCGATGGTGATCAGCACGTTCGACACGAGGTTGCCCACGACCGGCAGCAGGCCCGTGACGAAGGTGACGATCACCAAGGTCTTGGCCAACGGCACGTGCACGCCGAACGAAGGCAGCGCCACCAGCAGGAAGATCGCCGCCAGGGCGGTGTTGATGGCCGAGATCTTCAACTGCGCGAAGATGATGTTGTGGAAGGCGTGCGCAAGCCGCCGCGTGCGCGTCGACAGTTCGAACGACAAAGGGCGCGCGGCGCGACCGCCTGCCCCGTGCGACACCGCCACGATCGCCCCCAGCACCAGGCCGATCACGATGTGCACGAACACGCGGGCGGCCGTGGTGCCGACCAGGCGCAGGTCCTCCGCGTGCTGATGCGCCCAGGCCATGCCCTGCTCGCGGAAGTCGACGAAGCTGTCGGGCAGGTTCGTGGTCAACCACGCCGGCAATTGTTCGTGCGCCTTGGTGAGCAACGGCAGGAGCTTTTCGTCCCAGAGACCCTGCGGATCGCCGAGATCGCGGCGATAGAAGGCAAGCGTAGCGACGACGAGCAGGATGATCACGCCCACCACGACGGCCGTGACCAGCGCCACGGCAATGGGCCGGGCGCGCTCGTTGGGAGCGATGCGCCGGATCAGGGGCGTGAGGCTTTCCACGACCTCGTAGACCAGCAGCCCGGCCAGCAGGGCCGAGATGAGGTGTAGCCAGAGCACCGCCCACAGGGCGATCGCCGCCAGCACGTACGTGGCGATGCGAAGGGTGCGCGTGTCCTGAGGTATTCCAGCCATGCCTTCGACTCCCTTGGGTGGCGCGATTCCAGCAGTCGCGGGATGAACGCTAGATCAAACGCTCGGCTTCGAGTTCAGCCTTCAGGTAGGCGTAGAAGATAGGCGCCGCAACGAGGCCGGGCAGGCCGAACGCGGCCTCGAACAGCAGCATCGCCACCAGCAGCTCCCATGCGCGGGCGCGGATCTGTCCGCCGACGATACGGGCGTTGAGGAAGTATTCGAACTTGTGGATGACGATGAGGAAGGCCAGCGCACCCAGGCCCACGTAAAGCGAAACGGAGAGGCCGACGACGGTGATCGCCGTGTTCGACAGGAGGTTGCCGATGACCGGCAGCAGTCCGACCACGAACGTGATGACGATGAGTGTCTTGGTCAGCGGCAGGTGCACACCGAACATGGGCAGCACGGCAAGCAGGTAGATGCCGGTGAAGAGCGTGTTGAACAGCGAGATCTTGATCTGCGCGAACACGATGTTGTGAAAGGCATCAGCCAGACGCGCACTGCGCAGGCTCAGTTCGGCCGCGAAGGGGCCGACCTGATGCGTGGGCCGCGCACGGCTGAGCGCCACGATGGCGCCGAGCACCAGACCGATGATGATGTGCACGACCACGCGCGCGGCTTCCTTGCCGGCAAGTTGCAGCGTAACCGCATGCGATCGTGCCCAGTCCATCGCGGTAATGCGGAGCGCGTCCACGCTCTCCGGCAAGCGGTCGACCACGGCCGGCGGCAGCTGCTGCCGCGCACGTTCCACCAGCGGCATGAGTCGGTTCTGCCAGAGGTCTTCCGGGTTGCCGATCTCGTTGCGGAAGAAGCTGATGCCACCCAGCACCAGGAGGGTGAGCAGCCCCACCACGACCACCCCGACCAGCGCCACGGCCAGTACCCGCGCCCGGTCGCCGGACAGACGCCTGCCCATGAGGGGCGCCGTCGATACCACCACCTCGTACACCAGCAGGCCCGCCAGCAAGGCCGGCAGGAGACGCAGGTAGAGAACGAGGAAAAGGCCGAGTCCGGCGGCGATATAGCTGGCGATGCGCACGGCGCGTGTCCGCGAATTGGCGGCTTCCATGGACGGTCCCGTCGTGGATGAGCGCGCAGTCTGTCAGGACGCAGGGGGGCGTGGGAAGCGCGCCGCCGCCTTCACAGTGTCGTAAACTCCCCCGACAATCGCCGCCCTCGGCGCGCGATGCGTCACGCAAGGGGTTTCCATGCTGAAGTTCGTTCCGGCGGCCGTCGCGCTCGCCTTTTCGCTGGCGGGCTGCGTCCACACGCCACCCGCCGTCGCGCCCGCTCCGGCCGCCGCGCCTGAGGCCACCGTGCCCGCTGCCGCCGGCCCGGCGGCGGACGACAACCTCAACGCTGTCGCGTGGACGCAGAACGCCAGCGAGCACGATCTGATCTACGTGCAGACGTATCGCGATGCGCAGGAGAAACTCCTCAAGGCGAAGAGCGACCCGACCTGGGACGCGCTGCCGAAAGACGACCGGGCAGCGCACGCCTCGCTCAAGGGCCTGAAGCCCGCCGTCGTCCTCGACATCGACGAAACCGTGCTCGACAACTCCCCCTACCAGGCGCGGCTGATCCGTTCCGGCGGCGAGTTCAACGAGGCGGACTGGGCCGCGTGGTGCAAGGAGGCCATCGCGCGCCCCATGCCGGGCGCGCTGGCCTTCACGAAGTTCGCCGCGGCACACGGGATCGCGGTGATCTACATTTCCAATCGCGCCAAGAACCTCGACGACGCCACGCTCGCCAACCTGCGTGCGGCCGGCTTCCCCGTGGCCGGCAAGGATTCGTTTCTCGGCCTCGGTACCTTTGTCGAGGGCTGCGAACAGGTGGGCAGCGAGAAGGGCTGCCGCCGCCAGCGCGTGGCCAGGGATTACCGCGTGCTCATGCAGTTCGGCGATCAGATCGGCGACTTCGTGAACGTGTTGGGCAATACGGCGGACGGCCGGGAAAAAGCCATGGCGCCGTACGCGGGCTGGATCGGCGAACGCTGGTTCGTGCTGCCCAACCCGACGTATGGTGCATGGGAAGGCGCGTTGTTCGACAATGACCACTCCTTGCCGCGCGCGGAACGGCGGCAGAAGAAGATCGACTCGCTTCGCTCCAAATAAATCAGTTAGTTACACATGGTTAGCTAACATATTGCTTTAGCAATGTCGGCCAACTATCATCTCTCACGCCGAAACCTGTGGCGCCAAAAGCAATGCAGGCAAGGCCATTTCCCTTTCCGGCTTCGGGCTGGATAACCCCGTGAGGCCTCGCGTCTCCGGGGTTTTTCTTTTTCTGCCTCCTGCGGTGCCCGGGGACGGGGCTTCGGCCCGTGTATCCTCCAGCTCCCCAAGCCCATCGCGCCGCCCTCACCCCATGCGCCGCCATCGTTCCATGCTACGTATCGCCCTTCTCCTGCTCGTCGTGCTCCTGGCCGCCTGCAACAAGCAGAAAGAGCCGCCCGGCACGCCGGGCGGCGGCTCCCCAGAGGACGCCACCCGTGAATCGCTGGCGCTGCTACGCGACGGCAAGTTCGACCTCTTCTGGAAGCACGCCCTGCCACCTGCGGATTTCGCCGCCTTGAGGGCCGATTGGCCGCGCCTCAACGCCACGGGAACCGCCGTCGAGCCGGACGACAAGGCGAAGTTCGAGGCAGGCGTGAAGCGCCTCACCGAGCCGGAGGCGGAAAAGAAGCTTTTCGCGGAATTGCGCCCCACCCTCGTCCGCTTCGACCGCGACTACAAAGACCAGATGCCGCTCATCGCGGGCATCGCCCAATCGATGGCACTCACGGCGATCGACCAGGCGAAAGACCTCACGCTGTCCCAGAAGCGGCAGCTGCGGGAAGCGGTGAACGTGGTCGGCCCCTGGGCCCGGACGGTGCCCTGGGGCGATCAGGCAAAGGCGAAGGAGGCGATCGCCATCGTCGTGGACACCGCCCGAAAAGCCGGGCTCTCCACGCCGGAGTCCTTGCATGCCATGAATTTCGACCAATCCATGGTCACCTGGTCCACGGCATGGCTCGGTTTCAAGCGCCTGCTCGACGTCTACGGGCTCTCCATCGACAAGAGCTTCGACTCCGTGAGCGTCGACACGATCGAGAGCAGCGACGGATCGGCCCGTGTGAAGATCACCTACACGTTGCTGGACACGCCCATTCAGACCGACGCGACCCTGGTTCTGCTGGACGGGCGCTGGTATGACAGCGATCTGCTCCAGCGCGTGCGCGACGAACATGCCAGGCTGGCGCCTCCGGCCCCCGCCTCCAGCGCGCCCGCTCCGTCGGGCACCGCGTCCGCGCCGGGCACGCCGATGCCGGGTGCCCCCGTCGCGGACGCCAAGGGCCGCTGAAGCCTTACAATCCCGGGATGTCCGAAATGCAGATGAGTGCGGATCCGCACGTCCACGTCGCCCGTTCGCCCTGGTGGTTCAAGCTGCTGGGTCGCATGCTCGAACCCTGGGTACGCATCAAGCGCGATCCCGCCGAGCCCGCTGGCCTGCTCGGCAGCGGCGCGGCCGTCTGCTATGCGATCGAACGCGACGGCACCTCCGACGCGCTGATCCTCGAGCGGGCCTGCCGCGAGGCGGGCCTGCCCAGCCCGATGCAGTTGCTCGACCTCCCGGGCCGCCGCCGGCGCTCGGTGTTTTCCCTGAGCCGCCGCCATGGCTGGTTGTTCGGCCGAACCGACGCCCGGGGTCCGCGCGAACCGATCGGCCAGCTCATCCGGGCCATCGAGGACGATCCGTCGCGCGACATTCAGATCGTGCCGGTGTCGATCTACGTCGGCCGCGCACCGAACCGCGAAAGCGGCTGGTTCAGCGTACTGTTCGCGGAGAACTGGCTGGTCGTCGGGCGCTTCCGGCGCATGCTCGCCCTGCTGCTCAACGGGCGCGACACCGTCGTGCACTTCTCGGCGCCCGTGTCGCTGCGCAGCGTGCTGGCGGAATCGCGCAACCTCACGCCGGAGCGCCTCACGCGCAAGATCGCGCGGGTTCTGCGCACGCACTTCCGCCGCATCCGCGCCGCGGTGATCGGCCCCGACCTCTCGCATCGCCGCACCGTGGTCGACGCCGTGCTGAACACACAACCGGTGCGCGACGCCATCGCCGCCACGGCGAGCAAGGAAAACATCACCCTGGCGAAGGCGCAGCGGCGCGCGCGCGATTTCGCGCTGGAGATCGCCGCGGATTATTCGCATCCGGTCGTGCGTTCCACGTCGTTCCTGTTGTCGAACTTCTGGAACAAGCTCTACGACGGCATCGCCATGCACCACTTCGACAAGGCCCGCGCTGCGGCGCCCGGCCACGAAGTGGTGTACGTGCCGTGCCACCGCAGCCACACGGACTATCTGCTGCTGTCGTATCAGTTGCACCATTCCGGCGTGGTGCCTCCGCATATCGCGGCGGGAGTGAACCTGAACCTTCCGGTGGTGGGACCGATACTTCGCCGGGGCGGCGCCTTCTTCCTGCGCCGCAGCTTCAAGGGCAATGCGCTGTACTCGGTGGTATTCAACGAATACCTGGCGCAACTCGTGGATCGCGGCGTGCCGCTGGAATACTTCATCGAAGGCGGACGGTCGCGCACCGGCCGGCTGCTGGCGCCCCGCGCCGGCATGCTGGCGATGACGGTACGCGCCTTCCTGCGCGCGCCGCGCCGCCCGGTGTTGTTCCAGCCCGTGTACATCGGCTACGAGAAGCTGATGGAAGGCAAGTCGTACATCGGCGAACTCTCCGGCAAGCCGAAGGAAAAGGAATCCCTGCTTGGGCTCCTGCGCGGGCTCAAGGTGCTGCGCCAGCGCTATGGCCACGTCACGCTCAACTTCGGTGAACCCATCCTGCTCACCCCCCTGCTGGACGAAGCGGCGCCCGATTGGCGCGCGACGACCGCCGACCCCGACGTGAAGCCGGAATGGATGAGCAGCGTGGTGGACGACCTGGCCGAACGCATCCAGGTGAACATCAACCGCGCGGCGGACGTGAATCCGATCAACCTGCTCGCGCTTGCGCTGCTTGCCACGCCCAAGCACGCCATGGCCGAGAACGACCTTCTCGCCCAGCTCGAGCTCAGCAAGGCTCTGTTGCAGGAACTGCCTTATTCCGACCGGGTCACCCTCACGCCGATGAACCCGCAGGGCATCGTGGCCTACGGCGAGCAGATGGGCTGGATCCGGCGCGTGCGCCACCCCCTGGGCGACGTGCTGGTCGCCGAGGGCGAGCAAGCCGTGCTGCTCTCCTATTTCCGCAACAATGTGCTCCACCTGCACGCCGCGGCTGCCTGGGTGGCCGCCTGCTTCCTCAACAACCGGCGCATGTCGCGATCCTCGGTGGTGCGGCTGGGACGCATCATCTATCCGTTCATCCAGGGCGAACTGTTCCTGCCGTGGGACGAGGACGGCTTCGCGGCGCAGGTACAGGAAACCATCGAGTTCTTCGTCCGCCGCGGCATCCTCGAAGCCAGCGGCGAAGGCCGGGTACTCGAACGCGGCCCCGGCCAGGACGACGGTGCGTACCAGCTGAGGGTGATCGCGCGCAGCATGTTGCAAGCCTTCGAGCGCTACTACATCGCCATCGCGGCGCTGGTGAAGAACGGTCCGCATACGATGAGCGCCGGCGAACTGGAAACGGCGTGCACGCTCACGGCGCAGCGCCTGAGTCTGCTCAACGAACTGTCGGCACCGGAGTTCTTCGACAAGGCGCTTTTCCGCGGCTTCATCCAGAAGCTGCGCGAAGCGAAAGTCGTATGGACCGACCCGGAGGGCAAGCTGGACTTCAGCGAGGCGTTGGAAGACATGGTTCGCGATGCTCGCGTGATCCTCGCTCGCGAAGTACGCCATTCGATCCTCAAGATCACGCCCGGCGGCGACAACGACCGCGACCTCGACGCCCGGCCACCGGTCGATCCGGACGACGGCTCCGCCGGCGAGTCGCTGCACGACCGGCATGTGGCCAACGAACGCGAAAGGCACGACAGGCACCACTGATCCCTTGCCGCGCCCCGGCCCTACACCACAGACGCAACGCGAGTACCATCCCCGCATGGACAACGAGAAAACCACCCATTTCGGCTTCCGCGATGTTCCGGTGGCCGACAAGCAGAAGCTGGTCGGCCAGGTGTTCACGTCGGTGGCTCGCAACTACGACCTGATGAACGACCTCATGTCGTTCGGCATCCATCGGTTGTGGAAGCGTCATTTCGTGGCCGTCAGCGGCGTTCGCCGTGGCGATCGCGTCCTCGACCTGGCCGGCGGCACGGGCGACATCGCCGCCTTGCTGAAACCGGTGGTGGGCGACGAGGGCGAAGTGGTGGTCGGCGATATCAACGCGGCCATGCTGGGCGTGGGACGCGACCGCCTCACGGATCGCGGGCTCGTTTCCGGTCTGCGCTGGGCGCAGATGAACGCGGAAGCCCTGCCCTTCCCGGACAACAGTTTCGACGCCGTCACCATCGCATTCGGCCTGCGCAACGTCACGGACAAGGACAAGGCGCTTGCGGACATGCATCGCATCCTGAAGCCCGGCGGCCGCGCGCTCGTGCTGGAATTCTCCAAGGTGCAGAGCCCCGTGCTGTCGAAGCTCTACGACGTGCATTCGTTCAGGATTCTGCCGCGCCTCGGCCGCCTGTTCGCCAACGACGCCGACAGCTATCAGTACCTCGCCGAATCCATCCGCAAGCACCCGGACCAGGAGACGCTGAAGGGGATGATGCTGGGCGCGGGCTTCGGGCACGTGGAAGTGCGCAACCTGAGCAACGGCATCGTGGCCATCCACCGCGCCTACAAGTTGTAAAGCCTTCCGCTGTCGCGTTACCCGACAGCCCTGCCCGCCGGGGACGGACACCATGTCAGCCTAGCCGCCGGCATAGGCGCGGGCGAAGCCGGGCTACGTTTTGGGAATCCCCAGAACGGAGTCACCTCGCATGGACATGCTTCCCCCACAGGCACCCCCGGCCATCACGCAGGGGACGAATCAGGAAGCGGTCGACGCCGTATCCCGGTTGGTCGACGCGCAGGCGTGGCTGCTCGAGCAGCAAGCCGCGCTTCCTATCGCCCCGGACCTTCGCCGCCCCGAGGCCTGGCCTGCTCATCTCGACGCATTGGAGGCCTTCTGGGCCACGTCCGTCAGGGACGGCGGCATGGATTCCGAGGTGCCGCGCTCGACCGCCATGGCCTCGCGGCTGGCTTCGATCATGCGCGACGAGGCAGCACTGCGCCTGGCCGACGGTACGCTGGCGCCCGAGGCTGCCGAACTCGCCCTGAGGTTCGCACGCTCGCACGGTGGGTCGCTCCCACCCGGCCTGTATGCCGCAGAGCTTCTGCTCGACGGCAGCGCGGACGTCGCCGCGGTGGTCGTCAGCGACGAGCACCTGCCCGATCTCGTACTGCTCTTCACCCCGGCGCGCGGCTGGGACGCGTTCTCCTCGCTCGCGGAGCTCCACGCGGAAACCGAGTACCTGGTGAACCGGGACATCGCACAGGGCGTGCCGCCGCCCGTGGTTCCGATCGACGACCGCCTCGTATTCGACGACGTCGTGCGCGTGGATTCGCGACCGGTCGACGGCGACCCGTTCCAGGCCATGGTGCGCCGGCTGATGGAGGTGCAACGGGAGCGCCTGCGGAATCTCGCGGACGATGCCGCGCAGGGCTTCGACGATGCCGGAGCGGATGGCGAGCGTGCGCTCGCCGCGGCCCGCCTCAGCGACATGATCGACGTCGCCGCGTTGCTTCGGGCGCGCCATGCGCGACTCACCACCGTCCTTCTCAATGAAAGGCTGGCAGCCTTGCCGAAGCCCGTGCACGACGAATGGCTCGACGCCGCAACGGCGCACCAGGCGGCGATCGAGAACAGCCAGCGCTTCGACGACATCGGCGCGGCCGATCTCGTTCCGCTGCGCGACTTCGCGCGCCGGGCCTTGAAGGAACGACTTGCGGCGAAAGGTCTCTCCGTCGATCCGGACGACGTCGCCGTCTTGGCCTATGAATGGCCGTACGGCTCGGCACAGCACGGCCCCGGCCCAACGGAGGGCAAGCCTCGCGCGTCCTTCACGCTGACCGAGCTCGCGCTGAGGAACATCGGCATCTTCGACAACCGGCTTCTAGTGGCCACCGGGCCGGACGGGAAGCCACTGGCGCCGCAACTCACGCACGAGAGGATCAAGCACTTCGTGCGCGACCTAGACGTGGCAAGGAAGTATCACGACTACCTCCTGGAAGCGCTGAAACGGTCGCCCGAAGGGCAGCTCACTCGCGCACTCGCCATCGATCTGCATCGCGCGCGGATGCGGCTCGACCTTGCGGACGCCCGTGTGGCTCAGCACCGCTCGGACGAGTCCGATCCGTTTCTCCCCGACCATGCGGAGCGAGGCCATGCCTGGGTAAAGGCCGTCGTGGATTCGCCGTCGCAGGACGGTCGCGCACGCATCGAGGGACATACGATCGTGGCTAGCCAGATCACCTATAACGGAGCCGTGGTGAGGGACGTGCTGATGATCGGCGCGGAACAGGAAGCTGCCGTGTCGACCGTGGTGTTCTATACGCCCGATGCGCCCGACGGCCTGTCGTTTCGCGAGTTCCGCTCGCGGGCGGAAGCGAGTGCGGAGTTCCTCAATGCCCCTGCCTTCGACGAGTATCTTCTCGATCGCCTGCCCAACGATGTCGCCGTCAAGGAAGCCGGCCGGCGAGGACGCCGCTTTGCACGCAGCCCGGCGAGCGAGCGATTCCGTTGGGTATTCTCACAGAGCACCGCGTCGAAGGCGCCCCGCAAGGCCTACCGCTTCGGAGAAAAAGTGCTACGGGGAGACGTGTTTGAAGCACAGTACGATGCCGCGCTTTCGATCATGGCTCGGAACATCGAACCGCTTGCACGCACGAGTGCCGCGGCAGTTGCCGACGAGTTTCCCGACATCGACGTGGAAAGCATCCAGCGCTCGTTCGCCCGCTTCATCGGACGCCCGTTCAACGCCGCCTGGCGAAGCTACGAAAGCATCAAGGCGGGGGACCATGCGCAAGGTTTCATCGAGTTCACCAACGCCTATGTGAGCGCGCTCGACTTCCTGGCCCCGCCCTCCTTAAAGCCTCTGGCAGGCGGAGCCATCGCCGTACGCGCGGCGCGGCAGTCGCGGCAGGTGCGATCGACCGGAAAGGCGCTGCGCGATCCGGACACCGTCTTTCCGGAGGCTTACCGGGCACGCGTCAAGACATCCGACGCGAGGTCCGTCGAGAGCGGCATCCATTACATCGACGGCAGGCCGCATATCCAACAGGATGGCGCGATGTACGCCGCGCGCTTCGACGCGGACCACGGCACGTGGCGGTTGGTGCGGCCCGGCGCCCCGGGCAGCGGATACGCCATTCCCGTCGCGAGGGACGCAGACGGGACCTGGCGGTACAACCGCAACGTCGGTCTTCGTGGAGGCAAGCCCGACACCCAACGCCCGGCCGATCTGTCGTCGATCCTGCGCGAGGCCATGGGCCACGATCCCTCGCTGCGCGGCATGACGAGCCAGCAGCTCGCCGCCATGGAGCGCGGCCTGATCCAGGAGATGGGCGGTTACGAGGCCGCGCAGGCGCTCGCGCTGCGGCGCTTCCGGCTGCTCCCGATGCGCGGCAGCGAGCACGAGCGCTGGCGTGCGGCCAGCGATGCTGCCCGTGCAGTCCGTCCCGTCGCCACGCCCCGCGCATGGCGTCCGCTGCAAGGGGCCGTACCGCACCGCTCGGCCAGGCGCACGCACGACCTCATTCCGATCGACCGTTCGCAGTGGCCGACAACGGTCCGCCACTTCACGCGGGCGGACTCCCTCGCCGCTATCCGTACGGACTATTTCCTCAACCAGTCCCTCGCCAGGCGCGGCTTCCCATCGGGGGTTTACGTGACGGCGCTCAACCCCGCAACCAGCACCCGGACAGAGATTTCCCGTGCCATCTCCGGCGTCAGCCAATGGCGGCCGGCCGGCAACTTTCAGAAGAAAATGGAGGCCTGGCTGGAGCTCGACACGAGCAAGCTGCCGCAAGGCACGACTCTTTTCAGGGTGTCGAACACCTCCGCGGAAACCTACGTGATCCGGCCACCGGCGCACGTGTGGGGCGGAAGCACCCACGCGGGGAAGAACCCCGGTTTCTCGCTTCCCGACCTGAATATCCGCGCCGCTGTGACAGGCACGGGCCACTGGGCGGGCGGCACCGTGCCCCGATCCTGAGGCGGCGGCGCAGTGGCATACTGGGGGTCTTCCTTCAACCGGATGATCCCCAGCGATGCGTCTGTTTCCCGTCCTAGCCCTCGCCACGGCCTTCCCCGTCGTGGCCCTCGCCGCCGACCCGCATTCCTATGCGCAGCCGGATGCCGTGCGCGTCACCCATCTGGACCTCGATCTCAAGCTGGACTTCGGCAAGCGCGAGCTGGCCGGCAACGCAACGCTGAAGCTCGACTGGAAGGACGCGAAGGCGCAGGATCTCGTGCTCGACACGCGCGACCTGAAGATCGCCAACGTCGAAGCGCTGGACGGCTCCGGCAAGGGCACGCCGCTCAAGTTCGCGCTGGCTCCGCGCGACAAGGAACTGGGTTCCAAGCTGACCATCGCCGCGCCGACGCATCCCGCAGCGGTGCGGATCACCTATGCGACGGTGCCGCAGGCATCGGGCCTGCAATGGCTGACGCCGGAACAGACTGCCGACAAGAAGCAGCCCTTCATGTTCTCGCAATCGGAATCCATCCACGCTCGATCCTGGGTGCCGCTGCAGGACTCCCCGGCCGTCCGCTTCACCTACGATGCGCACATCGGCGCGCCCAGGGACGTGCGCGTCGTCATGAGCGCCATCAACGATGCGAAGCACCCGCTGGACGGCAACTTCTCCTTCGACCAGCCGCACCCCATTCCTTCCTACCTTCTCGCCATCGCTGCCGGTGACATCGCGGTGAAGGAGACCGGCCCGCGCAGCGCTGTCTATGCCGAGCCGAGCGTCGTCGGGAAGGCCGCGCACGAATTCGAAGACACCGAGAAGCTGATCGCCACCACCGAAAAGCTCTACGGCCCGTACGCCTGGGGTCGCTACGACATCCTCGTACTGCCGCCCTCGTTCCCCTTCGGCGGCATGGAAAACCCGAACATGACCTTCGCCACGCCGACGGTACTGGTCGGCGACAAGAGCCTGGTCTCGCTCGTGTCGCACGAGTTGGCGCATTCGTGGTCGGGCAACCTGGTGACCAGTGCCGCGTGGCGCGACATCTGGTTGAACGAGGGTTTCACCACCTACGTGCAAGGGCGCATTACCGAGGCCGTCTACGGCAAGGCGCTGGCCGACGAGGAGGCCCTGCTTTCGGCGCGCGCGCTGCAGAAGAGCATCGGCCAGATGCCGGCCAACGTACAGAAACTCACGCCCGACCCGCGCGGCATCGGCGCCGACGACGCGCTTTCCGATGTCGCCTACGACAAGGGTTCGTGGTTCCTGCGCACGCTGGAGCAGCGCTTCGGACGCGAGAACTTCGACGCCTACCTGAAGGGCTACTTCGCGCACTTCGCCTTCCAGAGCATCGATACCGACACGATGTTCGCGTACATGAAGGCCAACCTGCTCGACAAGTATCCGGGCAAGATGAGCGAGTCCGAAGCCCGCGCGTGGATCTGGCAGCCGGGCATTCCGAAGGACGCCCCGCTACCGTCGTCACCGCGCTTCGATGCCATCGACCGCGAACGCACCGATTTCCTCGCCGGCAAGCTCGCCGCCGACAAGCTCGACGCGAAGGGATGGAACACCCAGGAGTGGATGTATTTCCTCGACCGCCTGCCCGACGTGACGCCGCTGGCGAAGATCAAGGACATCGACGCGGCCTGGCATCTCACCGGCACACCCAATGCCGAGATCGGCATGCGCTGGTACACGCACGCCATTGCCGCCGGCGACAAGGACGTGTGGACGGCCGCCGCCGAACACATGACGCGCATCGGGCGCCTGTACCTCACCACGCCCGTCTACCGTGCCTTCGCCCGCACACCGGAAGGCCTCGCCTTCGCGAAGGAAACCTATGCGAAGGCGAAGAGCGGCTACCACCCGATGACCCAGCAGGCGGTGGAACGCATCCTCGCCGGCAAGGCGCGGAAGAAATAACGCGAGATTTCGCGCCGCCCGCAAGGGCGCGCACTTGCATCCTCCAGCGGCGCCCCGCATCTTGCGGGGCGTCCTTACGTTCCGGGTTCCTTTCCATGGCCAAGACTCCCACCCTCGCGACCGCCGACAACCGCCCGCTCTGGCAGCGGCTGCTGCTACGCCGGTTGAAGTTCCTGGTCGTCGTGGCCGCGGTGCTCGGCCTGGGCGCAGGCGCGGTGTATGTGTTCGCGCCCAGCCTGCTGTTGAAGGCGGACGCGGCACGGCAGGCGATGTCCGCGCACCTGGAGAAAAAGAGTGTCGCCGCAGGCGACACCACCTGGTCGTATTACGAAGGCGGCGAAGGGCCCACCATCGTATTGCTGCACGGATTCGCGGCGAACAAGGACGTCTGGCTCGAGATGGCCAAGGGGCTCACCGATCATTTCCACGTCGTGATTCCCGACCTTCCGGGTTGGGGCGATTCCTCTCGACGTGACGATGGCGATTACGGCATCGCCGCGCAGGCAGACCGCTTCGAGCAGTTCGCCGCGGCGATCGGCGCGCAGCGCTTCCTGCTCGTGGGCCATTCCATGGGCGGTGCCATCGCGGGCGTTTACGCGGAGAAGCACCCGGAACGGGTTGCCAGTCTGGCACTGGTGAGTTCGCTCGGCCTCACCTTCAAGGAAAACGACTTCGCCCGCGAGGTGAAGGCTGGCGACAACGCGTTCCTCTATCACGACCGCGCGGGGCTCGAAGCCCTGCTCGCACGCCTCTTTGTCAAGCCACCGCACCTTCCGGGCCGCGTCGAGGACGCGCTGATCGCGCGCAACGAGAAAGACCACGCGTTCATCGAGCGCACGTTCAACGAGCTCAAGCAGCCGGCGCAAGCGTTCTCGCTCGATCCGGTGATCGGCAAGCTCCCCATGCCGGTGCTCGGGCTGTGGTGCCACGACGACAAGATCATCGACGTGTCCGCGCTGGACACGCTGCGCGCCGGCCTGCAGAGTTCGCCCTCCATCGGCGCCACCGTCATGAACGGCTGCAACCACATGCCGATGCTTGAAAAGCCGGTGGAAACCGCGCGCATCATCACGGGCTTCGCGCTGGCGCACTGATCCAACTGCACGCGCCCCTGTAGGAGCCGCTATAGCGGCGAGGGATACGCCCGCACGGCTACACTGCTTCGTGGGCTTCTCGCCGCTATAGCGGCTCCTACACGGTCGCGCCGGACCCAGGTTCAGTCCGCGACGTCCGCGATCAGCCTGTCCAGCTGCCGTTTCAGGGCGCTGCCGTTCGCACGCAGCCAGGCGCGCTGTTCCTTGTGATCGGGGAACACGCTTTCCACCCAATGCCAGAAACGCGGGGAGTGATTGCGTACCTTCAGGTGGCAGAGTTCGTGCACCAGCACATAGCGCAATGCCGCAGGCGGCGCGAGGGCGAGGGCCAGGTCGAGGTTGATCCTGTCGCGCGTGTCGAGGCTGCCCCACAGGCTCTTCAACGGCCGAATGCGCAATGCGGTGGGCGCCGCGTTGATCTGCGGGATGTAGGCCGGAAGCCAGCGCGAGACATCGCGGCGGATCTGCGCTTCGAAGTGGGTGGCAAGCAGCCCCCGCGCCACCAGCAGCGCGCGCGTATGCGGACGGGGGATGCTGAGCACCAGGCTTCCCGGCTCGTGGTCCACCCGCGGATAGGTACCTTCCGCCCAGTCGAGAACGACGTCCTCGCCACGGAACGGGAACGTGGTGGGCACGCCGACGCGCAGAGGCGGTAGCGGCACGGCGTCGAGATGGAACTCGCCCAGTTTCTGCTCGAGCCAGTCCGCGTGGTGACGCAGGAAGGCCGTCATCTGCGCCACATGGGTGCCGTTCGGGTAGGTGAGGCGCGCGCCCTTCGGGGTAACCGTGAGACGCAGGCGGCGGGCACGCGGATGCGCCGCCTTCAGCACCTTTATCGTGCCGCCGGTGGGGGTTGCAAGCTCCAGCCAGTCGCCGTCTTCCGATGCCATGTCGCCATTCTCGTACCGATCCCGACGAACATCCCACCCACCCGTATCACCGCCTGCGACACCCCGGCCGGTCACTCCGGCCGCGGCAGCTTGAACCACTCTTCGAGCTTGCCCAGCAGGCGCTCGTATTCCAGCGCCATAAGGGCAAAGTTGGCGTCCATCTCGGCGGCGGCGGACTCCGGGCTGTCGGCCTGTTCGTCCAGCACCACGTCGGTGAACTTGATTTTACGCAGGATGAGGTCTTCGCCAAGTACGAAGGAAATGCGGTCGTCGAACAACAAACCCAACTGGAACACCTGTTTGCCGGTACGCAGGTGCTCTCGAATCTCATCGGTATCGAGATCCTGGCGGCGGCAGCGGGCGATGGCGCCGGAGGCCGTGGCCGGATCGCGCAGTTCGCACTCGTCGCCCAGCGCCAGGCCGGCCGGGAGTTCTCCCGAGGCCACCCAGTGGGTCATGAGGATGCGGGGCGATTCCTCCGGTGCCAGCGGCACGGCGGGGAAGCTGCCCAGGGCCTCCCGGATCTGGCTCAGGGTGTTTTCGGCCGACTTGCGGCTGGAGGTGTCCAGCACCAGCCATCCGTTCTTCCGATCGGCGTAGGCGCGCATCCGTGAGCTGCGCACGAAGGCGCGGGGCAGCAGCTCGTTCATCACGTCGTCCTTGATCTTCTTGCGCTCGCGGCCGCTGACCTTGCGGCCTTCTTCCTCGGCGATCTTCTGCACGCGATTGGCCAGTTCGTCATTCACGACCGACGACGGCAGGAGCTTATCCTCGCTGCCCACCGTGACCATTGTGTTGCGGCCCACCACGTGGGTCAGGCCTTCCTCGTTGCGGCCCAGCGGCGAGACGAAGCCGCGGGTAGACATTTCCATGGGGCCCACCGGGCGCAGACGATGCTCGGGAAGCACCTCGTCGAGGCGTTCGAGGTCGGCGGCCACCGGCTCGGAAAAGCGGAACAGCGTCAGGTTGCGAAAGAACATGTATCGACGAGTCTCATGCAAAGGGATGTCACCGGCGGTCGCGGAGCGGCCGCCGGCGTGATGATCGGTGAGCCTGCTTACACGACGCGCGCGATGGCGTCGGCCACACGGTCGAGGTTGCCCTCGTTCAACGCCGCGACGCAAATGCGACCCGTGCCCACGGCATAGATGCCGAACTCCGTGCGGAGCCGCTCGACCTGGGCGGCGTTGAGGCCCGAATAGGAGAACATGCCGCGCTGCCGCTCGATGAAGGCGAAATCGCCCACCTTCGCCAGCCGCTCGGTGAGGCCGCGGCGCATCGTGCGGATGCGCTCGCGCATCTCGCCCAACTCGGTTTCCCACGTGGCGCGCAGTTCGTCGTGGTTCAGCACGGCGGATACCACGGCCGCGCCGTGCGTCGGCGGATTGGAGTAGTTCGTGCGGATCACGCGCTTCACCTGCGACTGCACGCGCAGCGCCTCGTCGTGTGACGCGGTGACGATGGACAGCGCACCGACGCGCTCGCCGTACAGAGAGAACGACTTGGAGAACGAGCTCGCGACGAGGAAGGGCATGTCCGCCGCGGCGAACAGCCGGACTGCCTCGGCGTCGGCCTCGATGCCGTCGCCGAAACCCTGGTACGCGATGTCGAGGAACGGCACGAGGCCGCGCTCGCGCACGGTGGACACCACGCGCTGCCAGTCGGCAGCGGTGAGATCGACACCGGTCGGGTTGTGACAGCAGGCGTGCAGGACGACGATCGCGCCGGCCGGGAGTTTCGCGATGGCAGCGAGCATGCCATCTACGTCCACCCCGTGGGTGGCCGCGTCGTAGTACGGATATTCCAGCACCTGGAAGCCGGCACCTTCGAACAGCGCGCGGTGGTTCTCCCAGCTGGGCGTGCTGATCGCGACCGGCACCGACGGGTTCAGGCGTTTCAGGAAATCCGCGCCCACCTTGAGCGCACCGGTACCGCCCAGGGACTGCGCGGTCACGACGCGGCGGTCGGCCAGCAACGCGGAATCGGCACCGAACAGCAGCTTCTGCACGGCCTGGTCGTAGAGGGCGATGCCGTCGATGGGCAGATAGCCACGCGGCAGCGCCGCGTCCACGCGTGCTTTCTCGGCTTCGCGCACGGCGCGCATAAGCGGCACATGGCCGTTCGCGTCGTAATACACGCCGACGCCCAGGTTGACCTTGTCGGGGCGGGTATCGGCACCGAAGGCCTCGTTGAGGCCGAGGATCGGATCGCGCGGAGCGAGTTCGACGGAAGAGAACAGGGTCATGTCGTGGGCCTTGGAGCGTATGAGAGGAAGGTCATTCGGTATCGGCGGCATCGCTGCCCGCCAGCCAGGCATGGACGTCGGCACGCGGTGCGCCGTCGCGCGCCCCCAGCGCCGCGAAATCGAACAGATGGCGGTCGGTCAGCTGCGACGGCGCGATGTTACCCATGGCGCGGAAGATGGTCTCGCTGCGTCCCGGGTGCGACTTTTCCCAGTCGGCGAGCATGCGCTTGACGACCTTGCGCTGCATGTTCTCCTGCGACCCGCAAAGGTTGCAGGGAATGATGGGGAACTGCCTCGATTCCGCGTAGGCTGCGATGTCGTCCTCGCGGCAATAGGCCAGCGGGCGGATCACCACGTGGCGACCGTCGTCGGACAGCAGCTTGGGCGGCATCGCTTTCAGGCTGCCCTGGTAGAACATGTTCAGGAAGAACGTGCCGAGAATGTCGTCCCGGTGGTGGCCCAGCGCGATGCGGGTCACGCCGTTCGCGGCGGCCCATTGGTAGAGCGCCCCGCGACGCATGCGCGAGCACAGGCTGCACATCGTCTTGCCCTGGGGGATCACGCGGGTGACGACGCTGTAGGTGTCCTGCTCGATGATGTGGAACGGCACGCCGCGTGCCGTGAGGTACTCCGGCAACACGTGGGCCGGAAAGTCCGGCTGCTTCTGGTCGAGGTTCACCGCCACCAGCTCGAAGCGCACGGGCGCCTTCGCCTGCAGCGACAACAGCATGTCCAGCATCGTGTAGGAGTCCTTTCCGCCGGAAAGGCACACCATCACCTTGTCGCCGTCTTCGATCATGCCGTAGTCGGCGATGGCCTGGCCGACTTGGCGGCGCAGGCGCTTGGCCAGCTTGCCGGCTTCGTAGGTCTGCTTGCGGGTCGGGTCTGGAATGGCGGACATGCTGCGATGGGAACGGGAGGAGACCCCCATTGTAGCCGCTGCGGACGGCCCCGCCCGGCGGTACAATCGCCTCTTCCTTCCTCCGCCGGCCCAATGCGATGCAGGTTCAGGATCCCGCACAGCTCGCCCAGCGCCTCGCCGAACTCAAGGTGGAGCACCGCGACCTCGACGCGGCCATCGACCACCTGGCGGCGGCCATCAGCCGGGACGAGCTGCAGCTCACCCGCCTGAAGAAACGCAAGCTGCTCCTGAAGGACACCATCGCCCGGATCGAGAGCCGCCTCATTCCCGACCTGGACGCCTGAATCCATGGAAACCGTTCGCCTGGAAAACCAGTACGTCGCGCTGGAGCCACTGGCCCTCGGGCATGTCGAGGCCCTGGAGCGCGCGGCGGGCGACGGCAACCTGTGGGACCTCTGGTTCACCTCGGTGCCCGCACCGGGCCGCATGACCGAGTACGTCGAAGCCGCCCTGCGCGGCCAGGAAGAGGGACGCATGTCGCCCTGGGCCGTGCGCGAGAAGGCCACCGGCCAGATCGTCGGATCCACACGCTTCTACGACATCGTGCCCGACCCGAGCCGCGTCGCCATCGGCTACACCTGGTACGCCCGGCGCTGGCAGCGCAGCCACGTGAACACGGCCTGCAAGCACCTGCTGCTCTCCCACGCCTTCCTCAACGTGGGCGCCGTGGCCGTCGAGTTCCACACCGACGCGTACAACCAGGACTCGCAACGGGCGATCGAGAAGCTGGGGGCGAAACGCGAGGGCGTCCTGCGCGCCCACAAGCGCCGCAATGACGGATCGCTGCGCGACACGGTGTGCTACAGCATCCTGGCCACCGAATGGCCCGACGTGGACAAATGGCTGCAGCTGCGCCTGCGCCGCCTCGCTCCTACCGCGCGGCCACCGCATCGGGACGCGACGGCCGCACGATGAGCGTCGCCGTCATGCCTGCCGACAGCACCGTGCCCGGCGGCAGGTGCGCCGTGTCGATCTTCACGCGCACGGGCACGCGCTGCGCGAGCCGCACCCAGTTGAAGGTGGGGTTCACGTCGGCGAGAAGATCGCTGCCGGTGGGGTTGTCGGCATCGGTGATGCCGTGCGCGATGCTCTCCACCGTGCCGCGCAATTGGATGCCGCCGCTCATGAGCCGGATGTCCACCGGATCGCCCACGCGCAGGCCCGGCAGCTTCGTCTCTTCGAAATAGCCGTAGATCCAGTAGGAATCTCGGTCGATCAGAGCCAGGCGCGCCGCGCCGGCGTTCGCGTAGTCGCCCACCCGCACGTCCAGGTTGGTGACATAGCCGTCCACGGGCGCGAGCACGCGTGTGCGATCCAGGTTCAGCTGGGCGGAGGCGAGTTCCACCTGCGCCTGGGCCACCGCCGCGAGCGCCTGCTGCTGCGCGGCACTGGCCTGCTTCGTGCTGGCCTGGGCCTGCTGCCAGCCGGCGCGCGCGGCATTCGCCGCGGCCACGGCATTGGCCTTGTCTTCCGCGGAGATGACATTGTTGATGAGCTTCTGCCTGCGCTCCGACTGCGCCGCGTACATCTCGTAGTTGGAGCGACTCTGCTGCGCACCCGCATTGGCGGCGCTGATGTTCGCCCCAGCGGCGCGGGCGGCGGCCTCTGCGGCATTGAGGTTCGCCTTCGCCTGCGCCACGGCGTTCTCGTAGCGGGCCTGGTCGACCACGAACAAGACGTCGCCCTTCTTTACCGTCTGGTTGTCCACGACCCTGACGTCGGTGACGATGCCCGCGACATCGGGCGCGATGCGCACGATCTCCGCACGTACGCGGCCGTCGCGCGTCCACGGCGAGTACATGTAGTGCTTCCACAAGGCATGCGCGACGAACGCGGCGGCCAGCACGACCACGGCGGTGACGGCGAAACGGACGAGGTTGGCGAGTTTCATCACGAGGTCACTCAGTACAGGAACAGCGCAAAAGCGCCAAAGATGCATACGAACACGGCGAGCCGGAACAGCGCCGGATGCCAGACGAGGCGATACAAACCCAGACGGCCGGCCACGGCGTCGAGCAGCCACAGCACCAGGAGCGCGAGCAGGAAGAAGACGAGCAGCCCGGGAACCAGGGCGTCGCCCAACGCGATTTCACGAGGCATGGGCAACCTCCTTGGCGAGTGGGACATCCGGCATGTAGGCGGCAAGCACAGACTCACCGTCGAGCAGCGCCATGCGGACGAGATGGAGATGGTCGAGCAGGTAGCCGGTGCCTTCGTGCTCACCGACGCTCGCGATGGCCGTGGCGACGGCGTCGCGCGCAAGCAGGTAGCCGGATGCGTCCGGGTTTTCATAGAAGCGCGCCAGCGTGTGCAGCGCCGCGTCCAAATAAGGAAGCAACGTAGACGGCAGACTCTGCCGCGACATGTCGTGACGAAGTTCGATGAGCGCCCGCCCCGTCTCATGCACCGCCAGGGCCCATGCGATGAGGGCGCGCGAGTCGGCGCTTCCGGGCTGCGTCTGGGCCACCACCTGACTCACCAGGTCATGGTTCACGCTCTCGAAACGGTGGCGCAGCCCGGGAAGCGGAGCCTCCGCCGCCAGGGCCACCTGCGCGCGCAAGCGCGCAAGCTGGCGGCGGCGCAGCCACGCGCTGCCGATGGCCGGCGGAATGACCAGGAACGAAACGGCTGCTGCCCCGAGGCCGACCACCTGGGCGATGGCATCGTTGATGAAGTGAGCCGGGTCGTACGTCTGCAGGTTCTTCAGCGCCAGCACGTAGGCGAATCCCATGGCCCAGCCCAGGCCGAACGAAGCCAGGGACGGCGTCATCATCATGACCAGCCCCACCGCGAGGAACGGCGCAACGCCCACGACCAGCAATGGGTAACCGTCCAGTTGGGTGAGCACGAAGAACTCGCATACGAAAGCCGCCGTCATGCCCGACAGATAGCCCAGCATGACGATCCACGTGACGCGGCTCGGGTTCGGCGTGCTGGCGAAAAGACCGGCGAAGACAGTCGCCAGCAGCATCGCGCTGGCCCCCATGGGCCACGCGCTGGCTATCCAGAAGGCGCCGAGCACGAGCATGGTGAGGGTGGTGCGGGCCGTCGCGATGCCCGCGCCCAGGAAGTCGTTCCCTCGGTCGAAGCGCACGCGTTCGGCCGAACCTGCGATCACCCGCGGCGCTTGCAGGGTAGCAGCGGCGTCCACGTAGTCGTGCAGTTCGTCGACAAAGCGAAGCAGCAGCGTCGCCCCGGTATCGAAGTCGCGCAGGTCCTGTGCATCGTCGAGCGACGCGCGCAACGTGGGCACTGCGGCCCGCATGCTGTCGCGCGCCGTCGCCAGGCGCGGCAACAGGACGCGCGCTGCCGCACCGGCCTCGATGGGAGCGTCCAGGGCGCTGCCGATCGGTGCGTAAAGGCGGATCAACGTGTTTGCCGCCGTGTCGCGACGCGCGCGTTGCAGGCGATTGATGAGGTGATGGACGGAGTGAAACGTGGTGGACGTCGCCATGAAGCGCTGATTGAAAAGACGCAGATGATTGCTGCGCGCACGCGCTTCCGCGTCCTCGAAGATCACCGAGCTGCGCAGGTCTTCCAGCATCACCGCGTTGCGGACGAAGCGCAGGTGCGCCTTTTCCATGGCCTCACGAGGGATGGCGCCGCCGGTACTGTCGCGAATGAACTCCACGAAGTGCGCGAACTGGTCGCGCGCGGTACGGCGCAGCACGTCGCGCATGCGACTGGGAAACACCACATCGTTCACCGCGGCGCTCACCAGCAGTCCGAGCAGCACCTCGCTGATGCGGGCCGTGGCCGAGTCGAACACCCCCAACGGGTTCTCGATCACGGGAATGGCCACGATGGCCGCGGTGTAGCCGCCGAGGACGAAGGCATAGGACTTGAAGTTACGGTAGAGGGTGGCGCCGCCTGCGCACACACCGATCCACAGGGAAAGCACGAGGAGGAAAAGGTCCCGCTGCTGCGGGAAGACGGCCACGATGCCAACAGCCACCAGCGCACCGGCCAGCGTGCCGATGGCGCGATAGAAGCTCTTCGCCAACACCATGCCGGACTGGCGATTGGCGACGATGATGGTGGTCAACATGGCCGTGGACGGCGAAGGCAGTTCGAGGCGCATGGCGATCCACCCGGTCAGGAAGAACGCGATGAGCGTCTTCACGACGAAGAGCCAGGCCGCGGCCTCTTCACGGAAGATCTCCACGACCATGTCGCGCGTGGGCAGCGAACGGGTCGTGATGTTGGTGGCGGCCATGGTGCGTGCCCTCCCCTACTCCCCGAACCCAGCCAGCATCTTCTTGAGCAGAACCTCGAGCTGATCCTGTTCGCCGGCGGTGAGGTTACGCGTCTGCTTGTGAAGCAGCGTGACGATGCCGGGGAGGAAGCTGTCAATGAGCGCGAGGCCTTCCGCGGTCAGCGTGAGCGTGACCTTGCGCCGGTCGGCGTCGCTGCCCGAGCGCGCCACATAACCCTTCTCGCAGAGTTGCGTGGTGAGGCGCGTGATGTTGGCCGACTTCTCCCCCGCGGCGTCGGCCAGCGCGGACGGATGCATGCTGTTGTCCGGCGACCCGTACAGCATCATGAGGATGTTGTACTCGGGATGGTTGAGCCCATACGGCCGCAGCAGCGCATTCGCCTCGTCGTGAATTTCCTTGAACAGGTGCTTGATCAGGCGCACCAGCACCGCGGGGCGGCGGGGGAAGTCGGGGTATTTGGCCCGGGTGACGTCCAGGCGGGCTTCGGTAGGGGCGAAGTCGCTCATTACGAGGCTCCAGAGAGGTTACCTCATAAGTATATAGTTCATTTGTGTATATTCAATACCTGTAATGTCTACCGGCGACCCCGCTGGGAGCGAACAGCACCGATAATCAGAACGCCATAATTTGTAACGAGCGCACACAAACTAAGGCGAACCGCCCTCTGACAGACTATGGCGAACTTCCCTAGGAAACCCCAGCCATTGGGCGTGCCAGAGGTGGGCGTGAAGGCTGGATTGTTGGGGATGGAGGCAGTCCGAAAGTGCGCTCTCAACTGCCAGTGTTCTCCACACCTCGGCTGTGGAGCACTCGAAATAAAAAGAGAACATTTGTTCTTTTTATGGAGTACACTTGTACTCTATGACCAAGCCACGCGATCGCAGCCGGGAAGTACTCGCCTTCATCCAGTCACGGATCGAAGCCGACGGGCGTCCTCCCACCCTTCAGGAAATTGCCAGCGCCTGCGGGTTCAAGTCACGAAGCGCGGCGCAGAAGCACGTCCGGGCCTTGGAAGCCAGCGGCGAGCTCAAGGTCACTCCTGGCCAAGCGCGTAGCGCACGGCCCAAGCGGGCACGGGAGCAGTCCGCGGGGGCTGCGACGCTCTTCGAGGTCTCACCCCGCGACATCCAGGACTTGACGGACACAGACCTCCGCACGTTGGTCGCCCGTCTCTGCATGGCCGGCTTGGCGGATGCAGGACTTCCCTCAACGAGAGTGATCTGGGGAGGCGACCAGCGGGCACCGGATGGCGGCATTGATGTCCGAGTGTATACCGAGCCGAACCCTAAGCTTCCTCCCCCTTTGAGCCGCGGTGCCGTCGGCATCCAGGTCAAAGCCACGCGTATGGGGCCTGCCGAGATCCAGAAAGAGATGTGCCCCGGCGGGGTGCTTCGGCCCTCGATCGATGATTTGTTCCGCACACAAGGTGCCTACCTCATAGCCGCCACTGACCTCGTTGCTGACGAGGAGTATCGTCGACGTCTGGAGGCCATGAAGGCTGCGGCATCCACAACGGACGCCGCCGCTGCGATCATCGACTATTACGATGCTCGTCGTCTTGCCGATTGGACTAACGACCATCCAGGTGTCGTTGCCTGGCTCCGGGCGCGCCTAGGGCGCCCGCTCCAAGGCTGGCAGCCATTCGGACCTTGGGCCAGCCAGATCGAGCAAGGGGCGATCTTCTTCTCTGACGAAAAGTTGCGGGTCACCGATCCCCTCGATCGGGAGAGCAAGCTCTCACTCGTCGACGGCCTGGCCCAGATCCGCCGCACGCTACGCAGGGCGGGCAACTCGGTGCGCCTGACAGGTCTGTCAGGCGTCGGCAAGACGCGTCTCGCGCAGGCGCTGTTCGAGGAATCGGCCGCTCCAAACGCGCTACCGGAAGATTTGGCGGTCTATACGGACACCGCACACGGCCCGACCCCGTCCCCCACTGCGGTGCTCGACGAACTGTTGGCAGCCCGGCGTCGCGCGATCCTCATCGTGGATAACTGCGGCAGCCAGCTGCACAACCAGCTCAGTGCCCGCTGCAAGACCTCTGATCGCGTGAGCCTGCTCACGATCGAATATGACATTCGCGAGGAGCTGGCCAGTGAGACGAACGTATTCCATCTGGAAGCCGGTTCGGACGAGCTAGTCGAAAAAATCCTTGAGCAGAAATTCCCGCATGTGTCGCAGGTCAACCGGCGCACGATCGCGCGGTTTGCCGATGGCAACTCGCGCGTGGCCATCGCGTTGGCCCAGACCATGGAGCGGCACGACTCTTTGGCGGGGCTCAACGACGACGAGTTGTTCGATCGGCTGTTCTGGCTTGGCAAAGAGATCAACAATGAGCTCAAAGTCGCCGCCGAGGCTTGCTCGCTGGTCTACTCCTTCGATGTCGATGACACGGACGGTGAGCTCGCCCAACTCGGTGCATTGGTCGATCTCAAGCCCCTCGCGCTGTATCGGCACATCGCCGACCTGGAGGAGCGTGGGCTAGCCCAACGGCGGGGGCAATGGCGCGCCATCCTGCCGCATGCGGTCGCCAACCGACTGGCCGCCCGAGCACTGGTCACGATTCCGACTCCCCTTGTTGAGAAGCATCTGGTCAAGGACCAAGAACGGCTGTTGAAGTCGTTCTCCCGCCGTCTAGGCTATCTGCACAAGTCGGTGGAGGCGGTCGCCATCGCGCGACGTTGGCTGGCGCCCGATGGCCTGCTGGGCGACGTGAGCGAGCTCGGATCGCTGCACGAGGAAGTGTTCGAGAACATCGCGCCCGTTGACCCGGCGGCAACGCTCGAGACGATCCAGAGGACGCTAGATGGCCCCAATGGCGAGCGGCTGCTGGCCTCAGACTCGTATTCCCGTGTCCGTCTGGTTCGGATCATCCGTCTGATCGCGTGGGATGCGGATCTGTTCGACACGTGCATGGAGCTTCTGATTCGATTTGCGCTGGCCGAACCGGCGGATAAGCGCAGCGACCCCACGCGCGACGTCATCAAATCGCTCTTCCAGATCTACCTTTCCGGCACCCACGCATCGACCGATCAGCGGGCGGCGTGGGTGAAGACCCTCCTTGGGTCGAAGAATGAGCTCAGCCAGGCGATCGGCGTAGATACGCTGTCCTCTGCCTTGGAATGCCATCACCTCTCGTCGCACTATGGATTTGAGTTCGGCGCGCGGGCTCGAGACTACGGCGCATACCCGCGTGGCACGGAGGCTCGCCGCTGGATCGATACTTTCATCGGACTCGCGGTCGAGATCGGAACAGGTGGTGGATCGACGGCAGAAGCTGCGCGCAACGCCCTAGCGAGCCAGTTTCGCTCGCTCTGGACGGTGGCAGGCGCCTTGGAGCCCATGGAAAGGGCGACCGCGGCACTACTTCCTTACGGATGGGAGCGCGGGTGGCTGGCGATCCGCCAAACATTGGGCTTCGATGGCAAGAAGGGGCTTCCGCCGGAGTCGCACGCGCGGCTCGTCCAACTTGAAACCCTCGCCCATCCTTCGACATTGGTTGGTCAGGTCAAGGCCATCGTGCTGAACAACCACTTCGCAGGCGTCGACTACGCCGACGGAGACGAATCACCAATCCGAGGCTACGAGGGCGCCGATCGCCGGGCGCGACAGCTGGGGGAGCTGGTCGCAGTTGATGAGGCTGCATTCGCGCGGATCGCGCCGCTGGTGGTCGCCAACGTCCAAGGTCGGCAATGGCATTTTGGCCAGGGCCTCGCGTCTACCTCCGAATCACTACCGACCATGTGGGCCGCGCTGGTCGACGCATTCGAAGCAATACCCCCGGAAGAGCGCAACGTGCAGGTGTTTCGCGGCTTTTTGCAAGCCACATCCGAGCGCGACCGCGAGCTATTCGAACGACTCCTCGACGAGAGCATGACGCGCCCATCGCTCGTTGAGTGGGTTCCAGTCCTGCAGTTGAGCGTGGATCTGGACGAACGCGGCTGCGATCGCTTGCTCGCATCGATGAGCAACCCGAGCGTGCCCGCCTGGGTGTTCCGTTACCTCAGCTTTGGCCGCGCGACTCAGCCGATATCCGAGCAGCGTCTGGTCGAGCTGCTTGAGCGGCTGAGCATCAAGCCCGGCGGCGTGGCGATCGCGATCGACATCCTCCACATGCATATCTACGGCGAACCCAAGTCGATCGGGCCGCAACTTACGTCGTGTGCCCGCGAACTCATCGCCAATGCTCCGCTTACGAGGGGCGACCATGGGCTCGACCATGCGCTCGGCCAACTTGCCGCGCACTTCCTGACGGGCGACGATGCGCAACTCCCCACGGCCCGATTGCTAGAGCGCATCAGCGAGGCAATCGGCGACTACACCGTCTCGCGGTACGATTTAACAGAAACGCTCAAGTCCGTCTTCAAGGTACAGCCAAAGCTCGCCCTGGATGCCCTCGTTGGCGACGAGGACGAGGCACAGAGCCGCAACGACGCACGACGCGGTGCGTTGGCAGGTGGCCAGCGGTCAGGCGCCTTGCTGAGCGTCCCAGAAGATGCACTGCTGGAATGGTGCCTTGCAGGCGGCCCGCAACGTTGGATGCGCGTCGCTCCCCTGCTGCCGGCATTCGAGTCGAAGGCAGAAGACGGCGAGCTAGCGTGGTCCACGCGAGTGAAGGCCCTACTAGCGAATGCGCCCGATGCTGCAGCAGTCGCCGGGACGCTCATCGATGTATTGATCCCGAACAGCTGGAATGGCTCGCGCGCCGGCGCCATTCGTAAGCGCTTGCCCCTGCTCGACCAACTGTCGGACATCCTCGGGCCCGCTCACCAAGAGCAGGTTGCAGTATGGAGGCGCCATATCACGAGGGTTATAGACCACGAGGCACGACGAGAGCTCGAAGAACATCGCGCGCGCAACGAGCGATTTGAGTAGTGCGCTCGTTGCCAAACCACGGCCGATGCTTCGTGTTCCATTGTCTAGGCAAGTTGGAAGGACGTGAACGCATGGCGGCGGCGAAACAGATCGAGTCGTGAGGGGGCGTGCGATGTCGAAAGTGACGCGAGGGACATTTAGGCTGAGCCGCGGCCACCTCGAAGTGACCGGTCAGCTGTCCCCCTGGTTGCGCTTCTGCATCGGGATCTCCATTGTGGCGTTCGCGATCACACCGCTCGTGTACATCATTCTCAAGCGCTGATGGCTCCTCGCAGCAACTCATTCACATCTCGTAGCTCTTCGTTCCGCCCTTGGGAATCCTGCACGAAGATGACACGCATATCATTGCGGAATTACCTGGGCAATTCAGAGCTCTAAATTGAAGCGCCTCGCGATGAGAGTTGAGAGGATGGAGGCGGTGCCAGTGGACCTGGCACCGCCTAAGCTGGAGCCCGGAAAGCTCTGCGTGACCCGCACGTACTAAGCCGCCGTGCACATGTGCTGTTGCGGCTGTGGGGCCAAGGTCGTCACCCCGTTGTCCCGAGCGGAGTGGCAGGTGCAGGAGATCGCGCGAGGCGTTAGCGTTAGCCCTGAACCGCCCCGGTTCGGTGGAGGCTCCTACTCTTGAGAGATGGAGCCATGAACAAGTCCACGAAGAGTTTTCCCATGAGGTCCGCGAGCGCGCGGTGCGCATGGTGCTGGAGCACCGCGGCGAGTATCCCTCGCTGTGGGCGGCGGTGGAGTCGATCACCCCGAAGATCGGCTGCGTGCCGCAGGCCCTGCTGACCAGGGTGCAGCGGCATGAAATCGGCACCGGTGTGCGCGAAGGCGTGGCCACCGCTGATGCGCAGCGGATGAAGGAGCTGGAGCGCGAAAACAAGGAACTGCGTCGGGCCAACGAGATCCTCAAGCTGGCGAGCGTTTTTTCGCCCAGGCGGAGCGACCGCAGCTCAAGTTCTGAGGGACTTCGTCGGCGCGCATCGAGCCACGTTCGGGGTCGAGCCGATCTGCAGGGTGTTGCAGATCGCGCAGAGCAACCTGCAGGTCTATGGGGCCGACAAAATCTGGAAGCAGCTGGGCCGCGAAGGGATGGGGGGTGGCCCGTTGCACGGTCGAGCGCCGGATGCGCCGACAGGGGCTGCAGGGCGTCGTGCGTGGCAAGGTGGTGCGCACCACCGTCAGCGATGGCAAGGCACGGTGCCCGCTGGACCGCGTCAACCGGCAGGTCCGCGCCGAGCGACCCAACCAGCTTTGGGTCTCGGACTTCATCTACGTCTCGACCTGGCGAGGCTGGCTCCACGTGGCCTCCGTAATCGACGTGTTAGCACGCCGCATCGTCGATTGGCGTGTCAGCACCTCGATGAAGACCGACTTCGTGCTCGACGCCCTGGAGCAGGCCATCTACGCACGTCAGCCAGAGCGGGACAATGCCTTGATCCAGCACAACGACCGCGGATCGCAATACGTGCCCATCCGCTACAGCGAACGCCTCGCCGAGGCGGGCGTCCAACCATCGGTGGGTAGCAAGGGCGACAGATACGACAACGCGCTCGCCGAAACCATCAACGGCCTCTACAAGGCCGAACTGATCCACCGCCGAGCGCCATAGCAAAGGAGGGAGCGGTCGAACTGGCCACGCTCGAATGGGTGGCCCGGTTCAACCACCACCGTCTGCTCGGGTCGATCGGCTATATCCCGCCGGCAGAGGCCGAGGCAAACTGCCACCGGCGCAACTCGCCAGTCAGGCAGCGACCCTAGAAGCCTGACTTAAACCAAGCAGCCTCCACGAAAAACGGGGCGGTTCAGTGATCGGCGGCCATAGAGGCAGCTCCAAGCGTAAGGTGCCGAGCACAGACTTTGCCGCTGAAAGCGGCGAAGTCATTCATTGCGGAAGCACCTAAGTCATTGACTTTTGCGAGGCTCGTCGACCTTCGAGTAACGGAGATCATCAAAGTCAGTGAAAGCGGGAAGCTGGCGACGCTCACTTGGTTCGCCAGTCCCACACACAATGGAACTCTGACCACCGGGACCGGACGCGCCTGCCGGTAGGGCGGGCGCGTCTCCTTGGACGTTACCGGCTGGCCGCCGAACGCAACCCGTCGATCAAGGCATTGAGCGTGGCACTCGGACGCATGGCGGCGCTCACGCGCTGCATGTCGGGGTGGTAGTAGCCGCCGATGTCCTGCGGCTTGCCCTGCGCGCCGATCAGCTCGGCGTCGATCTTCGCCGTGTTCTCTTCGAGTGTTTTCGCAACGCCGGCGAACTTCGCCTTCAGGTCGGCATCGTCGTCCTGTGCGGCCAGGGCCTGGGCCCAGTACAGCGCGAGGTAGAAGTGGCTGCCGCGGTTGTCGATCTCGCCGACCTTGCGCGCCGGCGATTTGTTGCTGTCGAGGAAGCGGCCGTTCGCCTGATCGAGGGTTTTTGCCAGCACGCGGGCATGACGGTTGTCGTAACGCTCGGCGAGGTGTTCGAGGGACGCGGCCAGCGCGAGGAATTCGCCCAGCGAATCCCAACGCAGGTAGCCTTCTTCCACGAACTGCTGCACGTGCTTCGGTGCCGAGCCGCCCGCGCCCGTTTCGAACAGGCCGCCGCCGGCCATCAGCGGCACGATGGAGAGCATCTTCGCTGAGGTACCCAACTCCATGATCGGGAACAGGTCGGTCAGGTAGTCGCGCAGCACGTTGCCGGTGACCGAAATGGTGTCTTCGCCCTTGCGGATGCGTTCGAGCGAGAACTTCGTGGCGTCCACCGGCGAGAGCACGCGGATGTCGAGCCCGGCGGTGTCGTGATCCTTTAGGTAACGCTCGACCTTCGCGATCACCTGGGCATCGTGCGCACGGTTGCGGTCCAGCCAGAACACGGCGGGCGTGGACGAGAGGCGGGCGCGCTGCACGGCGAGCTTCACCCAGTCGTGGATGGGCGCGTCCTTGGTCTGGCACATGCGCCAGATATCGCCCTGCTCCACCGCGTGCTCGAACACCACCGAGCCGTCCTCCGCCACCACGCGCACGGTGCCGTCGGCGGGGATCTGGAAGGTCTTGTCGTGGGAGCCGTATTCCTCGGCCTTCTGTGCCATGAGGCCCACGTTGGGCACGCTGCCCATGGTGGCCGGATCGAACGCACCGTGCGCGATGCAGTCCTCGATCACGGCCTGATACACGCCGGCGTAGGAACGGTCGGGGATCACGGCCTTGGCATCCTGCAGTTTGCCTTCGGCGTTCCACATGCCGCCCGAGTCGCGGATCATCGCGGGCATGGACGCGTCGACGATCACGTCGCTGGGCACGTGCAAGTTGGTGATGCCCTTGTCGGAATTCACCATGGCCAGGGCCGGCCGCTGGGCGTATTCGGCCTTCAGGTCGGCTTCGATGGCCGCACGCGTGGCCGGGTCCAGCTTGTCGAGGCGCGCGTAGAGGTCGCCGATGCCGTTGTTGGCATCGAAGCCCACCTGCTTCAGCGCGTCGGCGTGCTTGCTCAGGACGTCCTTGTAGAACTCACGCACCACAATGCCGAACATGATCGGGTCGGAGACCTTCATCATGGTGGCCTTCAGGTGCAGCGAGAACAGCACGCCCTTGGCCTTGGCGTCGGCGATCTGGTCATCGATGAACGCAGCCAGCGCCTTCCGGCTCATGACGGCGGCGTCGACGATTTCGCCCGCCTTCACCGCGACCTTCTCCTTCAGGACTTTCGCCGTGCCGTCCTTGCCGACGAATTCGATGCGCAGGCTGCCGGCCTTGTCGAGCGTGGCGGACTTCTCGCTGCCGTAGAAGTCGCCGCCGTCCATGTGGGCGACGTGGGATTTCGAATCGGACGACCACTTGCCCATGCGATGCGGGTGCTTGCGGGCGTAGTTCTTGACCGAGAGCGGCGCCCGGCGGTCGGAATTGCCCTCGCGCAGCACGGGATTCACGGCGCTGCCCATGGCCTTGCCATAGCGGGCGTTGGTTTCCTTTTCCTCGTCGGTGGACGGGGCATCCACGTAATCGGGCAGTGCATAGCCCTGCGACTGCAGTTCGCGGATAGCGGCCTTCATCTGCGGCACCGAGGCGCTGATGTTCGGCAACTTGATGATGTTGGCTTCGGGCCGGGTGGCGAGTTCACCCAGTTCCGCGAGGTGGTCGCCGATCTTCTGCGCGTCGGTGAGGCGGTCCGGGAACTGCGCCAGGATGCGGCCGGCCAGCGAGATGTCGCGCGTTTCCACGGCCACGCCGGCGGTTCCGGCGAAAGCCTCGACGATCGGCAGGAAGGAAGCGGTGGCGAGGAACGGCGCCTCGTCGGTAAGCGTGTAGATGATCTTGGGCGAGCTGGACATGATTCGGCGAGCCTTGTGCTTGAGTGGGCCAGGTCATGGACTGGAAACCTGTCCATTGTGGCCCGACTGGCGCCGGAGGGGGAAGCGAGGCCCGGGAACGATGGTTGTGCCGCCAGGGCAAGAAAGGCGCTGCCGCGCCTGTAGGAGCCGCCATGGCGGCGAGTGAAACTTGCCGGCACGTCGCCGGCTCTTTCGCCGCTATAGCGGCTCCTACACGGTGGCCGTAGGTTCAGGACGCCCTCGCGAGCGCCCTGCGACGTTCCAGCCGTCGCGCCTTGCGCGCCTTCCATCGCTCGGACAGGCAGGCGAAGATCACGTACAGCGCCGGCGTCGACAGCAGGGTGAGGCTCTGCGAGATCACCAGGCCGCCAATCATGGCGATGCCGAGCGGGCGGCGCAGCTCCGAGCCCTCGCCCAGGCCGATCGCCAGCGGCGTGGCGGCCAGGATCGCCACCATGGTGGTCATCATGATGGGCCGGAAGCGGACCAGGCAGGCCTCGCGAATGGCCTCCTTGTAGCTCAGGGCGTGGTCGCGCTGGGCCACCAGGGCGAAGTCGATCATCATGATCGCGTTCTTCTTCACGATACCGATGAGCAGCACCAGCGCGATCATCGCCACCACCGACAATTCGGTGTCGGTGATGACGAGGGCCGCGAGGGCGCCGACGCCCGCGGCGGGCAGCGTGGAAATGATCGTCACCGGATGGATGAGGCTCTCGTAGAGCATGCCCATCAGGAGGTAGACCACGACAATGGCGGCAAGGATGAGCAGCGGCATGTTGCTCTGCGCCTGCTGGAACCGCCCGAAGCTGGTACTGGTATCGAGGCGGATGTCACCCGGCATGCGCATGCCTTCCACGGTCTTCTGGATGATCTCCATCGCCTCGCCCATGCTCACGTTCGGAGCAAGGTTGAAGCTCACGCCCATGCTCGTGTACTGGTCCTCGTGCACGATCTGCGTCGGCGCGAGACCGGGCTCCTGGCGCGTCACGGCAGAGATGGGAATCATGGCTCCCGATGTTGATGAGCGCACGTAGATCTGGTTGAGCGCCTCGGGCGTGGCCGCCATCTGTGGGAGGGCATTGATGATGACGCGGTACTGGTTGATATCGGAGTAGATCGTGGAGACGGCACGCTGTCCGAAGGCGTTGTACAGCGCACCGTCGATATCGCCGACGCCGACGCCGAGGCGGGCGGCCGTATCGCGGTCGATCACCATGTTCTGGCGCAGGCCCGCGGCGTCGATGTCGCTGCCGACGTCCTTGAGCATCGGATTCTTCTTCAACGCGTCGACCAGCTTCGGCACCCATTGCTGTAGTTCGGCCACGTCGTCGCCCTTCAGCGAGACCGAATACTGCCCGCCCTGCGAACTGCCGCCGCCACCGCCGGTGGGGAGGTCCTGGATCGGGCGCAGGCGCAGATTGAGGTCGGGGTATTTGTTCGCCTTCGTCGACAGCCGGTCCAGCACGTCGAACGTGCTTTCCTTGCGGCCCTCGGCCATCGTCTTCAGCTCGATGTTGAAGGAACCGGTGGAACCCGTGCGGCTCGTGCCGAGACGGGAACCGACGGCCTTTACGGCGGGATCCTCCAGCAGCATCTCGGTGAGCCGGGCCTGACGCACCTGCATATCGCCGAACGACACGGTGGAGCTCGACGTGGCGCGCGCACCGATGAGACCGGTGTCCTGCGGCGGGAAGAATCCACCCTTGACCATGCCGAAGAGCACGATGGTCACGCCGACGAGGACCAGCGGCGTGAGGGCCATCAGCAACGCGTGGCGCAAGGTCCAGTCCAGCGCTCGGCGGTACATGCCCAGCATGCGCTCGTGCCCGCGCTCCAGCGCACGACCCAGGCGCGAGGGCGGTTTATCGTCCTTGTGTGCGGTGAGGAAGTGCGCGCACAGCGAGGGCGTAAGCGTCAGGGACACCAGCGCCGACACGACGATGGCCGACACCAGGGTGACGGTGAATTCCTTGAAGAACATGCCGATGACGCCGGGCGCCAAGAGCAGCGGAATGAACACCGCGATGAGGGAGCCGGTGATGGACACGATGGTGAAACCGATCTCGCGCGCGCCGAGCAGCGCCGCCTCGAAGCGGGGAATGCCCTCGTCCATGTGGCGGATCACGTTCTCGATCACCACGATGGCGTCGTCCACCACGAAGCCGATGGCGATGACCAGCGCCAGCAACGTGAGGTTGTTCAACGTATAGCCGAACGCATACATGGCGATGAATGCGCCCGCGAGCGACAGCGGCACCGCCAGACCGGCGATCAGCGTCGGTGCCAGGCGGCGCAGGAACAGCGCCATGGTCATGATGACCATGGCGAGGCTGATGAGCAGCGTGGCCTGCACTTCGTGCAGCGACGCACGGATGGTGGGCGTGCCGTCGAAGAACGAGTGCAGCTGCACCCCGCCGGGCAGCCAGGTCTGCATCTCCGGCATCAGGGCCTTCACCCGATCGACGGTCTCGATGACGTTGGCGTCCGCCTTCTTGTACACGTACATCAGGATGCCGGGCTTGCCGTTGAACCAGGCCGCCTGATAGGCGTCCTGCTGGCCGTCGTACACCTTGGCGATGTCGGACAGGCGGATCGGCACGCCATCCTTCACGCCGATGATGAGCTTCGCGAATTCGTCGGCCTTGTGCAGGGAATCCGTGGCGGTCACCGCCATCGTGGTGTGCCCGTCGCTCAGGAATCCCTGCGGCGAGGTGACGTTGGCGGCGGTGAGGGCATTGCGCAGCTGGTCCGGCGAAAGCCCCATGGCATTCAGCGCGCGCAGGTTCACGTCGACGCGGATCGCCGGTGTGGCGCTGCCGGCGATGTCCACCGTGGCGATGCCCTCCTGCTGCCGCAGACGCTGGGCCAGCACCGAATCGGCGATGTTGTAGAGGTCGGTGGGCGCCACCGTGTCCGAAGTGAGCGCCAGCACGATGATCGGATCGTCGTTCGGGTTTGCCTTGGTATACGACGGCTGGTTCAACAGGCCGCTGGGAAGGTCCGGCTGGGCCGCGTTGATCGCCGCCTGCACATCGCGCGCCGCGGAGTCGATGTCGACGCCGTTCTGGAAGAACAGGAGCACGAAGGTGCTGCCCTCGGAGCTGTTCGAGCGCATCGATTCCACGCCGGGCACCTGGCCGAGGTGGCGCTCCAGCGGCGCCGCCACTGTCGAGGCCATGGTGCTCGCGTCCGCCCCGGACTGCGAGGCCTGGACGAAGATCGCCGGGAACTGGATATTCGGGAGCGCCGCCACGCCGAGGAGCGCATAGCAGATGATGCCGACTGCGAAGATGCCTATCGCCAGCAGGGACGTGCCGATGGGGCGGCGGATGAACGGGCCGGAGATATTCATTACAGGGACGGGCTTGTGTGGGGCATGGAAAGGCGGGGCATCCGGTCCCTAACGCGCCAGGCGGAAAAAGGTTTCGCCGGACGGCGAACCGTCCGGCGAATGGGTGGTTGCCTTGCCCCCCGCGTGGGTTGCCATCAGCCCGCGGTTTGGGGGTGGGCGTCGTGCGCCAGGGCGCGTCGTCGCTTGCGCTCGGCCAGCCAGTCGGAGAACCGCTCCATGTACAGGTAGATCACCGGTGTGGTGTACAGGGTGACCAGCTGCGACAGCAGCAGACCGCCCACGATCGACACACCCAGCGGCTTGCGCAGCTCCGAGCCGATGCCATTGCCCAGCGCGAGAGGCAGGGCGCCGAGCAGGGCCGCCGCCGTGGTCATCATGATCGGCCGGAAGCGCAGAAGACAGGCGCGGCGGATGGCGTCGGCGGCGTTCATGCCGGTGCGTTTCGCCTCGATGGCGAAGTCGATCATCATGATCGCGTTCTTCTTCACGATACCGATCAGCAGCACGATGCCCACGATGCCGTCGACGGACAGGCTCATGCCGCAAAGGAGCAGCGCCAGCAGCGCACCCACGCCTGCGGGCGGCAGCGTGGAGATGATCGTCAGCGGATGGATGTAGCTCTCGTAGAGCACGCCCAGCACGATGTAGATCACGATGATCGAGGCGAGCAGCAACAGTACCTCGTCACCGACCGAGGAGGAGAATTCGGCCGCCTTGCCGATGAACTGGCCGCGCACCTGCGGCGGGAAGTTCAACTCCTTCTCCACTTCGTGGATGGCATCGACCGCGCTCGAGAGCGAATAGCCGGGTGCGAGGTTGAAGGAGATCGTGACCGATGGCAGCTGTTGCAGGTGGCTCACCACCAGCGGCGCGCTCGTGACCTGCGCGCTGGCCAGCGCGGCCAGTGGAATGGTGCCGCCGGCGCCGACCTGGAAACCCACGTTGCCGGTGTTGCCGATGCCCGCCGGCGTGGCCGAATTGCTCGACGCAAGCTGGCCGAAGCTGGTGGCGTTGGAGCCCGTGAGCGCACCGTTGCCGTTGCCGCGCACCGTGAGCTTGTTCAGCAGGTCGGTGCTGTTGCGATACTCCGGCGACACCTCCAGCACCACGCGGTACTGGTTCAGCTGGGTGAAGATGGTGGAGATCTGGCGCTGGCCGTACGCATCGTAGAGCGTGTCGTCGATCGTCTGCACCGGCACGCCGAGACGGCTGGCGCTGTCGCGGTCGATGGTGAGCTTCAACGCGTTGCCCTTGTCGGCGAGGTTGTTGTCCACGTCCGCCAGCTCGGGCCGCTTGCGCAGTGCCGAGGTCATCTGCTGCGCGTAGCCGGAGAGCTCGGCCGAGTTCACATCCGACATCGAGTACTGGTATTCCGTGGCGGACACCTGGCTGTCCAGGGTCACGTCCTGCACCGGCTTCAGGTACAGCGCCACACCGGGCACGTTCGCCACCGCGCGCTGCAGGCGCGGCAGCACCTCGTCAAGGCCGTCGCGGTCGCCGCGGTCCTTGAGCACCAGCGAGATCTGGCCCTGGTTCAAGGTGGGATTGATGGAGCCGGCACCAATGAAGGCGGCGACGCCGGACACGGCCGGATCCTTGGCCAGCGCGTCGGCCACGGCCTTCGTGCGCTGTTCCATCTGCGGGAAGGCCACGTTCTGGTCGGCCTGCACCACGGCGGTGATAAGACCGGTGTCCTGCTCGGGCAGCAGGCCCTTCGGAATCACGATATAGAGCACGACGGTGAGCGCCACCGTGAGGGCCGCCACGATCATGGTGAGCGGACGATGGTCGAGCACCCAGTCCAGGCTGCGCCCGTAGCCTTCCACGATGCGCGACCACGTGGTGTGCTTCCCCGCGGCAGCGGCATGCTCGTGTGCGTCCTCGGCATCGGGAAGCTGGTCGGCCTTCAGCAGGTACGCGCACATCATCGGCGTGAGCGTCAGCGACACGAGCATGGAGATCGCAACGGCAATCGTCAGTACCCAGGCAAACTCGTGGAACAGTCGCCCGGTGACGCCCGGCATCAGCAGCAGGGGCAGGAACACGGCGATCAGCGACACGGTCAGCGACAGCACCGTGAAGCCGATTTCCTTCGCGCCGACCTCGGCGGCCGTCTTCGCATCCTGGCCCTGCTCGATGTAGCGGACGATGTTCTCGATCATCACGATGGCGTCGTCGACCACGAAGCCGGTGGCCACCGCGAGCGCCATGAGCGAGAGGTTGTCCAGCGACATGCCGGCGAAGGCCATGACGCCGAAGGTGCCCATCAACGACAGCGGCACCGCCACCGACGGGATTACCGTGGCCCACAAGCGGCGCAGGAAGACGAAGATCACCGCCACCACGAGGCAGATGGTGAGGATCAGCGTGAACTGCACGTCCTCCACCGAAGCGCGAATGGTGATGGTGCGGTCGGAGAACACCTTCAGGTGGACGTCGGCCGGCAGCACTTTCTGCAGATCCGGAATGGTCTCGCGGATCTGCTGCACCGTCTGCACGATGTTCGCGCCGGGCTGACGACGAATGTCGAGCAGCACCGCGGGCTTGCCGTTGGCCCATGCGGCCAGCTGATCGTTCTCCACGCCGTCGACCACGTTCGCCACGTCGGACAGCCGTACCGGCGCGCCGTTCTTGTAGCTGATGATGGTGCCCTTGTATTCGGCGGCGTCGGCGAGCTGATCGTTCGTGCCGATGCTGTACGACTGCGTCTTGCCGTTCAGCGTGCCCTTGGGAGCGTTGACGTTGGCCTGGGTGAGCGCGCTGCGCACGTCCTCCATGGTGAGGCCGAGGTTCGCCAGCTGCGCCGGGTTCACCTGGATGCGCACGGCGGGGCGCACGTTGCCGGCAATGGAGACGAGGCCCACGCCCTGCACCTGGGAGAGCTTCTGCGCCAGGATCGAGTCGGCGAAGTTGTTCACGTCGCGCAGCGGGCGCGTCTCCGAGGTGAGCATCAACGTCATGATCGGCGCGTCGGCCGGGTTCACACGGTTGTACACCGGCGGATAAGGCAGGTTGTTGGGCAGCGTGCCGCGCGCCTGGTTGATCGCGGCCTGCACGTCCTGCGCCGCGATGTCGATGTCGCGGTCCATATTGAACTGCAGGATGATCGTCGACAGGCCGGCCGACGAGTCGGAGCTCATCATGTTGAGGCCGGAAATCTGGCCGAAATTCCGCTCCAGCGGCGTCGTGACCAGTGCGGCCATCGTCGTGGCGCTGGCACCGGGGTACTGCGTGGTGACCACGAGGCTGGGCGCGTCGATCTCCGGCAGCGCCGACACCGGCAGCTGGCGATAGCCGAGGATACCGAGCAGCAGCACCGCCACCATGAGCAGCGAGGTGGCGATGGGGCGGCGAATGAAGAGTGTCGAGAAACCCACGGTGTGTTCCTGGTATCGGGACCGAAGCGGTCCATGGTCGGCGCGCCCGTCATGGGCGCGCCGCGCTGTCAGCCGCCGCGACGTCCGCCCTGGCGGCCCTTCTTCGCCGACGCCTTCTGCAGTTCCTCGGCCGTCGGCGCGGCCGGCACCTGCCCCGGCGCCAGCGGCTGCACCTTCGAGCCCGGCTTGAGGCGGAACTGGCCTTCCGTGACCACCTTGTCGCCGAGCTTCACACCCTTGCTGAGCAGCACATGGCTGTCACCGACTTCGCTGGCGGTTTCCACCGGCTGCATCTTGACCGTGTTGTCGCCCTGCACGAGGTACACGTAATCGCCGTCGGGGCCGCGCTGCACCGCCTGCGCGGGCACCACCAGGCCGCCTTTCACCGTGCGCACGCGCACGCGCGCATTCACGAACTGGCCCGGCCAGAGTTCGGTCTTCTGATTGTCGAAGATCGCGCGCAGCCGGAACGTGCCGGTCGTGGTGTCGATGGTGTTGTCGATGACGTCGAGCCGGCCGCTGGCCACCACGTGCGCATCGACGCGGTCCAGGGCGTCCACTTCCAGGGGGGTGGCCGGGTCGTCGCGCATGGCGCTGCGGACCAGGTCGAGGTTCTTCTCGGGCAGGTTGAACGACACGTAGATCGGGTGGACCTCGGTGAGGGTGACGATGGAGTCGCTGGTGGAGACGATGTTGCCGACGTCCACGGCGCGAATGCCGGCAAGGCCGTCGATCGGCGCGATGACCTTGGTGAAGCCCAACTGCACCTGCGAGGCCCGGATGGAGGCCTGGTCGGCCACCACGGCGGCATTGGCCTGGTCGAGCGTGTTCTTCAGGTTGTCCAGGTCCTGCTTCGACACGTACTGCTGGCCACCCTTGCTCACCAGGTTCTGCGAACGCTCGAGATTGTTCTTCGCGGTGGCGGCAGAGGCCTGGTCCTGGCGCAGTTTCGCCAGGGCCTGGTCGTACTGCGACTGGATCGTGCGCGGATCGATCTCCGCGAGCACCGCACCGGCCTTCACTTCCTGGCCTTCCTGGAAGTTGAGCTTCATGAGCTGGCCGCCCACCTGCGGGCGTACGACCACGGAATTGCGGGCCTGCGCAGTACCCGTGGCCACGAGGTACACCGGCACGTCTTGCGAGACCACGGGCACGACGGTGACCGGCACCGGCGGCTGGTCGCCCTGCCCCTCGCCGTTGGCCTTGCCCTGTGCATTGGCATCGCCGCCGTGGTGACCCAGACGGGGGACGATGAAAATGCCCGCTATCACGAGAACCACGATGACCGCCAGCGCGATCTTCCAAAAACGCGACATGCAACACTCCCAGGATAAATAGCCGGACGACTCACGGTTCCGCCCGATACGCCGTGTGCCACGGGGGTTTATACCCCCAAAAAATGAATGATAGACGGCGCCAATATAGGTGTAGGGGAACGGGATTGAACAATGCCGGTTGACAGGGGTGTGCCATGACTGACGGCATGTATCGACCCCACCCCCCCGCGGGCGTCCGGAAGGGGACCGCTGACTCCCGCGGAGGTTCCGTTATACTCGCTGGGTTCGACGCCGCCATTGCGGCCGGCAGGCACGCCGGATCCCGGGGAGGGGGACGGCACACCCAAAATCAGTGGAGTCAATGCGTGAGCGGTTCTCCGAGCAAGTCCGACCAGAACTTCATGCGTCAGTTCTCATGGCTGACCGCCGGCCTCAGCGTCCTGGCCCTCATCCTGATGGTCATCGCGTATGCCATCTACAGCAACATTCCCAAGGAGCAGGACCCGGCGGTAGCCAAGCGCACCGAGGCCCGCATCGCTCCCGTGGGCGGCGTCTATGCCGGTGACACGGGTCGGGCCGCCATGCTGGCCGCCCAGGAAGCCGCCGCCAAGGCGGCCGCGTCTCAGGTGGCCTACGGCGGCAGCACCGACGGCAAGACCATCTACGACAACCTCTGCCACAGCTGCCACACGGCCGGCGTGGCGGGCGCACCGAAGCTCGGCGACAAGGGCGCCTGGGGCAACCGCATCGCCCAGGGCCTGGCCACCCTCACCAAGCACGCCATCGAGGGTTACACCGGCCCCGACGGCAACCACATGCCGGCGAAGGGCGGCAACCCTGCGCTGACCGACGAGCAGGTGAGCAACACGGTGAAGTGGATGGTCGACCAGACCAAGTAACCGCGCAGCATCCGTTCCACGAAAAAGCCGCGACGGGTTCGCGGTTTTTTTGTTTTCGCCGAAGTCAGCGGAGTATGCGTGACTTCGATGGCGGGAACATTGCGGCGCGGCGCTTTGACTGACTCACATGCCCGCGATTCGAGCTTCGGCGAAACGGCGCAGGTCCGGAAAGAAATTCGCAAAGGTCGTTTGGAGTTCGGCCGCCTGCGACTGCAGCACCGGCACCCCGTCGGCCACGGGATTCGCCCGGGAGAGTCGCTGCGAGAGCCCGGCGAAAGCCCCGGCCACGCGCTCGACGTCGGCATAGCCGGCCGGCAGGTCATGCCGGTCCATATAAGAAAGGAAGCGCTTGAGGCTGTCCGGAAGGATGGCCTCCGCAGCGTGCAGTTCCGCGCGCAGGTTGACGGAAAACGCCTGGAGCGGCACGTCGCTCCAGGTGGTGAAGTCGCGGGCCAGCAGGTGGTCGAACCACACGTCCAGCAGGATGCCGGCATAGCGACGGAACGGGGGCTGCAACCGTTCGCGCGCCATGCGGACCTCGGGATGGGAGTCGGTGAAGCTGTCGATGGCCCGGTGCAGATGGATGCCCTCGCGCACTCGCGGCGGCAACGCCGGATCGGGCGTACCGTGGACGAAATCGCCCAGCACGCCGCCCAGCCTGAGCTCGGCGTCGTTCCCGGCCAGAAGGGCATGAGCCAGTACGTTCACGTCGACTCTCCGCCGCGAGGCACACGGTCAGCGAGTATCATGGCGGTCATGAGCGATCTACTACCTGCAGCGCCGGAGCGATTTCCGGCCGAGAACGTCAGCTTCGCGCTCGCCGGGCCCGCGGGCAAGCTGGAATGCGAAGCGAAGCCCGCTTCGCCCGACGTCGCCCGCGACGCCGTGGCCGTGATCTGCCATCCGCTTTCCACCGAAGGTGGCAGCATGCACAACAAGGTGGTGACGATGATCGAGCGCTCGCTGCGCGAGTCCGGGCTCGATACCGTCATCTTCAATTTCCGCAGCGTGGGCCGTTCGGAAGGCAGCTTCGACCACGGCAAAGGCGAGAGCGACGACCTCGCGGCCGTCGTCGCATGGGCTCGAAAGGCACGGCCCGGCGCGGCGCTCTGGCTCGCCGGGTTTTCCTTCGGCAGCTACGTGACCCTGCTCAACGCGGTGCGCCTCGGTGCCGACGCGCTCATCAGCATCGCACCGCCCGCGGCCGGCCGCAGCTGGGATTTCTCGCAGATCGACCTGCCGGCCTGCCCCTGGCTCGTGGTCATGGGCGATGCGGACGAGATCGTCGAACCGCAGGCCGTCTACGACTGGGTGGACAGCCTGCCGGAAGCTCACCGTCCGCAATTCGTGAAGATGGAAGAAACCAGCCACTTCTTCCACCGCCGGCTGATGGACCTGCGCGGCGTCATCAAGAACGCGGTCAAAGACTGGCCGCCAGGGCTCCGCGACGCATGACCTGTACGGAAGCGACCCCCGGCGAGCGCTACCGGGACGGCATCGCCGGGCATCGCTGGGAGTCCGATCCCGCCCAACTCCCGGTGATCGCGGAATTCGACCGCCTGCACGCGGCCTTGTGTTCGCCGCAGCCGGGCAGCGGCGGCTTGCTCGGCCGCCTGCGCACCATGTTGGGGAACGAGCCGCGCAAGGCCGTGCCCGGGCTGTACCTGTGGGGCAGCGTGGGACGCGGCAAGACGTTCCTCATGGATCTCTTCGTATCCAGCCTCTCGCCCGGCCTCGCCCTGCGCCGCCACTTCCATCGCTTCATGCTGGAAGTGCACGCCACGTTGCGGGAGCTGGGCGACCGGCAGAATCCCCTCGACGAGGTCGCCGAGCGCCTCGCCGCGAAATGCCGCGTGCTGTGCCTCGACGAGTTCCTCGTGTCCGACATCGGCGACGCGATGATCCTCGCCGGCCTTCTGGACGGCCTGTTCGCGCGGGGCGTCAGCCTCGTCACCACGTCCAACACGGCGCCGTCCGGCCTGTACAAGGACGGCCTCCAGCGCGCCCGTTTCCTGCCGGCGATCGCCGCCATCGAAAGGCACTGCGTGGTGCACGAGATGGTTTCGCCCAGGGATTGGCGACTGCGCGCACTCAGCCAGGCACCGGTGTACCTCGTGCCGCCGGGTGCGGAATCGGAGCGCTCGCTTGCCCGCATCTTCGCCGACCAGGCCCAGGGCACGATCGTGGAAGACGGCACGCTCCACCTGCAGGGTCGCGACGTACCCGTGCGCAAGCGCGCGGACAACATCGTGTGGTTCGATTTCGCGGCATTGTGCGAGGGCCCGCGCGCCGTCGCCGATTACATCGAACTGGCGAAGTCGTACCCGATGGCGATCGTTTCCAACGTGCCGCAGTTCACCATCTACACGGAGAACGAGGCCCGGCGCTTCATCCTCCTGGTGGACGAGTTCTACGACCGCAGCGTGAAGCTGGTGGTGTCCGCCGCCGCGCCGATCACCGAGCTCTACGACGGCACGAAGTTGCGCGCGGAATTCGGCCGTACCGAATCCCGGCTCATCGAAATGCAGAGCGAGGCCTACCTTGGCCGTGACCATAAACCCTGAACCGAGGTGGACGGAACCGGCTGGTCCGTCGCATCCTTCTGCCTTCATGCTGCATGAGCGGGTCTTCCGCGCCATCTGACGAGGTACGCCATGGAACAATGCGAGCTGGTCCCCGGTCGGGGCATTCGTTGCGGCAAGACAGACATCTTCTTCGGCATGCCGCGAGCAAGGCTGCGACAGGAACTCAACCACAAGGCGCCGAAGGCCGGCGAATCCATGTGGGACGACGAAGACGAATACACCGACGGCGAGGGCGCCGAGTGGCTTCGCCTGCGTTTCCTCGACGACAAGCTCTGCGACATCGAGGTGCTGGGCGGTAAGCTCGCGCACGAGGGCATCGAACTCCTCGACACCGACATGCCCGCGCTCAGGAACGCCCTGAAGGCGAACGGCATGGCGCTGGAGAAAACCGAATGGCTCACCGAGGGCCATGACTGCATCGACCTCCAGATCGTGGTGGCCTCGCGCGAAGACACCGGCGATGCCGGCGAAGAGATCGCATGGGTCATCACCAGCAGCGATTTCCGCGTCGAATGACACGACCGCTCGCGCACCGGCGCCGCCTCGGGTTTGCCATCGCCCTGGCGGCGATCGCCACCCTGACGGGCTGTGCCACGTCGCAGCGCATTCGGCCGGAACGCAGCGCCCTCGCCCACTGGGTGCCCTCGCCCAACTACAACGCCCGCAAGGCGCAGATCATCGTGCTGCACCACACCTCGATCGGCAACGCGAAGGAATCGCTGCGCGTGCTCCGCACGAGCAACAGCGAGGGCCAGGTCAGCGCACACTACCTTGTGGAAGCCGACGGCCGGATCGACCAGCTGGTGGATGACGGCGATCGCGCGTGGCATGCCGGCGCATCCCGCTGGGCCGGCATGACCGATCTCAATTCCTCGTCGATAGGCATCGAGATCGACAACGATGGCGAGTCGCCCTTCACCCAGCCGCAGATCCAGTCCCTGGTGAAGCTCCTGGCCGACCTCACCTCGCGCCTGGGCATTCCGCGCGAGGCCGTGGTCGGACACGGCGACATCGCGCCGGGGCGCAAGACCGACCCCAGCGCCCTGTTTCCGTGGGCCACGCTTGCCAGCTACGGCTTCGGGCTTTGGCCCGATGCGGTGCTGATCCCCGCGCCACCGTCCTTCGACAGCCTGGCCGCCATGCGCCTCGTCGGCTACGACGTCTCCGAGCCCCGCGCGGCCATCGCCGCGTTCCACCGGCATTACCGTGCCATGGAAAGCGACGCCCCGCTCGATGCCACCGACGCCGCCATTCTGTACTCGTTGCAGCGCAAACTGATGGCGCCGCGTCGGTAGTCTCAATAGGCAAACGACGCGAACGCGTCGATGGTGCGCTCGATCGCGGCGTCGTCCACATCCAGGTGCGTCACCAGACGGATCGACGGCAGGTAACCGATGCTGAGCCGCACGCCGTGCGCCGCCATGTGCGCGGCGAGGTCCTTCAACCTCGCCGCCGGCACGTCCACGAAAACCATGTTCGTGTGGCAGCCCTTGACGACGAGCCCGTCGACGCGGCGCAGGCCTTCGGCAAGGCGGCCGGCGCGCGCATGATCGTCGGCCAGTCGCGCCACATGGTGATCGAGTGCGTGCATGGCGGCCGCGGCCAGCATCCCCGCCTGCCGCCAGCCGCCGCCGGCCACCTTGCGCCAGCGCCGGGCGCGTTCGATCAACGCGGCATCGCCCAGCAACACCGAGCCGACCGGTGCGCCGAGGCCCTTCGACAGGCAGACCGACACGCTGTCGAAGGGCGCCGTGACATCGCGTGCCGGGCGGCCATAGGCGATCGCGGCGTTGTACAACCGCGCGCCGTCGAGATGAAAACCCAGCCCGCGCCGCATTGCCAGCGCACGAGCTTGGGCGAGGTACTCGAACGGCAAGGGGCGGCCGTGCCAGGTGTTTTCCAGTGCGAGCAACCGCGTGCGCGCGAAATGCGGATCGTCGGGCTTGATGGACGCTTCGACCTTGTCGAGGGGAAGCGTTCCGTCGGCTTCCTGCACGATCGGCTGGGGCTGGATCGAACCGAGCACGGCCGCGCCGCCGCCCTCGAAACGATACGTGTGTGCGTCCGCACCGACGATGTATTCGTCGCCTCGCTCGCAATGGCTCATGAGCGCCAGCAAGTTGCTCTGCGTCCCGGTAGGGACGAACAACGCGGCGGCGAAGCCCAGGTCCGCCGCGAGTCGTTCCTGCAAGGCGTTGACGGTGGGGTCTTCGCCGTAGACGTCGTCGCCCACCGGAGCGCGCAGCATCGCCTCGCGCATGGCGTCGGTCGGTTTCGTGACGGTATCGCTTCGCAGGTCGATGAGCATGGGATCAGTGAACCGTAAAGAGTGAACAGTAATGAGTGAAGCGTGAACAGTGAACCGTAAGTCATCCTACGTGTTCACTGTTCACTGTTCACACCGGATGGCATCATCCGGACATGATCACCATCGTCATGGGCGTGTCCGGCAGCGGCAAGAGCACGATCGGCGAAGGCCTGGCCACGCGACTTGGGCAGGCCTTCGTCGACGGGGATAGCCTGCATCCGCAGGCGAATCGCGACAAGATGGCGCACGGCATACCGCTCGACGACACCGACCGGCAGCCCTGGCTCGCGGCGATCGTTGCCGAGATGGACAGACACCGGGCGGCCGGGGAGTCGCTCGTGATCGCCTGCTCCGCGCTGAAGCGCGCCTATCGCGATATCTTGCGAGAGGGCCACGACGACGTACGTTTCGTCTACCTGCGCGGTGCGCGGGAACTGCTGGCCGAACGCCTTGCCCGACGCGCCGGTCATTTCTTCGATCCCGCCCTGCTCGACAGCCAGCTGGCGACGTTGGAAGAACCCTCCGAAGGCGAGGCCCTGCGCATCGAGGTCGGCTTGCCGCCTGCCGATGTCATCGAGTCCATCATCCGCTCCAGCTGCTCGGGCGCGTAGGGTCACTGGCCCCACCGGCGGGCGCGTGTTCTCATAGGCGGTCCCCGCACCCCCAGGAATGCCCCATGCAAGCCCCCGTCGACGCGGCGCTGGACGGCCGTCGCGCAGACACGACCGTCTTCGGCGTGATCTTCGCGATCAGTTTCTGTCACCTGCTCAACGACATGATGCAGTCGCTCCTTCCGGCTATCTATCCCGGTCTGAAATCCGACTTCCAACTGGACTTCGGCCAGATCGGGCTTATCACCCTCACCTACCAGATCACCGCGTCGATCCTGCAGCCGCTGATCGGCCTCTACGCGGACCGGCGTCCGACACCGCTGGCGCTCCCCGCCGGCACGCTGTTCTCCCTGCTCGGGCTGCTGGTGCTCTCCAGGGCACACGCGTATCCCATCCTGCTGCTGGGTGCGGCGCTCCTCGGCATGGGCTCTTCCGTGTTCCATCCGGAATCCTCGCGCGTCGCGCGCATGGCCGCGGGTGGACGGCATGGGCTCGCGCAGTCGCTGTTCCAGGTGGGCGGCAATGCCGGCCAGGCGCTGGGCCCGTTGGCGGCGGCGCTCGTCGTCGTTCGCTGGGGCCAGTCGAGCCTTGCGTTCTTCGCACTGCTTGCCCTGCTGTCGTGCGCAGTGTTGTGGAACGTGAGCCAGTGGTACCGCCACCATGGCTTGCCCCGCTTGAAGGTCGGCGCCGGGTCCCGGCAGCACGCCGCACCCGCCAGCGCCGAAGCGCGGCGCGGCATCGCCGTACTGCTCGCGCTCATCTTCTCCAAGTATGTGTACCTCGCAAGCCTCACGAGTTACTTCACCTTCTACCTGATCCATCGCTTCGGCGTGTCGGTGGAAAGCGCGCAGTACTACCTGTTCGCGTTCCTGGGCGCGGTGGCGGTCGGCACGATCCTCGGTGGGCCCCTGGGCGACCGCATCGGACGCAAGCGCGTCATCTGGTTTTCCATCATGGGCGCGCTTCCGTTCACGCTGCTGCTGCCGCATGCCAACCTGTTCTGGACGGCACCGCTCGCCGTCGCCATCGGCCTGATCCTCGCCTCGGCCTTTCCCGCGATCGTGGTGTTCGCGCAGGAACTGGTGCCGGGCAAGGTCGGCATGATCTCGGGCCTTTTCTTCGGCTTTTCGTTCGGCATGGGCGGCCTCGGCGCGGCGGTGCTCGGCGAACTGGCCGACCACATCGGCATCGAGGCCGTGTACTCGATCTGCGCGTTCCTGCCCGCGATCGGATTGCTGGCGGCGCTGCTACCCGATCCGACGCGCGCTGCGCGCGCCGCTCATTTAGGCAACGCGTAGACTACGACCCAGTCGCCAAGCCTCGTACCGAGCGAGCCGTGGCCACCCGCGGCCACCAGCACGTACTGGCGCCCGGAGCGGTCGGCATAGGTCATCGGTGTGGCCTGGCCGCCTGCGGGCAGCCTGGCTTCCCAGAGCTTGCGCCCGGTGCGCACGTCGTAGCCGCGAAGGTAGTTGTCGAGCGTGCCGGAAAGGAAGGTGACCCCGCCGGCGGTGGTCACCATGCCGCCCATGCTCGGCACGCCGAGCGGCATCGGGATGGGCAGGGGTGCACTGTCGACGATAGTGCCATTCTTGTGCCGCCACATCGTCTTCCCCGTGCGCAAGTCGACGCCGGCCACATAGCCCCACGGCGGCGCCTGGCAGGGAATGCCCAGCGGCGAAAGGAACGCCTTCAGTTCGATGGCATAGGGAATGCCCTTGGCCATCTTCACGCCCTCGGTCTCGCTCTTGGCCGGCCCCAACGCCATCTGCGCCAGCTTCTCCTTGGGGATGAGGCGCGACTGGAAAGCCATGTAGCTCGGATTGAGAAGCATGAGCTGGCGTGCCGGATCGACGGAGACGCCGCCCCAGTCGAAAACGCCGAAGTTACCGGGGAACACCAGCGAGCCCTGCTCCGAGGGTGGAGTGAACATGCCGTCGTAGCGCAGGGAGCGGAAGCGGACCCGGCACCAGAGCTGGTCGAGCGGCGTGGTGCCCCACATGTCTTTCTCGCGCAGATCGGACGGTGCGAAGTTCAGGTCCGATAATGGCTGCGTCGGTGCCGTGTGGTCGCCCGGCACCGCGCCCTGGGGACGCGGAACCTCGCGAATGGGAACGATCGGCGTACCGTCCCGGCGGTCGAGCACGTAGATGCTGCCTTGCTTGGTGGAAGCGAGCAGCGCCGGCTTCATGCCGTCGGCCGTCTGCATGTCCATCAACGTCGGCTGTCCACCGATGTCCATATCCCACAGGTCGTGGTGCGTGAACTGGTAGTTCCACCTCACCTTGCCGGTGGCGATGTCGAGCGCCACGATGCCCGCGCCGTATTTTTCAGAAGTCGGCGTGCGACCCGCGGCATATTGGTCGGGCGTCTGGTTGCCCATCGGCAGGTACACCATGCCCAGGTCTTCGTCCACGCTGAACAACGACCAGACATTCGGCGAATTGCGCGTGTAGGTGGCGCCGGGTGCGATCGGTTCGGTGGCGTCGGGATTTCCGGCATCCCAGTTCCAGACGAGGTGACCGTCATGCACGTCGAAGGCGCGGACGACGCCCGAGGGCTCGTTCGTGGATTCGTTGTCGGTGACGTGACCGCTGACGATGACGAGGTTCCTGGTGATCGCCGGTGGCGAAGTCGAGTAGTAGCCGCCGGGCGTGAACGGACCCAGGTTCGCGCGGAGGTCCACGGTACCGTGGTCGCCGAAGTCGTCGCAGGGCCGCCCTGAATCGGCGTCGAGGGCGATCAGGCGTGCGTCGGCGGTGGGAATGAATATCCGCCGGGGACAGATCGCCGACACGGACGCCGGTGCCGGCAGGGATGCCGTGGAAGCCGCGGCTGGCAAGCCGCTCGTCGTGGCCGGCGCGGGGATGGTCGCATCGGCGTACTTCGCATCGTCGTGATACGAAACGCCGCGACAGGTCATGTGTTCCCAGTGCTTGAATCCCACCGGACTCTGGATCTTGGGATCGAATTCCCAGCGCTTCCGGCCCGTTGCCGCATCCAGTGCGATCACCTTGCTGTGCGGCGTGCACAGGTAGACGGTGTCGCCGATCTTGAGCGGGGTGTTTTCCAGGGTGATCTCTGCCGGATCGTCCGGACCCGGCATATCGCCGGTACGGAACGTCCACGCCACTTGCAACCGGCCGATGTTGGCGGGCGTGATCTGCTTGAGCGGGGAATAGCGCTGGCCATACGCCGAACCGCCGTAATCGGTCCAGTCGGCATCGGGTTGCCATGACCTGTCGCCCTGCGCACCGGATACCTCGGTCATCGGCAACTCGCCGGCCGTATCGGGCTCGGGGTTCAGGGCGCCGGCAACCCCGACGGCCGCAACGACGAGAAGCGAGAAAGCGAGGAACCCGCCGCCCGTGCCCCGCGATGTCTCATAGAGGCTGTCGCGATGGAGTCCACGTCTCGGCCAGGGCAGGAGCAGCCACAATCCCAGCGCAAACCAGATGTCCAGACGCGGCAGCAACTGCCACCAGTCCAGCCGCACTTCCCAAACCGACCATGCCGCCGTGGCGATCAGGAACAGGCCATAGACGGGCACGGCCGCGCGCATCCGGAACAGCAGCAGCGCGGCGACGACAAGCGTGACGGCACCGGCAACGAGATAGTATGCCGAGCCGCCCAGGTTGATCAGCTTGATGCCGCCCAGCAGCGTCGCTGCACCGACGAGCGCGAAAACGAACGCCGTGAACAACGTCGCCGGATGATGTCTCCTTCCGCGCCTCACGATGGCCTCCCAGGCGAACGACGGGCCTTCCCGTATCGGTCCAGGGTGACCACGCCATCGTGAAACCGGAGTGGAGGGTGAAGCGTTTGTCGCAACGAACAGTCCTTGCCGGCGGCGAGTCAGGGCCTCTTAAGCAAATTCGGCCCAGGCATCGGCATCCGCGGTCTTGCCGGTGTCCATGGAACGCTGACCGAACTTCAGGTCGTGAGCGGTGCGTTCGGACTCCGTGCGCACCTGGCGTACCTTCCCACTATCGTCCACCGTGAAGAACGCCACCTGGTCGTGCAGCGACGCCGCCTGATCCTGCATCGACTTGGCTGCCGCCGCGGCTTCTTCTACGAGGGCCGCATTTTCCTGCGTGACCTGGTCGATCTGTGCGATGGCGAGGTTGACCTGATCCACGCCCGACGATTGTTCCGCACTGGCCGCGGCGATTTCCGCGACGATGTCGGTCACCTTCTTGACGCTTTCGACGATGTCGCGGAGCGCCAGCGACGACTGTTGAACCAGCGCGGTACCGGCTTCGACGCGCTCGCCGCTTTCGTGGATGAGCCCCTTGATTTCCCGCGACGCCGCGGCGCTGGACTGCGCCAACCGGCGAACTTCCGCTGCCACCACGGCAAACCCGCGACCCTGTTCTCCGGCGCGAGCCGCCTCTACCGCTGCGTTGAGCGCGAGCAGGTTCGTCTGGAAAGCGATGTCGTCGATGAGCCCCACGATGTCGCCGATGCGGCGACTGGAATCGCCGATCTGCTGCATGGCGTCCATGGCCTGCGCGACCACGGCGCCACCCTTTTCCGCTTCCCCGCGCGCATGCCGCGACAAGCGGTCGGCCGCCTGCGCGTTGTCCGCGTTCTGGCGGACGGTGGCGGTCATTTCTTCCATCGACGCCGCGGTTTCCTCGAGGCTCGAGGCCTGTTCCTGCGTGCGCTGCGACAGGTCGTCGTTACCGCGTGCAATCTCGCCCGACGTGGTGGAGACGACGTGCGCGCCCTCCTGCACTTCCGTAACGATGGATGCCAGGGTGCCGCGCATGCGCTCGAGCGAACCCAATACGCTTTCCGAGGCATAGGCGGCCGAGGCATCGGCGCGCAGGTCGCCGCCGGCGATACGGCTGGCGATCGCCACGGCATCGCGCGGCTCGCCACCCAGCGTGGCGCGGATGCTGCTCATCGAGAACCACACGATAAACAGTGCGAGCAGTGCGATGAGGCCCGACTGCAGGAGGTCCGATTTCAGCTGCGCTTTAAAGCTGGCGTCGATCTCCTCGAAGTAGGCCCCGGAGACGAAGTGCAGGTCCCAGGGCTTGTACCAGATGGAGTAGCTGATCTTGTCGCGCAGCTCGTTGGTCTTCGGCATGATCTGCGTGTAACGCGTCATGCCATTGCCGTTCTTTTTGTCCGCTTCCAGCATGGCTTCGTAATGGTGGAAACCCTTGCCGTCGACATCGTTGCGGATGTCCTTGCCGATCTCGCCATGGCGCAGCGGATGCATGCGCAGGCGCAGATCGGAATCGAAGGCGAAGACATAGCCGGACCCGTCGTTCCAGCGCATCGCCTCGATATGCTGCAAGGCCTCGGCCTTCGCCTTGTCCATGCTCATTTCGCCCTTGTCGGCACGCGCACGATAATGGTCGGCGATGGATATCGCCGCCCCCACGTGCTGGGCCAGCGACTCCTGAAGCCGCTGCATCTGCATCCGGCGGCTTTCCACGCCGGACATGACCGTCTGCGCCACCAGGCCCAGCACGACCACCGTCATGACCATCCACACACGCGTATTGAGCCGCGTGCGGCCAAACCAGTTCTTTACCGCCGACATTACCGTCACCCTCGTGTTGCCCCCGTGTGACTGTAGCGGCAGCGATCAGTAGGACTTTACGAAGCCCGCGTTTCAAGGCGTGAAAAGCGTGTGCCGCCCCGCGCCCAGCACTCGCGCCGGCAAGCCTGGCAGGGCGACCGTGGCCTCGGTGCCTATAGGAACGACGATGTCCGCCCTCACCTTCCCAGCCGTCCTGCGCCATGCCACGGACGCTTCGCCAAAGGGCGTCATGACGGCGGCCGAGGCGTGTTCCAGGAAATCCGTGAAGGCCGGGCGCACCTCGAAACGGCGCCAGCCGGGCTCCAGGGCGCGGAGCCCCGCCACGTCGCCGTAGAGCCAGTCATCGACCGTGCCGAGGAAATAATGCCCCCGCGACCGCGAAGCGAGCTTCCAGTGCTCCCATAGGCTGGTGGCGCCGTTGGCGCGCCAGTAGCCCCAGCTCGGGAACGTCGTCTGCGTCGCCACGGCCCATGCGTCGGCTGCGTGGCCCGTGGCGGTGAGCACGGGAAGGATGACCTTCGTCGCCAACGCCCCCGTGTCCAGATGATCGCCACGCGCTCTCACGTCCGCTGCGACACCTGCTGCCACCTTGCTTTTCAGTTCGTCCGGCACGAGGCCGAAGGCGAGCGCCAGCAGGTTATGCGCCTGTCGATAACCCACGTCGCCTTCGCCTCGATAACGGCCCGCGTCGCGGTCGAGGAAGCGAGCGTTGAATGCATTGCGCACGGCGTCGGCACGCTCGTCGAACCAGGCGGCACGCCCGGCATTGCCCGTGAGCCGCAACATGTCGGCCGTGCGGCGCTCCATGCCATAAAGATAGGCGGTAGCGGCCACTCGTTTGTCCTCGGGCGCGTTTTCACCGGCCGGATCGGTCTCCGGGCTCACCCAGTCGCCGAGTTCCGTCGCGGCGATGCCACCGGGCGAGCGTGCATCCTCCATGGCCACGTAGCGGTCGATGCCGGCGATGTGTTCCTCGATCGGTTGCCTGTCGCCGGTCGCCATCCATAACGACCAGGGGATGAATACATAGGCGGAATGCCAGGTGGGGGCGCGGACGTCGCCCCAACCGGGATTGGGCGCGATCAGCAGCGGGGCACCTTCGGCGTTGCGTGTGTCGGAGATGTCGCGCAACCATTTGGTGAACAGACGCCCGGCGTCGAAGTTGCGAAGGAACATATCCGCGCCGAGCATGCCGTCGCCCGTCCAACCGTTCTTTTCATACATCGGCGTGTCGGTCGGGATGCCGTGGAGATTATTGAGCATGGTGTCCACGGCTGCATCGTGGATCCAGTCGAGCAACGCGTTCGAACTTTCGAAACGCCCGCTGATCGCCACATCCGTATGCACGAGCTGCGCCGTGACCGCCGTCGGTGGCGGCTTGCCGCCGGGCCAGCCTTCCACTTGCACGTAGCGGAAGCCCTTGTATGAGAACCGCGGATGCCAGCGCAGCGGGCCACCCGCCAAGGTGAGCTTGTCGGTTTGGAAGCCGTCTTTGAAATAGTGGTGTTCGTCGCGCGCGTCCACGGTGCCGTCGGGCATCAGTTTCTCGCCGTAGGCGGCGACGATCGTGGTTCCCGCCGGCCCATCAGCCTCGAACGTGGCCCAGCCTGCGATGACGCGCGGGAAGGCGAACACGCAAACACCCGGACGCGGCTCGGTCACTGCCGTGGCCGTTAGAGACGCCAACACACGGATCGGCTGCTCGGTCTGCGCCACCTGTTTCCCGCGGGGTGCGGGAAGCTCCGCGGCCGCTTTCCAAACCTTCGGCGTGACGAATCTCGCGTCGTAGGTTTCGCCGCCGTAGAGGTCGTCGCGACGTGTCGGGCCGTCCGCCACACGCCAGCTCGTGTCGGTGCCGATCGTCTGGACACGGCCGTTCGTGTACTCGATGCGCAACAACGCGCGTACACGGGGCCGCCCATGCCATGGCGCGCGCTCCCAATGCCACACGTCGCGGTTGGTGAGCCCGTAGAAGCCGCGGCCGAGTTCTGCCGCCAGGACGTGTTCGCCGGTGGCGAGCGTCACTTCGGTGCCCACCACCTCGACGCGCTTGTCGTAATCGGTGAAACCCGGCGACAGCACCGCGTCGCTCACGGCCTTGCCGTCGATCGACATATCGGCGTAGCCGCCGGCCGCGACGTAGAGCATGGCGCGCTTCACCGTACTTTCCACCCGGAAGGGCTTCCGCAAGACCGGTGCCGGCAGCGAGTCGTCTCCCTTGCCTATCCAGCGCGCCGTGGACCACCCTTCGGTGTCGAGCGCGGTGTCGAAGCGGGACGACGTGCTGGCATCGCCTGCGGAGGTGCGCACGTCGGCCCGCCATTCGTAGCGTTCGCCGGGCAGCAGGTTAGGACCGCCGTAGACAATGTCGAACGAACGCGCACTGTCGACCCATCCGCTGTCCCATACAACCGTACCGCGTCGCGAGACCGCAATGCGGTAGCCGGTCTGCCGCGTGCCGTCCGTGTCGCTATGCACGATCCACGAGAACCGGGGCATGGCCACGTCGACGTAGGTCGGCGCATCCGCGTGTTCCACCCGCGGGGTATCGACGGACACGGACGCGTCGGCGAGCGCCGGAACGAGACAGATCGCTGCGACAAGGACGAGACGGCGTGCAGTCAAGGGAGCGGCCATGGCTTCGGCAAGAACCTCCGAGGATACCCCGGCCCGGCGCGGAAGATGATCGCATTGCGCTTGCGACGTGACATGACGTGGACGGCGCATGGACGCGCGTCCTCGTAAACCGGGAGGCCTCCTCCCCCAACGCGAGAGCTTCCCATGGCCAACGCCGTCGAGAAAGATCCCTATGCCATGCGCGATCCGCGCACGCAGTACCCGCAGCCCGAATTCGCCAAGCAGCCGCAGCCGGCACCTGGCCTGGCGAAGGAAATGGTGCCGAAGCCCGACCACGGCGAAACGAGCTATCGCGGTAATGGCCGCCTGAAAGGCCGCAAGGCGCTGGTGACCGGCGGCGACTCCGGCATCGGCCGCGCGGCCGCGATCGCCTTCGCGCGCGAAGGGGCCGACGTGGTGATCAATTACCTACCTTCCGAGCAGAAGGATGCAGACGAGGTGATCGCCCTGCTGAAGGGTGAGGGTTGCAAGATCGTCGGCATGCCCGGCGACTTGAACGACGAGGCCTTCTGCAAGGACCTGGTGGCGAAAACGGTGAAGGAACTCGGCGGCCTCGACATCCTCGCGAATGTCGCGGGGCGGCAGCAATTCGCGAAGTCCATCGAGGAACTGGACAGCGCATCGTTCGAAGCGACCTTTCGCACCAACGTCTTCGCGTTGTTCTGGCTGAGCAAGGCCGCGCTGGCGCACATGCCCCCGGGCGCCGCGATCGTGAACACGGCCTCGATCCAGGCTTACGAGCCTTCCGACATCCTGCTGGACTACGCGCCGACCAAAGCGGCCATCGTGGCGTTCACGAAATCGCTGGCGAAGCAGGTGGCGGACAAGGGCATTCGGGTGAACGCCGTGGCGCCGGGCCCGGTTTGGACGCCGCTCCAGCCGAGCGGCGGCCAGCCCCAGGAAAAGGTGGTGGAGTTCGGGAAGAACGTGCCGCTGGGCCGGCCCGGCCAGCCGGTGGAATGCGCACCGGTGTACGTGTTGCTGGCGAGCCAGGAGGCCAGCTTCATCACCGGCGAGACCTACGGCGTCACAGGCGGGCACATGCTCCCGTAAGGCGCTGCATCGCCGGTCCGGGGATGCTCCTACCGACCGGCGATGCGCCCTATCGCGTCCATCAGTCCAGCGACGCCGTACGGCTTCACGATGACTTCCGTACGGTCGTCGCGCTGCACGCCGTTAGCGGTATGGTCGCCCGTGGCGTAGAGCACCGGCAGGTCGGGCTGCGATTCCCGCAACCTGGCCGCCACCTCCACGCCGCTCATGCCGGGCAGGCCGACATCCGCCAGAAGCACGTCGATCTCCTGCTGTTCATGCAGACGCAGGGCCTCTTTTCCGTCCGCGGCTTCGAAAGCCACATGCCCCCGGCTTTCCAGCATCTCGCTGATCGACATGCGGATAAGCGTATCGTCTTCCACGACCAGCACGCGCAACGGGCGCGCTGCGGGCGGGCCCGGAACCGCCGCCATGACGTTGGCCGTTTTTTTCTCTTTCTCAGTAAGCACGTGGCGAATACGGCGGGCCAGCTGGTCGCGCGTATACGGTTTGCTCAGGAGTTCCACGCCCTCGTCCAGGCGGCCGCCATGCACGATGGCGTTCTCGGTATAACCGGAGGTGAAGAGCACCGCGATACCCGGCTGCCGCTCCACGGCCTTGCGGGCCAGTTCCGGACTTCGCAGCGAGCCTGGCATCACCACGTCGGTGAACAGCACGTCGATGGCGATGCCGCTCTCGATGATCGACAGCGCGCTGGCCGCGTCGCGTGCCTTCAGCACCCGATAGCCGAGGTCGCTGAGCATGCTCACCACGGTGTCGCGCACGGCGTCGTCGTCTTCCACCACCAGCACGGTCTCGTCGCCGCCACGGAGGTCTTCGTTCTCGATGTCCACGATACGGTCCTCGCTCTGCATCGACCGGGGCAGATAGAGCTTCACCGTCGTGCCGTGCCCGGGCTCGCTGTAGATCTTCACGTGGCCGCCCGACTGCTTCACGAAGCCATAGACCATGGAAAGGCCCAGACCCGTGCCCTGCCCCTCGGGCTTGGTCGTGAAGAACGGCTCGAATACCTGGTCGATGATCTCCGGCGCGATGCCGGTTCCGGTGTCCGTGACCGCAATCATCACGTACTGGCCCGGCCGGAGGTCGCCGTGCGCCGACGCGTAGGCCGAATCGAGCAGCGCATTGCCCGCCTCGATGGTCAGCCTGCCCCGGCCTTCCATTGCGTCGCGGGCATTGATCGCGAGGTTCAGCAGTGCGTTTTCCACGTTGCTGATGTCCACCAACGTGTTCCACAGGCCGCCCGCGATGACGGTTTCCACTTCGATCTCTTCGCCGAGCGTGCGCCGCAACAGATCGTCCATCTCGCGCACGAAACGGCCAATGTTCACCACCTTGGGCGCCAGGGGCTGTCGCCGGCCGAAGGCCAGCAACTGGGCAGCGAGCTTCGAGCCGCGGTTGACGCCCGCCATGGCGTTGGCGAGGCGCCGTTCGGCGCGCGGGTTGCCAGCCACGTCGGCAGCGAGCAACTGCAGGTTGCCGCTGATGACCTGGAGCAGGTTGTTGAAATCGTGGGCGACGCCGCCGGTGAGCTTGCCGATGGCGTCCATCTTCTGCGCCTGGCGCAACTGGTCCTGGGTCAACCCCGCGGCGAATTCGACGATAACGTCACCTTTCGCGGCGGATGGCTCGTTGGAAGGTGGCAGCATCGGCCTCAGGGATGGTGTCCGGTAAGGCACGAATTCTATCGTCGGACCGGCACGAACTTTGTGTAGACGACCTTCACGAAATGTAGGCTGGCCGCCAGAGGCGCGGTCGATCAGTGACTTGCGCGAATCACTACATATGGCGTTGACCACACCCCTTCGGACCTATATCGTGTGTCGCGCTGGTGTCCGGAGAGGCGCGACTGCCCGTCGGACTTAATAGGGAATCCGGTGTGAATCCGGAACTGCCCCGCAGCGGTAAGTGGAAACGACCCCGTTCAATGCACTGGCCCTCCGCGGCTGGGAAGCGACGGGTAGGCAAGGCCCCCTGGGCCCCGTCCACGAGTCCGAAGACCTGCCAGCAATCGGTGCCTTATCGGCAGCGATTGCAGTGACGGCTTCCGCGGGGAGGCACGTCGCGGACCGGAGCCGCCAAGCGCGCTCCGTCCCGGCCCGTCCCGTGTGTTGCCCTCGCTTCGAGCCCCGTCCGAGGGAACGGGAGTTTGAACCTGGCCCTGGGGCACGCCACACATGACCACGATGGATTCCGCAGCGCGCGAGCGCACCGCGATGGCCGACGCCGTCGCCAACCCCACTTCGACCGAGACCAACGGCACGCCTCCGGTCGCCGGTTACCGCAGCGACCCACCGCCGGCCTTCGCCCTCACGCCGCCGCACAATCCCGGCCAGATGCGCGTGACCAAGCGCAACGGCGGACAGGAAGTCGTCGACGTGAACAAGATCGTGCGCGCGGTGACGCGCAGCGCCGACGGACTCTACGCCGTCGACCCGATGCGCGTGGCGCTCAAGACGATCGGCGGACTCTACGACGGCGCCACCACGCAGGAACTGGACCAGCTGTCCATTCGCACTGCCGCCGCGCTGACCGCCGAGGAGCCGGAGTACGGCCAGCTTGCGGCCCGTCTGCTCGCGGCCTTCATCGATAAGGAAGTGTCGGGGCAGGACATCCATTCCTTCTCGCAGTCGATCGCCACCGGGTTCGAGCTGGGCATCCTCAATGAGCGCCTGCGCGAGTTCGTGCAGGTGAACGCGCGCAAGCTCAACGACGCGATCGACCTGACCGCGTCGCGCCGCTTCGAGTACTTCGGCCTGCGCACGGTGTACGACCGATATCTTCTGCGCCACCCGACGAAGCGTTTCGTGATCGAGACGCCGCAGTATTTCTTCATGCGCATCGCCTGCGCGCTGGGCGGGAACGACGTGGCCGAGACGCTGGAGCTGTACCGCATGCTTTCGTCGCTGGAATACCTGGCCAGCTCGCCGACGCTGTTCAATGCCGGCACGGCGCACGAACAGCTGTCGTCGTGCTTCCTCCTCGATTCCCCGCAGGACGCGCTGGAGTCGATCTACGCAAAGTACGGCGACGTGGCGCAGCTGTCGAAGTTCGCCGGCGGGATCGGCCTGGCCTATTCGCGCATCCGCTCGCGCGGCTCGCTCATCAAGGGCACCAACGGGCACTCCAACGGGCTGGTGCCGTGGCTGAAGACGCTCGACGCGTCCGTGGCCGCGGTGAACCAGGGTGGCAAGCGCAAGGGCGCGGCCTGCGTGTACCTCGAATCCTGGCACGCCGACATCGAGGAATTCCTCGAACTGCGCGAGAACACCGGCGACGACGCTCGGCGCACGCACAACCTCAACCTCGCGAACTGGGTGCCCGACCTGTTCATGCGCCGCGTGGAAGCGGACGGCGACTGGTCGCTGTTCGATCCCAAGATCGTGCCGCACTTCGTGGACACCTGGGGCCCTGCGTTCGATGCCGCTTACGAGAAGGCCGAGGCGGACGGCCTGGCCGCGAAGAAGATCAAGGCCCGCGAACTCTATGCACGCATGCTGCGTTCGCTGGCTCAGACCGGCAACGGCTGGATGACCTTCAAGGACCGCTCGAACGCCACCAGCAATCAGACGGCGCTGCCGCAGAACGTGATCCACCTGTCGAACCTGTGCACCGAGATCCTCGAGGTGACCAACGAGAACGAGACGGCGGTGTGCAATCTCGGCTCGATCAATCTCGCCCGTCACGTGGTAGAGGGGGAGTTCGACTACGACAAGCTGGCCACGACCGTGCGCACCGCGGTGCGCCAGCTCAACCGCGTGATCGACCTGAACTTCTATCCCATCGCGACGGCGAAGGCCGCGAACATGAAATGGCGCCCCGTCGGCCTTGGCGTGATGGGCCTGCAGGATGTGTTCTTCAAGCTGCGCCTGCCCTTCGACTCGGACGAGGCACGCGCCCTGTCCACGCGCATCGCCGAGGAGATCTACTTCCACGCGCTGTCGATGTCCAACGAGATCGCCGAGCGCGACGGCCCTCACCCCGGTTTCGATGAAAGCCGCGCGGCGAACGGCGAACTCCAGTTCGACTACTGGCCCGCTGCGACGCCCACCGGCAAGGACGACCGCTGGGCCCAGCTCCGCGAGAAGATCAAGGACAAGGGCCTGCGCAATTCGTTGCTGATCGCCATCGCGCCCACGGCCACCATTGCGTCGATCGCTGGCTGCTACGAGTGCATCGAGCCGCAGGTATCCAACCTGTTCAAGCGCGAGACGCTGTCGGGCGACTTCCTGGTGGTGAACCGCTACCTCGTGGAAGAGCTGAAGACGCTGGGCCTGTGGACGTCCGAGATCCGCGACCAGATCAAGCTGGCGGAAGGTTCGGTACAGGGCATTTCGGCCATTCCCGCCGAGTTGCGCGCCGTGTACCGCACCACCTGGGAGCTGCCACAGAAGGCGTTGATCGATCTTGCGGCGGCACGTGGCGCGTATATCGACCAAAGCCAGTCGCTCAACCTGTTCATGGAAAACCCGAACATTGGACAGCTGTCGTCCATGTACATGTACGCCTGGAAGGCGGGCATCAAGACGACGTATTACTTGCGCTCGCGCCCGGCCACGCGCATCGCGAAGACGACGGTGAGCTCGTCGGCCGCGGCCCCCGCGCCGACGGCATCGGCCGTCGACGCGCAGGAACAGGCCGAGGCGGCCGTGTTCTGCTCGTTGGAAAACCCCGAGTACTGCGAAGCCTGCCAGTGATGCGGGGGGTGGGGGATGGGAAATGGGGGCGCATGTACGTGAGTACGAGGAAGCCGGAAGCCTGGACGTGCGATGACGCGCGCCGGGCGCAGCCGGCCCCCTCGGGCTGACGAGCAAGGCGCCCCCACTTCCCGTCCCCCGCCTCCAAACCCCACTTCGAGACGACCGACATGTCCATGAACCCAGTCACCCGCGACACCCACATCCTCGACCCCGGCTTCGAACTGACGCTGCGGCCGATGAAGTACCCGCAGTTCTACGAGATGTACCGCGCCGCCATCCGCAACACGTGGACGGTAGAGGAGGTGGACTTCTCGCTGGACGTGACCGACCTGAAGGCGAAGATGTCCGATGCGGACCGCCACCTGATCCATCGGCTCGTGGCGTTCTTCGCCACCGGCGACACCATCGTGTCGAACAACCTGGTGCTGAACCTGTACCAGCACGTGAACTCGCCGGAGGCGCGCATGTTCCTGTCGCGCCAGCTGTACGAGGAAGCGCTGCACGTGCAGTTCTACCTCACCCTGCTGGACACCTATATTCCCGAGCCCGCCGAGCGGAACAAGGCGTTCGCCGCGATCGAGAGCATTCCCTCGATCCGCCAGAAGGGCGAGTTCTGCTTCAAGTGGATCGATTCCATCCAGAACCTCAACCGCCTGGAAACGCGTGAGCATCGGCGGCAGTTCCTGCTCAACCTGATCTGCTTCGCCGCCTGCATCGAGGGACTGTTCTTCTTCGCCGCGTTCGCCTACGTGTATTACCTCCGATCGCGCGGGCTTCTGCATGGTCTTGCCTCCGGCACCAACTGGGTGTTTCGCGACGAGTCGGGCCACATGGCGTTCGCGTTCGAAGTGGTGCGCACCGTGCGTGAGCAGGAGCCCGACCTGTTCGACGGCGACATGCGCATGCAGGTAGAAGCCATGCTGGAAGACGCCATCGCCTGCGAGACGCAGTTCGCCCAGGACGTGCTGTCCGGCGGGGTGGCCGGCCTCTCCGTCGCCGACATGCGCCAGTACCTGGAGTACTGCGCCGACCAGCGTCTGGTGCAGCTGGACATGCCGAAGAAGTACGGCGCGAAGAACCCGTTCGACTTCATGGACCTCCAGGACGTCCAGGAACTGACCAACTTCTTCGAGCGCCGCGTGTCCTCTTACCAGGTAGGCGTGCAGGGGGAAGTGGCGTTCGACCAGGCGTTCTGAGCCTTCGGCCCCCGGGCGCCCGGGGAGGGGTAGAATGAGAGCCATCATGACCGACAACGCCACCATGCTCCCCATCGCCCGCCCGACCGAGGCCCGTGTCCTCGAGATCGTCTTTCCCGACCACACCAACCACCTCGGCACGCTGTTCGGCGGCCAGGCGCTGGCATGGATGGACAAGGCGGCCTTCCTCGCCGCCTCGCGCTACTCGCGCAAGGTGGTGGTGACGGCCCGTTCCGAACAGGTGGATTTTCACGTCCCGGTACGGAAGGGCCAGATGGTCGAGCTCGTCGCCACGGTGGTATCGGTGGGGCGTACGTCGATGAAGGTCGACGTCGCCATGTTCACCGAGGAACTCCTTACCGGTGCCCGCGAGCTCTGCACGCGCGGCACGTTCACGATGATCGCCCTGGACAACGACCTGAAGCCTACCCCGGTCGATTCCGCGCCCTGAAGGAGGGAGGTGGGAGACGGGAAGTGGGGGCGCATGAACGTGCGCTCCTGCCTCCTGCCTCCTGCCTCCTGCCTCCTGCCTCCCGCCTCCGCGCCGCCTTGACTTAGAGCGCACTCGAAGGCGTAGGCTTTCGGGATGCCCGAGTCCAAGACCATAGCCGAGGCCGCCCTCGCCACAGGCCTCACGACGCACACGCTGCGTTATTACGAGCAGATCGGCCTCATCGATCCGGTGCCGCGGCGCGGCGGACAGCGGGTCTACGGCGAGGCCGAGATGCGCTTCATCCACTTCGTGCTGAAACTGCGCAGCACGGGAATGTCCATGCGGGACATTCAAGAATATGTGCGCCTGCGGCGCCTGGGCGAAACGCCCGAAAGCATTCGCGAACGCGGCGACCTGCTGGCCAGGCACGCCACGAAGCTGCGTGCGCAACTGGTGGATCTGACCGAGACGATCGCGCGGCTCGACGAGAAGATCGCGCTCTATCGCTCGCTCTACCCGGAAGAACCCCTGCCCTCCCCCGCCGAGGCGCCCGCCGCGGCGGCACCGGCTGCCACCCCCTCGAACCGAAGGAGACACGCATGATCACCCGCAAACTCGGCACGAACGGCCCGGAGGTTTCCATCCTCGGCCTCGGATGCATGGGCATGAGCGAGTTCTACGGCGCCGGCGACGAGAAGGAATCGGTCGCCACGCTCGAGCGCGCGCTGGAACTGGGCATCACCTTCTGGGATACCTCCGACGCCTATGGACCGCATACGAACGAGGAACTGCTCGGGCGCACCTTGCAGGGCCGGCGCGACAAGGTGTTCCTCGCGACGAAGTTCGGCATCGTTCGCGACCCGAACGACCCGATGAAGCGCGGCATCAGCGGCCGGCCGGAATACGTGCGCGAATCCGTCGAGGGCAGTCTGCGCCGCCTGAAGACCGACTACATCGACCTCTACTACCAGCACCGCGTCGACCGCACGGTGCCGATCGAGGAAACCGTGGGCGCGATGACCCGCCTGGTCGAGGAAGGCAAGGTGCGGCACCTCGGGTTGTCCGAAGCGTCGGCCGAGTCCATCCGCAAGGCAGCGGCCGTCCATCCGATCGCCGCGCTGCAGAGCGAATACTCCCTGTGGACGCGCGACCCCGAGACCACCGGCACGCTCGCCGCCTGCCGCGAGAACGGTGTGGCGCTGGTGGCCTACAGTCCCCTGGGACGCGGCTTCCTCACGGGTGCGATCACGAAACCGGACGACTTCGCCGAGGACGATTACCGCCGCGTCAATCCGCGCTTCACCGGCGAGAACTTCGCGAAGAACCTCGCCATCGTCGACAAGGTGAAGAAATTCGCCTCCGACAAGGGTTGCACGCCCGGGCAGCTGGCCCTCGCCTGGGTCATCGCCAAGGGCGACGACATCGTGCCGATCCCGGGGACGAAGCGGGTGAAGTACCTGGAGGAGAACGCCGGCGCGGTGGACGTGAAGCTCACTGCCGCCGAAGTGGCCGAAATCGATGCCGTGTTCCCGCCTGACGCTGCCGCCGGCGATCGTTACGCCGCGAACATGATGGGCTCGATCAATGCGTAAGTCCTTGTTGACATAAGGCCTTATAATGGCGGTTTGTTCGCAGCAGCAAACCGCCATGTCGTCCCCCGAACATTCGCCGCTGGGCAAGTCCACCGTCTACGCCGATCGCTATGACGCCGGGTTGCTCTTTCCCATTCCGCGCCAGGGCAAGCGGGACGACATCGGCGTCTCCGGTGCCGCCCTCCCCTTCCACGGCGTCGACATCTGGAACGGTTACGAGCTTTCCTGGCTCGACGCGCGCGGCAAACCCGTGGTGGCCGTGGCGGAATTCCGCTTTCCGGCCACGACGCCCAACATCGTGGAATCGAAGTCGTTCAAGCTCTATCTGAACGGCTTCGCCCAGGAACGCATGACCGACGCGGCGCTCGTGCGCGACACGCTGGTGCGCGACCTCTCCGCCGCCGCCGGCGGCCCCGTGGCCGTGACGCTTCGCGCGCCCGGTGAACTCGACGGCACGCCGCTGGGCGAACCGGAGGGCACCCTCCTCGATGCGCAGGAGCTCGACTTCGACAGCTACGGCCCGCCGCGTCCCGAGTTTCTGACGACGCGCGACGGGCAGGTGCGCGAGGCGCTGGTGTCCCACCTCTTGCGCTCCAACTGCCCTGTCACGGGGCAACCGGACTGGGGCAGCGTGCAGATCGCATACACCGGTCGCCCCATCGACCACGCGGGCCTTCTGCGCTACCTCGTCTCCTTCCGCAACCACAGCGAATTCCACGAGCAGTGCGCCGAGCGCATCTTCATGGACATCCGCGCGCGCTGCGCGCCCGAGGCCCTCACCGTGTATGCGCGCTATACGCGCCGCGGCGGCCTGGACATCAACCCGTTCCGCAGCACCGACCCCGCGTCCGTGCCTGAAAACCCGCGCGGCGCGCGGCAATGATGAACATGGTGTTCATGCACTCTTCATTGGTCTTGCCTTTAGTTGTGTAGCCTGTACCCTGCGGCGGCCGAGGGGGTTGCCCCTCCAACGCCTCGTTAGAACCCGACAAGCCATCCCGGAACCCAGAACATGAAGCTTTCCTTCCGCTCGTCCGCCCTCTGCACGGCCACCGTGGCCGGCCTGCTGGTCCTCACCGCCTGCGGCAAGAAGGAAGAGCAGCAGAACGCCGCGCCTGCCGCCGCCTCCACCGCGCCGGCCGCGCAGGCTCCCGCGACAGCCCCCACGGCCACCGCCCCCGCCACGACGGGCACGGCTGCGGCCGCTGCCCCGGCCGCGCAGGCTCCGGCTCCGGCTGCTCAGCCCGCCGCCCCGGCCGCCCCTGCCGCCGCCGACACGCTGAAGGTCGGCTCCGTCACGCTCGGCAACGCCGTCGGCAGCGACAAGAAGGTGGCGAAGGAAAAGACCACCTTTGCTCCGACCGACAAGACCATCTACGCCTCGGTCGCCACCGAAGGCACCACGGCGGGCGCCACGCTGAACGCCAAGTGGACCTACCAGGACGGCGAGACGACCACGACGGTGAGCGACATCAGCCAGTCGATCAGCACCGACGGCCCGGCGGTCACCACGTTCAAGATCCAGAACCCGAACGAGTGGCCGGAAGGCAAGTACAAGGTCACCGTCTCGCTCAACGGCCAGGCCGTGGGCAACGAGGCCTTCGAGGTCAAGAAGAAGTAAGACCCCGCATACCGGGTCGACGAGAAGGGCGCGGCGCAAGCCGCGCCTTTTTTGTTGGTTCTTCGCGGAAGTTCGGGGGCGGCTTATCTCGCGGCCCTTGCCTGGCTTCGCTTCGTAGGGTGGGCTCGCCTTCGGCCTCGCATCGGCGCCTGTTCCGTGGTCTGGAAGCCAGCACCCGTCCCCCTCGCCGCGAAGGCTTGCGTCGTTCCTTGCGCAAGGAGGAGCCGCTACGCGGCTCAGTGTCCTATGGCTGGCGCCGCGGCGGACCCGGGCGTCCGGGCGGGGGTCTTCGACTCGGCCTCCATGCCTCGGCGAAGACGGCCGGCCGTCCAGGCCGGCCCCCTACGGGCCTTTTCCACCCGGCCGCCCTCGACTCCAGACATCGCGGTGAGGGGGACGGGTGCTGGCGTCGGGCGGTGAGGTGGCGTGATGTTTTTGAGATCGCTTTGGTCGTTGTTTCGGTGATCGTTCGCGCCTAAGTCACTGGGTGCCCGCCT